>JAESGD010000039.1_pt1 | contig 100075 bp, 90 predicted proteins | sample 9269581 | NCBI WGS metagenome assembly JAESGD01 (sample SAMN14515903, study PRJNA621661) | algae metagenome | isolation source: Cyanomargarita calcarea GSE-NOS-MK-12-04C and co-occurring heterotrophs from... | place: USA: Grand Staircase Escalante National Monument, Utah | collected 2007-12-30 | reverse complement strand
TCCAGGTTGGCACTTGAAATGTGAGTTGAGGAAAATCAGAGGCTTAGGCTGTCTTTTTGCCGTCATTTAACTATGACATACAACGATTATTTTTTATTCTTTTCACCCTTTTGTGACTGCCGTTTGAGCAGTTTTAAGGGTGGTGGGGGCTGATTTCGGAGCCTTTAAAATGTGCGAGCTGCCCAAGAAGCAGACTCGGCCGTAGCGGATTTGCCGAGAATTTCTTCAAACAAGGGATTGACCTCTGATGCTCTGCCGGACATAAAAGACCAGAACCGTACCGTACGGTACTAGGAGGCGTCCATGTCCATTGATAGCCAGACCTCGGAATTCACACCGCGTCAGAACGCCGTTCTGGCCGAGGCGCTGCGTCTGCTCGTTGAGGGTGGCGACAAGGCGGTGACGACGGCTGGTCTGGCGCGGGCTGCGAATTGCTCGAAGGAAAGCCTCTACAAGTGGTTCGGCGATCGCGATGGCCTGCTCTCGGCGATGATCTCCTACCAGGCAAGCAAGGTCCGCACATTTGAGCGTCCCGGCGAGCGGCTGACTGTCGCCAGCCTCACCGAGCATCTCGACGTGTTTGCCCGTGACTTGCTCGAAGTTCTCGCGGGCGATGTCTCGCTGGCGCTCAACCGCCTTGCCATCGGCCAGTCGAGCCGCGACGGCTCCAAGCTCGGCACATTGCTGCTGGAACGCGGCCGCCGGCAGATCGATCGCCGTGCGCGGGCCTTGCTCGATGCCGGTCAGCGGGACGGCCTCTTGCGCTTCGGCGACGGCGAAGACGCCTATCGCACGCTTTACGGCCTCATCGTCAGCGATCTGCATGTGCGCATGCTGCTCGGTGAAGCGCCGCAGACCCACAAATTCGGTGGCCGGGCAGCCAAGGCGGTTTCTGCCTTCCTTGCCCTTTACGGCACCGACCGCGTATTGGCGGGCCTCGACGGGGCATCCCGTTCCGGTTCGCCGACCAACAACATCCACCACAACTGACAAGCATAGGGAAGGACACTACAATGCGCGTCTATTACGATCGTGATGCCGACTTGAACCTGATCAAGTCGAAGAAGGTTGCCATCATCGGCTACGGCTCCCAGGGCCGCGCGCATGCGCTGAACCTCAAGGATTCGGGCGCACAGAACCTCGTCGTTGCGCTGAAGGCCGGTTCGCCGACCATCAAGAAGGCTGAAGCCGACGGTCTCAAGGTTATGACGGTTGCCGAAGCTGCTGCCTGGGCTGACCTGATGATGATGGCGACCCCTGACGAACTCCAGGCCGACATCTACAAGGCCGACATCGCACCGAACATCCGTGACGGCGCTGCCATCGCGTTTGCTCACGGCCTGAACGTCCATTTTGGCCTCATCGAGCCGAAGTCGACCGTTGACGTCGTCATGATCGCTCCGAAGGGCCCGGGCCACACGGTTCGCGGCGAATACCAGAAGGGCGGCGGCGTGCCTTGCCTCGTCGCTATCCATCACAACGGTTCGGGCAACGCCCTTGAACTCGCTCTCTCCTACGCCTGTGGCGTTGGTGGCGGCCGTTCGGGCATCATCGAAACCTCGTTCAAGGAAGAGTGCGAAACCGACCTCTTCGGCGAACAGGTCGTTCTCTGCGGCGGTCTGGTCGAGCTGATCCGCGCCGGTTTCGAGACGCTGGTCGAAGGCGGCTATGCGCCTGAAATGGCCTATTTCGAGTGCCTGCACGAAGTGAAGCTGATCGTCGACCTGATCTATGAAGGCGGCATCGCCAACATGAACTACTCGATCTCGAACACGGCCGAGTGGGGCGAATACGTCACCGGTCCGCGCATCATCACCGCTGAAACCAAGGCTGAAATGAAGCGCGTCCTGCACGACATCCAGACCGGCAAGTTCACCTCGGACTGGATGCAGGAATACCGCGCCGGTGCTGCCCGCTTCAAGGGTATCCGCCGCATGAACGACAGCCACCAGATCGAAGAAGTCGGTGCCAAGCTGCGTGGCATGATGCCTTGGATCGCCAAGAACCAGCTGGTCGACAAGGCCCGCAACTAATCTCGTCTTCTAGATGAGCCGAAAGCCGGGAAGCGCAACCTTCCCGGCTTTTTCGTGCGCGGTATTGGCCTTTGTGCTCTCAGGCTTGGCCGAGCAAACGTTCCGCGTCGTCGTTGTCGCAGACCCTGTTGCGGCCGTCGCTCTTTGCCCTGTAGAGGCGCCGGTCGGCGGTGGCGACGAGAGATGCTTCGTCTTCCTGCTGGGCGGCGACAGCCACCCCGATGCTGATCGTCAGGCTGGCCGAGCCGCAGTTTTCGGTTGGCAGCTGGAGTTGGGCGACGAGTGTCCGCAGTTTTTCGGCAAAGGCGGTGGGTTCAAGTCCGTCTGGGCCCTGCAGGAGAACTGCGAATTCCTCACCGCCGTACCGGGCAGCCACGCCGTCCGTCTGCCTGATGCTGTCCAGCAGCAGTTCGGCCACCACCTGCAGACATCGGTCGCCTGCCTGATGGCCGTGCGTATCGTTGAAGCGTTTGAAGTGGTCGACGTCGATCAGGAGGAGAGCCAGCGGCCGGCCGGTGTTGCGCATCAGCCCAAGCCGGCGCGACAGCTCTTCATCGAAGCCCCGCCGGTTGTCGAGGCCGGTGAGCGAGTCGGTGCGTGCATGCCGACGCAGCTGCTCGTTGGCGCGCGTCAGTTTATCGTTGCTGTCTGCAAGGGCCTCGACCAGCACGCGGGTTTTCCTTTCGGCGTCGATGCGCTTTTCGTCCAGGCCAATCAGCCGGACCATGTAGCTGGCGAGGAAGCCGACATAGGCGGCACAGATCGGCACCATGATCCAGTTGCCTTCGCGGATGGCCGCAGCATTCACCAAGGCGGTGACGATCAGGATCACCAGCAATGTCGAGCGAGGTGCAAGATAGGCGCGGGCCGCACTGGACTGGACGATCCCGCATCCGACGGCAAGCACGACAACCTGCGTATCGGGGCTGCCACCGGTATAGAGGATGCCAAGGGCGCTGCCCCAGGCTACGCCCGAGACGATGGAAAGAAGGACAAACCGGTCGAGCCAGGGCTTGAGGGAAGCGTCGGCGCGGCGTCGACGATAGCTGTAGTCACCCCACCCACGCAGTCCGACCTGCAGCGCGAGGATCAGGCAGATGATGCCGACCTTGGCCGTCTGCCCTTCCAGATAGGGCAGAACGGAAGCGGACAAGATCGCAGCAGCGGCAATCAGATGCGGTGTGATGCTGAACAGAACGGAGAGGTGATCCCACGGTGGATTTGTTTCATCGTCAGCGCCGAGGATGGGGAGGGTAAGCTTTTGCAGCAGCAAGTCGTATGTCCTTCAGATTCCCCGGCAAACATAGGGGGATTCTTCCATAAGTTTCAGTGCAAACTCTAAAACAAGCCCGTCATGGTTTCAGATTGGTGAATTCACGTCGAGAGGGAAAGAGCTCGATAGGTCAGTATTGTTGACCTATCGAGATTTTCGTGGTCTTCTCGGGCCATAACAACAAGCCCGAGGAAACACCGATGCTGAACTGGGATCACGTCTTTGCCACGCGGTCGTCGCGCATGCGCGCGTCCGAGATCCGCGAACTGCTGAAGCTGCTCGACAAGCCCGATATCATTTCGTTTGCAGGTGGCATCCCTGACCCGGCCCTGTTCCCGCAGGCGGAATTCGCCAAGGCCTATGCCGATCTCTTTTCAGACGGGCGTGCCGGTTCAGCACTTCAGTACTCGGTGTCAGAAGGCTATCTGCCGTTGCGCGTCTGGCTGAAGGAAGAGATGGGGCGTCTTGGCATTGCCTGTGATGTCGACAATATCTTCATCACATCCGGCTCCCAGCAGGCACTCGACTATCTCGGCAAGCTGTTCATCTCACCCGGTGATACCGCGCTCGTGACCTGGCCGACCTATCTCGGTGCGCTGCAGGCCTTCAATGCCTATGAGCCACAGTATGACCAGCTCGGAACGGGCAATCGGACGCCGGCAAGCTACCGTGCGACGGCGGAGGCGCAGGGGAGTGCGGTCAAGTTCGCCTATCTCTCCACTGACTTTGCCAATCCAACGGGCCAGACGGTGAGCCTGGAGGAGCGGCAGCAGATCCTGGCGCTCGCGGACGAACTCGATATCCCCGTTATCGAGGATGCGGCCTATCAGCATCTGCGCTACGACGGCGACCCGATCCCGCCGATCCTGTCGCTCGACATCGCCCGCAGCGGCGGGATCGACGCGTCCAGGACGATCTATTGCGGCAGCTTTTCCAAGACGCTCGCTCCCGGTCTGCGCGTCGGTTACGTCGTCGCGGCAAAGCCCGTCATTCGCAAGCTGGTGCTGATGAAGCAGGCGGCTGACCTGCATTCCTCGACCATCAACCAGATGGTCGTGGCAGAGGTCGCAGAGACGCATTTTCCAGCCCAGATCGCCAAGATCCGTGCGGCCTATGTGGCACGCCGTGATGCGATGCTTGCCGCACTCGACAGATACATGCCTGAGGGCGCTGAGTGGACAAGGCCGGAGGGTGGCATGTTTGTCTGGGTGACCTTGCCAGAGGGCATGGACGGCGCGGCGCTGCTGGCGCGGTCCGTCGAGACGGAGAAGGTTGCCTTTGTTCCCGGTCAGGCCTTCTTTGCCGACCGGTCGGGTGTGAGCACGATCCGGCTTTCCTATTCCTGCGCCAATGAGGCGATGATCGAGGAAGGCATCCGGCGCCTGGGACGCCTCATCGGCACCGCGCTCGATCGCGCGGCCTGATCGGGGCTGTTGGCGGAGCGCATGAGGTAAGCCGCGGGACTTTCGGTTGCAGCGGCGGGGAGGGCGTGGTTGAGTGCGCCCGATCCCACCGCTTGAAGCTCCTTTTGACAGGTGCCCATGTCCATACGCGTCGCGACCTTCAACATCGAGAACCTGATCGCCCGGTTCGATTTCACCGGCTTTCGCAACCAGCTGAAATCCGATCGGGTGCTGAAGCTCTTCGAGATCAAGTCGGAAGCCGACTATCAGCGACTGGAAGCGGCCCGGATCGTCTCGTCCACCGACGATACCCGCCAGCTTTCGGCGCTGGCGATTGCCGATACCGATGCCGACATCCTCTGCCTGCAGGAGGTCGACAACATGGAGGCGCTCAAGGCCTTCGAATACGGCTATCTGTTTCGCATGGTCGGCTCAGGCTATCGGCAGAAATATCTCGTCGAGGGCAATGACAGCCGCGGCATCGACGTCGCGGTACTGATGCGCGAGGAGACACGCGACGGGCAGCGCATCGAATTGCGCGACGTCACCAGCCATGCGGCGCTCACCTATCATGATCTGGGGCTTTACCATCCGGGCCTCGGTCCCAATGTCCGTCCCGAGGACAGGATCTTCAAGCGTGACTGCCTGGAACTCGACCTGCGTATCGGCGGACGGCCGCTGACCGTTTACGTCGTGCACTTCAAATCGATGACCAATGGTCGCGACGGCGTCGATGGGCGCACCTCGACCATGCCGATCCGCGAGGCGGAGGCCAAGGCCGTGCGCCATATCATCGAAAATCGCTTCGGCCGGGAGAATGCAAGCCAGCAGAGCTTCGTCATCTGCGGCGACATGAACGACTACCAGGAACGGGTTGATATCGTCGGGGATCGCCGATCGGGCTATCAGTTCGTTCCTCATGGAAATCTGCCAAGTGCGCTTGATGTGTTCTCGCATGACGGCTTTGCCGAGAACGCCATGTTGCGGCGCGAGGTGCTTGATCGCTGGACGCTCTACCACGCGCGGGGACCGGAAGAGCAGCATCTCTGCCAGCTCGATTACATCTGGCTCTCACAAGGTCTAGCCGCGGCCAATCCGCAAGCGGTGCCCGACGTGATCCGCAACGGCCAGCCGTTTCGTACACCGTTTCCGTCGGGCCAAGAAGTGGAGCGCTATCCGCGTACCGGCTGGGACCGGCCCAAGGCGTCCGATCATTGCCCCATGGCCATCACGTTGCATCTGCCATGAGCCTTTCCCCGATCGACGATACCGGCCTGCCCGCCGACGGCAGCATGCATGTGGTGCGCTCGCTGGAACTGCGGGTGGCGGACGGTCCGCATCCGCTGGAGGTCGCGAAAGCGCAGAGCATTGCCGAGAACTGGGAGAGGGAGTTTGCCGCCAATCCCGCCCTCTTCAACGGCAAGATGATCCTGCAGCAGCAGATACGGTATCGTGACGGGCATCTGGTGGCCGAGGGGCATGTGTCAAGCTTTGCCACCTTCATGTGGTGGCGACGGCAGCCGGATCTTGCTGGGGCCTGCCACCTGTTCGGCTATCCCGTCCTCGTCTCCTCGGACGGCGCGCTGATTGCGGTCGAGATGGCGCCGCATACGGCCAATCCGGGGCAGGTCTATTTCGCGGCCGGTTCGCTTGATCTTTCCGATGTGGTCGACGGGCGCTGCGACATCGAGGGCAATATGCGGCGTGAAGTGCAGGAGGAGACCGGTCTCAACCTCGATGAGGCCGAGGTAGATCCGGTGCTTCAGGCGAGCTATCGTTCCCGCCGGCTGACGCTGGTGCGGGTCTTCAGGTTCCGCGAGACAGCCGACCAACTGGTCGAGAGGATCAATGCTTTCGCCCGAAGCTCTCCCGAGCCCGAGATCACCCGCGCGGTCGCGATCCGCAATGGGGATCCTGCCGCGCACCGCTACGGGGTGGCCATGCTGCCGATTCTGTCCTGGTACTTCGGGTCCTCTGCCTGATTTTCCTCGTCTTGCCTTGCCGTTTCGCCTCGGGCAGTGTGTGCCGCGAGCGAGACCTTCAAGGGAGACGGCCCGTGGCGAGAGACTATGCCATCTATGATGTATTCACCGACCGGAAACTGGCGGGCAATCCGCTTGCGGTCATCTTCGACGGCGGCGGCCTCTCGGACGAGATGATGCAGACGATTGCGGGCGAGATGAACCTCTCCGAGACGGTCTTCGTTCTTCCCGCCGACCATGCTTCTCATACCGCCCGTATCCGCATCTTCACGCCGGGGCGCGAATTGCCCTTTGCCGGTCATCCAACCGTGGGCACGGCGATAGCGCTTGCAGAGCGCGCCTATAGCGGCGAGACGGCCAATATGGATCTCGTCTCCGTGCTTGAAGAGACGGTTGGGCCCGTGCGCTGTGCGGTGCGTGTGAGGCCAGGGGAGGCGAGTTTCGCCGAATTCGACCTGCCGCGCCTCTCCGTCCACCATGAGCATCAGCTGGACCGCCAGGGGCTTTCCGATGCGCTCTCCGTCAAATTGAGCTCCATCGGCTTCGAGAACCATCAGCCGATGGTCTGGAGCGCCGGCGTGCCTTTCCTGCTGGTTCCCCTGCATGATCTCGCGGCGGTTGAAGCCGTGGAGTTCGAACCGCAACTTTGGGAGAGGGTTGCGCCGATGAGCGAGGGGCGTTTGACCTCCGCCTACATCTATTGTCGCGGCGGCGTGCATCATGCAGCCAAGTTTCACGCGCGCATGTTCTCACCCGACATGGGCATATCCGAGGATCCGGCCACGGGGTCTGCCGTTGCTGCCCTTTCGGGCGCGATCCATCATTTCGACGCGCTGCCGGATGGACATCACCCGATGATGATCGAGCAGGGCCTCGAGATGGGGCGGCCCTCTCACATTCACCTCCATATCGATGTGAAGGATGGTTCTGTTTCGCGGGCCCGCATCGGCGGGCAGGCCGTGCGGCTTGCGACGGGAACGCTCGACCTCTGAAAACAAAAGGAAATTTCTGCTTTTTGAAATTTTTTTGACCAAACAGCCAAGATTTTTCCCGGCGGCGCTGGACAAGGTCCCATATCCTGTTTATACGCCCGGTCACGCCACCGGAAACGGCGGCGGAGGTACCGGAAGCCGGTGCAGGCGGGTGATTAGCTCAGTTGGTAGAGCAGCTGACTCTTAATCAGCGGGTCGTAGGTTCGAGCCCTACATCACCCACCATTTCTTCTTCAAAGTCAGTGAGTTACTGAATAAAGCGGATGAATGCCCTGGCGTTCATCGTGACGCTGAGGTGGTCGCTTACTGCCAATGCGTTGTGGCAAGTTGTGCTCTCATTCGTTGATCTCGGTTCAGTTAGCCGGACAAGTGAGGGTGCAAGTGACGGCACTGCGCACACTCTGCTGCCGAGACGGCAGTGTTCCCTTTACGTTTCCACGCTTTGTCGGCCGTGTTCCTGGTATGTATCGGATTTAGGCGCAACTCCGATTGTGTTGCCCTGTGGATAACTGTGGACAACCTATGTAGCCGGCTCAGCGTGTCGCGCTGAGCCGTGCCTGGGGCAGGACATAGGGGATGGCGGCGCTGGGCAGGCGGCCCACGGTGCCGGAAAGCCCGTAGACATGCGCAATCGTCTCATCGTCGATGGTCGCCTTGGGGCTCCCTTCGCGGATCAGGCGACCGTGGTGCAGAATGGCCAGGTGATCGGCGAATTCGGCGGCCAGATTGAGGTCGTGCAAGATGGCGAGCACAACGCCACCGCGCCGGGCAAAGTCGCGCGCGATTTCCAGCACCGAGATCTGATGGCCGATGTCGAGGCTGGCGGTCGGCTCATCCAGGAAGATCGCACGAGGGCGACCGTCCATCTGCGGATCCGGCATCTGCGCGAGCACGCGGGCGAGTTGCACACGCTGTTGCTCGCCGCCGGACAGGGCGTTGTAGCTGCGGCCTTCGAAACCAGAGAGATCCACGCGGACAAGCACCTGGCGCGCGGCGAGGTTTGGATCGCGGCTGCCATGCGCGACCGCGCCCATGCGCACCACCTCAAGCGCTGTGAAGGGGAAGGAGAGGGCTGTGGACTGCGGAAGCACTGCACGCTCGCGAGCGAGCTCCAGGGGGCTCAGCGAGGCCATCCGGCGGTCGTGGTAGTAAACGTCGCCGTCATCGGGCTTCAGTTCGCCTGACAGGGTCTTCAGCAGCGTTGATTTTCCAGCGCCGTTCGGGCCGATGATCACGGTGAATTTGCCAGGCTCCAGGCTCAGGCTGACATTGTCGATGAGGCTGCGACCGCCGCGTCTGATGCTGACATTCTGCGCTCTGATCATCACAATCCCTCCATGGCTTGGCGGCCCTGACGGCCGAGGAGCAGCATCAGGAAGACGGGTGCTCCGAGGATCGCCGTAATGATGCCGATCGGCAGTTCGGCCGGGGCGGCGATCGTCCGGGCGACGGTGTCGGCGAGCAGCAGCAGGGCCGCTCCGCCGAGAGCCGATGCCGGTAACAGGAAGCGGTGGGCCGGCCCGATCGCAAGCCGCAAGAGGTGGGGCACGACGATGCCGATGAAGCCGATCGAGCCGGCTGCGGCCACCGTTGCTCCGCAGGCTGCAGCGACGGCCAGGATCGTCAGGCGCTTCAGCCGCTGGACGGGTACGCCCATGTGGAAGGCAGCGGCATCGCCGAGGATCAGCGCGTCCAGGCCCCGGGCGACGAAGGGGATGATCGCAAGCACGAAGACGACAAAGGGAAGTATGGCGACGATCTTGGCGGTCGTTGCCCCACTTAGGGAGCCGAGCGACCAGAAAGTGATGTCGCGCAAGGCCCGGTCATCGGCGATGAAGATCAGGAGGCCCGTTGCAGCCCCCGTCATCGCGGCAATCGCGATGCCGGAAAGAATAAGTGCCGTGGTCGAGGTCTGGCCGTTGCGCGTGGCGATCGCATAGAGAAGCAGCGTGTTGCCCAGGCCGCCGAGGAAGGCCATCAGCGGCAGGAACTGCTCGCCGAAAAATGCTTGAAGCGGAAAGAGCAGGGTCGGTCCCAGAACGATGGCAATCACGGCTGCCAGCGCCGCACCCGAGGTCACGCCGACGATGCCGGGATCGGCCAGCGGATTGCGAAACAACCCTTGCATCATCGCGCCGGACACGCCAAGGGCAGCTCCAATCAGGAGGCCCATGCCGGTTCGCGGTAGGCGTACGGCTTCGAGGATGATCCGGTTCTGCTGGTCCATGGCGGCCTGATCGCCTGTGAGATAGGCGATCAGATGCGGCAAGCCGACCCCTGTCGGGCCGATGACGATCGACACGAGAACCGAAACGGCGAGCAGAACGGTCAGCAGGGCGATGACGAGCATGCCAAGACCGGAGCGGTCTCCATCGCGCCTGCCAAGGGTCGACATCAGCGCCAGCGTGCTCACGGTCACTGTCCTTCCGGATAGAGCATGCCATTCAGGTCGCGTGCAGCGTCGGCAGCACGGGGGCCGAGGCCGAGCAGATAGAGCCCGTCCATCGTCAGGAAGGCCTTGGTCCGACCGGCCGGTGTGGCGGCGAGTGCCGGCAGCGCGAAGGCCTGGTCGGCAGTGAGGTGCTGGGCGCCGCCGCTCATGACGAGCACGACATCGGGAGCTGCGGCAATCACCGCTTCATCGGTGAGCGGCTTGTAGCCGGTAACGCTCGATACGGCATTTTCGCCACCGGCAAGGCGGATCATTGCGTCGGCAGAACTCTGGCTGCCGGCTGCCATCACGCGGCCATTGGCGAGGGAGAGCGCGAACAGAACCTTCTTCTTCGGTCCCGTTGCGGCTGTCACTTTTTCCTCGATCGCCTTGATGCTGGCTTCGACGGTTTTTGCCAGTTCTTCAGCCTTTTCAGCACGACCGATGGCCTGGCCGACAGCGCGGATCTTCTCCGGGATTGCTGCAGTCTCCGGGGGCGAGGGAATGCTGACGAAGTTGAGACCGCTTGCCTTCAGGATGTTGACCGAATCGACCGGGCCGGCACCGGATTCCGCAATGATCAGGTCCGGTTTCTGGGAGAGCACGCCTTCTGCGGAGATCTGGCGGACATAGCCGATGTTCGGCTTGGATGTGGCTTCTGGCGGGTAAAGGCTCGTCGTATCCACCGCCACCACACGGTCGCCTTCACCCAGAGCATAGATGATTTCCGTCACGGTTCCGCCGATCGCGACGATGCGCTCGGCATCCTTGGCGGTGGCTGCCGAGGGGAGGAGCATTGGCAGCAGAATGGCGAGGGCAGCGGTGGCGGAAAGCACCTGGCGGCGCAAGGAGCGAAGGGGCAACATGGATGCGTACAAACCTATGATCCTGGCATCTGCAGAGCCGCCGCAGCCGCCCGGAGAACGCCGATGTTGAGATTGCCATGCCGAGGATATGGCCCCGACATTTAACTTGACTGCGATACACAAGTTTAAATAGGAAGGCAACAGAGCGTGGTCGTTCCACCGCTGCGGATTTCGGGGTAAGCTTGGTATCCGAAGGCGTGCCCGACCTCGACGAAACAGCATCTTGCAGAGAGGGAAGCAGATCCATGTACATCGCAATGAACCGTTTTCGCGTCGTCCCGGGCTTCGAAGAAGCTTTCGAAAACCAGTGGAAGGCGCGCGAAGGCCGGCTGGCTGAAATGCCGGGATATATCGAGTTCCACATGCTGAAGGGTCCGAAGGCGGACGACCATACGCTCTACGCCTCGCACACGGTCTGGGCGACCCATGCCGATTTCGTTGCCTGGACCAAGTCCGAGCAGTTCCGCGCGGCGCATGCGCGCGCCGGCGAAAGCAAGGTCCAGTATCTCTCGGGCCCGCATTTCGAGGGCTTCGACGTCATCATCCACGAAGATCGCTCGGGCAAGCGCTCGGCGCCGGAAGCCGCGTGAGGAACTGATGGACACGCTGACGCAGACGAGTGGTGAACGGCGCGAGCGGGCGCTTGCGGCGCTTGCCGAAAAGCCCGATGGCGTGATCGAGCAGATCGCGGCCAAGGCCGAGGTCACGCCGGCCGAAGTGCTCGCCGTCCTGCCTGAAGGGGCAGCCGTGGTCGTGGCGGCCGCGCATTGGGAGCCGATCTGGAAGGACCTGTCCTCCTGGGGCGACATCCTGATGATCGTACATACCGAGGACATCGTGCTCGAAGTCGAGGGCAGTCTGCCCGACGGCAGCGAAGGGCATGGCTGGTTCAACATCCATGGCGACAGCCCGATCGGCGGGCATATCCGCAAGGAGCGTTGTGTCTCGATCGCCTTCGTCGATCGTGGCTTCCACGGTCGCCGGTCCTGTTCGGTCTGGTTCATGAATGCCGACGGCAAGGCCATGTTCAAGGTCTTTGTCCGCCGCGACAAGGAGCGCAATCTGCTGGACGAGCAGGTCTCGCGCTTCGAAGCCCTGCGTCAGGCGATCGCCTGAGCGTCTCGACGCTAGCCACCGGTCCTCGAGGGCCGGTGGCTGCTTGCCTTTAAGTCGTTCTTTCTTTTGCCTTTAACTGGATCTATTGTCCCGCGGTTTTCATCCACGCATTGGACTTCGTCTTGATCCGATTCCGCTTGATTGCTCTTCTCGTCGCGTTCTGCCTGTTCGCGGGAGGCCATTCGCTTCCCTTTGCTCCCGATTATGCCCAGGCGCAGGATGCTGGCGCTCCGGCATCTCAGCCTGCTGAGGCCGCGAGCCCGGAAGCAGCGACCCCGTCACAGCCCGCTGCCGCTCCTGCGGCACCTCAGGCGGCACCGGCACCGCAACCGCAGCGCGACGAGCAGATCGTTGCCGCCGAGCAGCGCATCGAGGAGGCGCGCACCCGGCTTTCGAGCCTTCGCGATCAGGTGGAGAAGAACCTTCAGGAAGACGGCGTTCTGGCCGATCTCAAGGTCAAGGTCGACGCCTTGGGCCGCGAAGCGCTGGCGATCACCGTTGATCTTCGGCCGCGCATCGACGATATCCAAGCTCGCCTGACGGAGCTGGGGGAGGCGCCCGCCGAGGGGCAGCCGGCCGAGAGTGCCAGTGTGACCGAGGAACGTGCCCGGCTCAATGCGGCGAGGGCCGAGGTCAATGCGCTCACCGGGCAGGCCGAGGATCTGTCGATAGAGGCGAAGGCGCTGTCCGACCGTATCTCCAACACGCGCCGCGCGCTCTTCACGAGCCGGCTGTTTGAGCACACCGATATCAATGGTGGCGTTCTCGAAGAAGCGCTGCAGTCGTTTTCTGCTGATGCCGAGCGCGTTCAGCGGAGCATCACCAGCTGGCTGACCTTTGTCATCAAGTTCAAGGCCCTGCCTCTGGCGATCGCCGTGCTCTTGTCGACGGCGCTCGCCTCGCTGATCCTGTTTGCGGAATACCGGCTGTTCGGGCGCATCAATCGCCGGGATCCGACGATTGCGGATCCATCCTATCTCAGCCGGTTCTCCGTCGCCTTCTTTTCCACGATCCTGCCGTCGCTGGCGCTGAGCTTCTTCCTGGCGTCCGCCTATTTCCTGCTCGACACCTTCAATGTGCTGAGGCCGGACATTGCGCCCATCGTCGCCTCGGTCTTCGGGCTGATCGGTCTCGTCTTCTTCGTGACCGCGATCTCGCGCGCCGTGATGGCGCCTGCGGAGCCGAACTGGCGGCTGGTCAGGCTTTCGAACAAGGGCGCGCGGGATCTGAGCATCGCCATCTTCCTGATGGCTCTGGTCAATGGCCTCGACTATGTGCTCTCGGTCATCAGTGAGACCTACAGCTCGCCGGTGGTGCTGACAGTCATGAAGAGCTTTGCCTCTTCGGTCGTCGTCGGTTTGCTGTTGTTCTTCGTCTCGTTCTTGCGGCCTGTGCTCTCCCAGACGGGAGAACCCACAGCGCCGGGGCGGCCCTGGCCACGCGCGGTGTCGATCACGCTCAGGGTGGTTGGCGCTGTCCTCATCCTCGCGGCCGCAATCGGTTACGTGGGCCTTGCACGCTTCCTCGCCACGCAGATCGTGCTCACGGGTGCCGTCGTTGCGACGATGTATATCGGTATCCTCACCGGCAAGGCGATTTCCGCACCCAACCAGTTTGGTGAAACACGCGTCGGCCAGTTCGTCGGCAAGCGCTTCCGGCTCTCTGCCGTCGGGCTCGATCAGAGCGGTATCGCGGCCGGCCTGTTCATCTATGCGTTTGCGCTGATCACGGGTGTGCCGCTAATCCTGATGTCCTGGGGCTTCCAGCCGCGCGATCTGCAGCTCTGGTTGTTCAACCTCTTCACCGAGATCAATGTCGGCACTATCCGCATCTCGATCTTCGGCATTCTCGGCGGCGTGCTGCTGTTTGCGGGCGGCCTGGTCGTCACGCGCTGGTTCCAGAAGTGGCTGGACGGCAATGTCATGGCGCGCAGCCATGTAGACGGTGGCGTGCGCAATTCGGTGAAGACCGGGGTCGGTTATCTCGGCACGGGCATTGCCGGCATCATCGGTATCTCCGCTGCCGGCATCGACCTTTCGAGCCTGGCACTGGTCGCCGGTGCCCTGTCGCTCGGTATCGGTTTCGGTCTGCAGAACATCGTCTCGAATTTCGTGTCCGGCCTGATCCTCCTGGTCGAGCGGCCCTTCAAGGTCGGCGACCACGTCATCACCGGCGTCAATGAAGGCATCGTCAAGCGCATCTCGGTGCGCGCGACGGAAATCGAGACGTTCCGTCGTCAATCGATCATCGTGCCGAATTCCGAACTCATCAATGCGCCACTCGGCAACTGGACGCATCGCAACAAGGTGCAGCGCTCGGAAGTGCCGGTCAGCGTGGCCTATGACACCGATCCGCAGGAGGTCATCGACCTGCTGCTGGCTGTCGTCAACGAGCGGACCGATGTGTTGCGCAATCCGGAGCCGCATGTGGAATTCCTGCGCTTCGGCGCCTCGTCGCTTGACTTCGAGCTGCGCTTCCATCTGGCTGACATGGGCGAGGGGCTGCATGTGCGCAACGAAGTGCGCATGGAGATCCTCCGCCGGTTTCGGGCACATGGCATCGTCATGCCGTATCCGCATCAGGACGTCATGCTGCATGTCCAGGACCATGATCGTCAGGCGCTGATGCGGCGCAAGGCGAAGCCTGTAAATGTTGCTCCGACCGCAGAGGAATTGTCAGCCGTGCCGGATGATGACAAACTCCTGCCATGAACGCCGCATTCAGCCGCCATTCAGGCGGAATGCGGCACAAGAGGGGCAGAAGCGATCGGGACTGACCGAGCGCAATCGAGAGGACGGAGCCTTTGGCTCCGCTGTCGGCATGAAGCAGGTCGTAGCACAGCTGGTTGTCGTTTTTGGGAGCGTTCTGGTCGCGGGACCGGGCCTTGCCGCATCCGTCCTCAACACCGGATCTTCAGCGGTCGTGCTTGTCGTCGTCGAGGATGGCACGAAGACAGAGGTCGCCCTTGATGCCGGTGGCTCCGACACGATCTGCGCTGCTGGCTGCTTCCTTACCCTGCCCAATGGCGACCGTATCGGGCTTGCCGGCGGGGAGACGGTCGAGATCAAGGACGGCGTTGCCACAATCAAGTAGGTGCCGGTCGCGGCACCAGCCATACCGCGATATTCCGAAATACTTAACTATGCGCCATCCTTGCCGCAGGCTGAGGGCCTCAGTTAACGGTTCCGCAAAGGGCCTTTGCTAGATGTCTTGCTAATGAACAAGATAGGTAAAGGCTAGTCATGGCAGTTCTCGGCGTTTCTGGAATGCAGTATTCGGGAGAGACCTTTCCCGATATCCGGATCATCCTCGGCGAAGACTCGAACGTCTTCACACAGATGATCAGTCAGCGCCTCAAGGAACTGATGGGCGTCGATATCGAGATCTGCCGGACCTTCGAAGACCTTCAGATGGCGAACGAGCTGTCGCAGGAGCCGGTCGTACTGGCGATCTCGAACATCAATCTGCCCGGCGCCGAAAACGGCGAAGCGCTTGAATATCTGATCGACTGCAATATTCCGACGGTGGTCTTTACCGGCACGTTCCAGGATGAAATGCGCGAAAAGCTGCTCTCCAAGGACATCGTCGACTACATCCTCAAGGATAATGTCTTTGCCGTCGAGATGCTCGCCGAATCGGTCTACCGCTTCCTCACCAACCACCGCCACCACGTGCTGATCGTCGACGACAGCCCGACGGCGCGCGCGCTCCTGTCGAGCCGTCTTCGTCGCTATAATTTCCGCGTCAGCCTGGCTGAAAGTGGCGCCAAGGCGATCGAGATCCTGAAGGCCAATCCGGATATCGGCCTTGTCGTCACCGACTACAACATGCCCGATATCGACGGCTTCGAGCTGACACGCCGCATCCGCTCGGTGCGTGGATCGCATGAGTTGCGCATCATCGGCGTTTCGTCCTCGACCAACCGGCTTCTGTCGGCCCGCTTCCTGAAGGTCGGCGGCAACGATTTTATGCTGCGTCCGTTCATCGACGAAGAGTTTTACTGCCGCGTCAACCAGAACCTCGACACGCTGGTTCAGATCAAAGCTGCGCAAGCTTACAAAAAATAGGTGCGACGTATAATTACAGTCGCTACAGTCCTGCCATTAGGAGGAGGTCGCCCGCTGGGCGATCTCGGTAAAGTGGTAGGTATTTCATGTATTTTCCCGAGCAGATTTACGCGCGCGAACCATCAATTCAGCGCAAGCGGGCCGAGCAGGGGCGAATACTGGTTATCGAGGACTCCCGCTCTCTCTCCTCGATCATGCGCCACAAGCTTGAGACCGATTTTTCCTGCCAGGTGACCCAGTGCGCCAATGCCGACGTCTTTCGGCAGGTCATGCAGAGCGGGCAAACATTTGATGTGGCGGTCGTCGATCTCAACCTGCCGGGCGCCTCGGATGGAGAAATCCTTGATGCCGTGATCGCGGAGCGCATCCCCGCCGTCGTCTTTACCGCCGATTTCAACCGGGATCTGCGCGAGCGTTTGCTGCAGAAGGGCGTTGCCGACTACCACGTCAAGAACCACGAGAATGCGATCGACCTCGTCCTGTCTTCGGTGGTCAGGCTTCTCGGCAATCGCGATGTCGGGGTGCTCGTGGTCGACGATGTGCCATCGGCCCGCACGATGCTTGCCGACCTGCTGCGGGTGCAGAAGTTCCAGGTCTATGAGGCGTCGACGGGATTCCAGGCCATGGAGATCCTTACCCGTCAGCCGCATATCGAACTGGTCATTACCGACTATCACATGCCGGACATGGATGGTTACGAGCTGACGCGGCGCATTCGACGCGAGCACGACAGCGACCGGCTTCGGATCATCGGTATTTCCTCGTCTGCCGATCGCCTGCTCTCGGCGAGCTTTCTCAAGGCCGGGGCCAATGATTTCGTCTACAGGCCCTATGTCATCGAAGAATTGCAGTGCCGCATCCAGCACAATATCGAGACGCTGGCCCAGCTTCAGCAATTGCGTGTCGCAGCCTTTAGCGACTATCTGACCGGCTTGCCGAACCGTCGCTACTTCTTCGATGCGGGTCCGGCCCAGGTTGCCGGGCGGCTGGAGAGGGGCGAGCCCTGCTGCATTGCCATGCTCGACATCGATCATTTCAAGAAACTGAACGACACCTATGGTCACGAGATCGGCGACCGGGTGCTGCAGGCTGTCGGCTCGAAGCTCGCGCGTCAATTGGCAGGCAGCGGCCATCTCTTGGCACGCCTTGGCGGCGAAGAGTTCAGCGTCTTGATGCTGGGCCTCGATGTCGAGCAAGGATCGGCGCTCTGCGAGATGCTGCGTTCCGAGATCGAATCCTTGCGCGTGGCCCTTGATGACCAGGATCTCAATGTCACAATTTCAATTGGTCTCGCCGAGATCGCCGGACGCGAGAGCTTCAGCAATTATCTCGCTGCAGCCGACCAGTTGCTCTACATGGCCAAGAGCTACGGTCGCAACCGCGTCTATTCCGAGACCATGCTTTCCGACCCAGACTGATATCGTCTCTGGTGCCATCGCGACCGGGCGCCTATATGTGTCCGACCTGCCGCAGACCGGAATGTCCTCATGGCTCCCATTATCTCCATCAATTCTCTCTCCAAGACGTATGGCAACGTCTTCAAGGCCCTTGATGATGTCAGTTTCGACATCGAGCAGGGCGAGATCCTGGCGCTGCTCGGTCCGAATGGGGCCGGCAAGACGACGCTGATCTCGATCATCTGCGGCATCACCAATCCCAGTGGTGGTCAGGTCACGGTGTCCGGCCACGATGTCGTGCGGGACTTTCGCAAGACGCGCGCCGAGATCGGGCTGGTGCCGCAAGAACTGACCACAGATATGTTCGAGACGGTGTTCAACACCGTGAGCTTCTCGCGTGGACTGCACGGCAAGAAGCCTGATCCTGCCTACATCGAGCAGATCCTCAAGGACCTCAGTCTCTATGACAAGCGCAACAATGCGCTGCGCGAACTGTCGGGCGGCATGAAACGGCGCGTGCTGATCGCCAAGGCGCTTTCGCATGAGCCGCGCATCCTGTTCCTCGACGAGCCGACAGCCGGCGTCGACGTGGCGCTGCGCAAGGACATGTGGCAACTCGTGGAACGCCTGCGCAAGACGGGTGTGACGATCATCCTGACGACCCATTACATCGAGGAAGCCCAGGAGATCGCCGACCGCGTTGGCGTCATCAACAAGGGCAAGCTGCTGCTCGTCGAAGAAAAGACCGCTCTGATGCGGAAGCTCGGTCGCAAGCAACTGACGATCCAGTTGCTTGAGCGGATGGATGCCATTCCTGAGAGCCTTTCCGGTTTTGCCCTGACGCTTAGCGCCGACGGCAAAGAACTGGTCCACGAATATGAGTTGGGGAGCGGAGACGGAGCGATTGCCAAGCTGCTGCTTGCCATCGAAACGGCTGGGATCCGTTTCGACGATGTTTCCACGCGGCAGACGTCGCTCGAAGACATCTTCGTCTCGCTGATCGGAGAGGCCGCATGAATATTGAAGCGATCAAGTCCATCTATGTCTATGAGATGGCCCGCACGCGCCGCACGCTGCTGCAAAGCGTCATTTCTCCCGTGCTGTCGACGGCGCTCTATTTCATCGTCTTCGGGGCGGCTGTCGGGTCGCGCATGGAGCAGATCGGCGGGGTCTCCTATGGCGCCTTTATCACGCCGGGCCTGATCATGCTTGCCCTGATCACGCAGTGTGTCTCGAACGGGTCCGCGGGGATCTATTTCCCGAAATTCACCGGGACGATCTACGAGATCCTGTCTGCGCCGATCGCCATGAGCGAGATCCTGGTCGGTTATGTCGGGGCGGCTGCCACCAAAGGCATGATGATTGGCTTGATCATCCTCGCCACCGCGATGTTCTTCGTCGAACTGCACATTGCGCATCCGTTCCTGATGCTGCTCTTCATGGTGCTGACGTCGATCACCTTCAGCCTTGCCGGCTTCATCATCGGTATTCTCGCCAAGAATTTCGAGCAGTTGAGCCTGGTGCCGTCGCTGGTGGTGCCACCGCTGACCTTCCTCGGCGGGACCTTCTACTCGATCGATATGCTGCCGCCCTTCTGGCAGGCGGTCAGCCATCTAAACCCGGTGCTCTATCTGGTGAGCGGCTTCCGCTGGAGCTTCTTCGAGGTGTCCGACGTGCATCCGCTGATCAGCCTCGGCATGATCAGCCTTTTCCTTGCAGCCTGCCTCGGTTTCCTCGCCTGGATCTTCAAGACCGGCTATAAACTCAGGCCCTGAGCTGATCAGTCGCGCAGCCTGAGTTCATCCGTCTGCATCTGCAGCGAGCTCAGGCTCGACAGGAAGCTCATGCCGAGAAGGCTCTGGTCGAGGAGACCTTCCTCCAGCACCACGGCTTCGACATTGGTGCGCACGATCGGCCCAAGGCGGATCTCAGGAATGCGGAGCGGAGCTGCCGAGGCGCGGCCATTGGCGGTCAGAACGGTTCGCGTAAAGCTCAGATCGCCGGGATCTATACCCATGCGCATGGCGTCTTCATAGCGCAGCGCGACCGAGCTTGCGCCGGTGTCGATGAGCACGGGGACATTGGCGGGACCCATGCCGACGGTGGTTTCGAAATGACCGCCCAGCGACTTGTGCAGAACCACTTCCGCACTACCATCCGCCGTCGTGACGGTCACCGCACGGCCGGGCATGAGGCCGGCCAGTACCCGTTCACCAATGCTCTGGAAATCGCCTCGGTAGAGGTAGCCGGTGACAAGGGCGAGCGCGATCAGGACCCAGATCGCCATCTGGCGGAGGCTCTGGCCGAGTTCGCGTCGTCCCAGCAAGACGCCGGCCGAGATCATCAGAAGGATGGGCAGGGCCACAACCATGCGACCGAAGTCTTCGTTGTTGATCCCGAAGCTCTGGCCGCTGTCATGGTTCATGACGAGAATGACGAGGCCGATGGCAAGGATGGCTATGCCGATGACAAACCGCATCAGCCGCCCTCACGCTCGCGGATCATCCGTGTGCGTCGCGTCTCGCGCCGCGGCTTGCGCTCCATGTTTGCCATGCGCGCCGGGAGTTCGGACATGATCGTCCGGCGCTCGAGGCCGGTATAACTTGTCCAGAGGCCGATCTCGTCGCGGGTGCGCCCGCAGCCGAAGCAATAGCCGGTCTTGTCATCGATCGAACAGACGAGAATGCAGGGGGATTCCATCGCGAGCCCTTTGGTTTTGCTCCTATATCGGGTTCCTAAAGTAGCATGGCAAGGGTCAGGAGATAGGTGCTCTCGCAGAGTTGTTGGCTGGCGCCGATGGTATCGCCTGTGTGGCCGTCAATGCGCTTGCGGCAATGGCGCGTGAAGGCCGAGACGCCCAGGAGGCTAATCGCGGCTGCGACGAACCAGGCATGAAAGGGCAGCGCGACGAGGCTGAGAGCGAGCGTGATTGCTCCGCCTAGAACTAGAGCAGTCCGCGCCGCCTCCGCGTTCGGGAGACCGGCGGACGCTGCAATGCCGTCGGTGCGCGCCGAGGGCAGGGATGACCAGTGCCAGACCATCACTGTTCGGGACAGAACGGCAGCAGCCAGCCAGGTCAAGCCGGCAGCCAGCGGGGGCAAGACATCAATCAGGATCGTAAGTGCGGCGATCCGCAGGCCCACAGAGAGGATGAGCGCGAGCGCCCCATAAGTGCCGATCCGGCTGTCCTTCATGATGGCGAGCGCTTTGTCGCGCGTCCGGCCTCCGCCGAAACCGTCGGCGGTGTCGGAAAGGCCATCCTCGTGCAAGGCGCCGGTCAGCATGACCTGCACGGTGACCGCGACCAGGGCGATCAGGACAGGTGCTGCGCCTGCTGCCGAGAGGATAGTGATCAGCAGACACGCGGGTAGCGCAATGACCAGGCCGGCAAGCGGGAAGGCCATCACGGTGCGGCTCAGGCTACCATCATGGCCGGCGAAAAAGCGGTCCGGCACCGGCAGGCGGCTCAGGAAGGAAACGGCCCGGGCCGTCTCCGTCAAAAGGTTCTCGACGACCTGCATGATCCCAATGTTCCGTATTTCAGCATTCGTTTTCGTCCTCGACCGGCTGCGTCGTTTTTTGAGTTGAGCGGCACGGGTCCGGTCAGTAAGAGAGAGGCCACAAAGCCTGATTTGCTGGAAGATTACAAGGAAGCCCGATCCATGAGCGTTACCGGCCTGCCATTCGACGATTTTCGCGCCCTGCTGCGCGACCTGCCGGGCCCCAGCACGGCGGCACTCGTGGCTGCGCGCGAGCGTGACAAGCAGTTGACCAAGCCGCCGGGCGCGCTCGGCCGGTTGGAAGAAATTGCCATGTGGCTTGCCGCCTGGAGCGGCCGCGCGCCTGCCGTCAACCGCCCGCTGGTCGCGATCTTTGCCGGCAATCACGGCGTGACCAAACACGGCATCACCCCGTTTCCGCCGTCGGTCACCCAGCAGATGGTCGAGAACTTCGCGGCGGGTGGTGCTGCCATCAACCAGATCTGCGTGACGCATGATCTCGGCCTCAAGATCTTCGATCTGGCGCTCGACTACCCGACCGGCGACATCACCTGTGAGCCGGCGCTCTCCGAGCGCGACTGTGCCGCCACCATGGCCTTCGGCATGGAGGCGATCGCCGGTGGCACGGATCTGCTCTGCATCGGTGAGATGGGCATCGGCAATACGACGATCGCTGCTGCCATCAACCTTGCGCTTTACGGCGGCGAGGCTGAGGACTGGGTCGGTCCGGGCACCGGGTCCGAAGGCGATGTGCTGGCGCGCAAGGTCGCGGCCGTCAAACAGGCGGTCGCCTTCCACAGCGAACATCTCTCGGATCCGCTGGAAGTCTTGCGTCGCCTCGGTGGTCGCGAGATTGCCGCCATGGCGGGTGCGATCCTGGCCGCACGCATGGAGAAGATCCCTGTGCTTATCGACGGTTACGTGGCGACTGCCGCGGCCTCGATCCTGAAGGCTGCCAACCCGTCGGCACTCGACCACTGCCTGATCGGCCATGTCTCAGGCGAGCCCGGGCATCTGCGTGCGATCGAACGCCTCGGCAAGACGCCACTTCTGGCGCTCGGCATGCGGCTCGGCGAAGGCACGGGGGCGGCACTTGCGGCCGGTATCGTCAAGGCAGCCGCCGCCTGCCATACCGGCATGGCGACCTTCGAACAGGCTGGGGTATCCAACAAGTCTCATGAGTGATCGCGCGTCAAAGAAGAGCGGCGCCAAGCCGCTCGCATCCACCGTCATCAAGAAAAAGACCGGCATTGCGCATCTGTTCGCGGCGGCCCAGTATTCCGCGCAAGGTTTCAAGCGCCTCGTTCAAGAAGCGGCTTTCCGCCATGAGTTGCTGGGATTTGTCGGCGGGCTCGTGGTCTTCGCCCTCGTCGGAGCGAGCCTGTTCGAATTCCTCGGCTTCATCGTCTTGATGATGCTGATGTTCTCGGTGGAAGCCCTGAACACCGCCATCGAAGAACTGGTCGACCGGATTTCGCCCGAGATATCCACGGTCGGGCGCAACGCCAAGGATCTTGGGTCCTTCGCGGTCTTCTGCCTGATCATCGCCAATGGCGCCTTTGCGGCCTATGTCGTGATCAGCCGGCTCTTCCTCAGCTAATCGCCGATCAGGCGAACTGGCGACGGCGGGGCTCGACAGCCTTTGCTTCCGACACCGCGGGCAAGCTTTCGAGCACACGGCTCGAGGGCAGGATGGCGATGACTTCCGTGCCTTCGCGTAGCTTCGACTTGAGCTTGAACTCACCGCCATGCTTGGACAGGATTGCCTGGACGATCGGCAGGCCGAGGCCTGTGCCCTGTTCGGCGCTCTTGATCGCAATCGAGCCCTGACCGAAGGCGGATAGCACGACGGGGATTTCGTTCTCCGGAATGCCGGGGCCGTTGTCACGGATCGAGATGTATTGCCCGCCACCGGCGGTCCAGCCGGCCTTGACCATGATCTCACCACCCTGCGGCGTGAATTTCACGGCGTTCGACAACAGGTTCAGGATCACCTGGCGCAGTGCCTTTTCATCGGCCCAGAGCGACGGCAGGTTGGCTTCGAACTGCTGCTCGATACGGATGTTCTTCGATTTCGCGCGCAACTGGATCATGCCGATGCAGTCCTCGGCGATTTCGAGCAGAGCCACGCTTTCTTCGCTGAGCTCGTATTTGCCGGCCTCGATGCGCGAGAGGTCGAGGATCTCGTTGATCAGTTCGAGCAGATGCGTGCCGGAGCGATGGATGTCGCCGGAGTATTCCTTGTAGAGCGGGTTATTGAGCGGTCCCAGCACTTCCGTTGCCATGACCTCCGAGAAGCCCAGGATGGCGTTGAGCGGTGTGCGCAGCTCGTGCGACATGGATGCGAGGAAGCGGGACTTGGCCATATTGGCTTCTTCTGCCCGCCGGCGAGCCTCGTCGGAGAGCGACTTCGCCACTTCGAGCTCGGCGATCAGATCGTCCTTCTCCGTCTGGAAGGACAGGAGTTTCAGATTGGCCTGGTGAAGACGGTTGGTGATGTAGATGAAGAAGATGAGTGCTGTGGTGAAGACGGCTGTCAGGCCGAGATCCAGCATGTCTTGGCCCGTGGCTGACACATAGGTCAGCGCAACCACTGTCGGCAGGAAACCGAAGAGGACGGCCTGGCGCAGCAGCATGCTGGCCATCGCAGTGATCGACAGGGCCAGCAGAAGGACGGCACCCTTGTAGAAGGTGAAGGCGGTCGGATTGCAGGTCGCGCAGTCCTGAAGGGCAAAGATTGCCCAGGACATGCCCATGGCGACCTGCGAGAGCAGCAGGATGCGGCGCCAGCTGCTCTGGCTTTCCAGTGTGATCTCGGTCTTCGACGCCCGCTTGACGATCAGGATGCCGATCGCATGCATGGTGAGGGCAAAGAGACCCCAGACAACGAAATGCGGCTGCGCGGTGAAATAGGCACCGGAGCCGGCAATCAGAAGGATGATGATCGGGATGACGGCTGCACCCTGAAGGCAGGCTGCGATATGCATTGCGAGGATTTCGACGTCGAATGCGGGGGATGTGCCCTGGCCGGACTGCAGACGTTCACGCGTTGCGCGAAGGGCGCGCGTCGTTGCCCTGTTGCGATCGTTTCGCGTCAGGTCGAGAACATTCTTGTCCGCCGATGTATCTACGCCGTTACTCATTGCGTTGCAGTCTTCCGCGCCCTTGGTGAACCCTAGCGGCGAATTCTTAAGAAGATCCTGTCTTGGAAGGATTTGTTTGCCATGTGTGAAAAGGATTCGTTCTTGAAATGGGTGGGAATGTGACGAGGCGCCTCAAGCATCTGCGGGACGTCGTTGTGGCGCTGGCCGTCCTGGCGCTGGCGCTGCTGATCATCGCCAAGCTGGAAAACGAGCAGGCGCTACGCTTCACGGGTCCGTTCGTCGCTGTGGACGGTGATACTCTGGCTGCAGCGGGCGAGAGATTGCGCATCGAGGGGATCGATGCGCCTGAACTCGGCCAGACCTGCGAGCGGGCCGACGGCTCGACCTATGCCTGTGGTGAGGAGGCGCGGCGGACGCTGAGAGCGCTCGTCTCCGATGGCGCATGGGAGTGCAGTGGCACGCGCCGCGACCGCTATCAGCGGCTGCTCGTCGTCTGCAAGCAAGGGCTTGATGACCTCGGTGAGCGCCTCGTGGCGACAGGCGCTGCGGTCGCCGATGGGCGTTATTTTGCAGCAGAAGGCAAAGCGCGTGGTGCCGGCGAGGGGATTTGGGCCGGACGTTTCGAGCGGCCCTCGGACTGGCGGCGGCTAAGGCAGGTCGAGGAAGCGGAACTTGCCGGCTGGGTCCAGGCGTTACTGCCCCGCTGGATGTCGAAATGGTTCGAGGAAACGAAAGAATGACTGCCGATGCTCCGACGCCGCCGGTGATGCCGCGCGGCGACCTGCCGCCGACGATTGACGCTTTGAGCCATGCAATCGCCCAGTGTCGGATCTGTCGTGACTGTCCGGCCGGCGGGCCGGAGCGGCGCATGCCGCACGAGCCCCGGCCTGTCGCTTACCTTTCGGCTACCGCCAAAGTGTTGATCGCGGGTCAGGCGCCGGGGCTTCGGGTGCATGAGACCGGCATTCCCTTCAACGATGCATCGGGAGATCGCCTCCGGCAATGGCTCGGGGTAGACCGTGATACCTTCTATGATCGTGCGCGCTTTGCGATCGCGCCGATGGGCTTCTGCTTTCCCGGCTATGACGAGAACGGCCATGATCTGCCACCGCGCCGGGAATGCGCGCCGCATTGGCGCCAGACCGTGATGGATGCCATGCCGCAGGCGCATCTAATCCTCGCCATCGGACAATATGCGCAAGCCTGGCACCTCGGCGGGCTGAGGCGCAAGACGATGACCGAGACGGTCGCCCACTGGCGGGACTTCCTTCTCACCAACCGTGAGGGGCCACGCGTGCTGCCCTTGCCGCATCCAAGCTGGCGCAATACCGGCTGGCTCAAGCGCCATCCCTGGTTCGAGGAGGAGGTGCTGCCCGTGCTGCGGCGCGAAGTTTCCTTGTTGATATGCTGAAATGATTTTCCATAAATTTTAAGAAATCGGCTATATCACAGAAAATCAGTTTTACAGGACGTGTCATGGATCGCCTCGACCGCAAAATTCTCCGCATTCTCCAGGAAGATTCCACGCTCGCCGTGGCAGATCTGGCGAAGAAGGTCGGCCTGTCCACAACGCCTTGCTGGCGCCGCATCCAGAAGATGGAAGAGGATGGCGTCATCCGCCGTCGCGTGGCGCTGCTGGATCCCGCCAAGGTCAATACGAAGGTTACGGTTTTCGTTTCGATCCGCACGTCCAGCCATTCGATCGAATGGCTGAAGCGGTTTTCCGAAGTTGTCTCGGAGTTTCCGGAAGTGGTCGAATTCTACCGCATGAGCGGCGACGTCGACTATCTGCTGCGCGTCGTCGTGCCCGATATCGCGGCCTATGACGCCTTCTACAAGCGGATGATCGCCAAGATCGAGATCCGTGACGTCTCCTCGGCCTTTGCCATGGAGCAGATCAAGTACACAACCGAGCTGCCGCTCGATTACATGATGATCGATAATCAGAAATCCCAGGAAGACTGAGGGGCGCCGCAGCGCCCCAACTGGTGATTACTTTTCCAGGCGTGCCAGCAGGGACGATGTGTCCCAGCGATTGCCGCCGAGCTTCTGCACCTCGCCGTAGAATTGATCGACCAGTGCCGTGACTGGCAGATTGGCGCCGTTGCTGCGAGCTTCGGTCAAGACGATGTCGAGGTCCTTGCGCATCCAGTCGACGGCGAAGCCGAAGTCGTATTTGCCCTGGTTCATGGTCTTGTGGCGGTTTTCCATCTGCCAGGAGCCGGCGGCACCCTTCGAGATCACCTCGATGACCTTCTCGATGTCGAGGCCTGCCTTCTTGCCGAAATGCACGCCTTCGGCGAGGCCCTGGACGAGACCGGCGATGCAGATCTGGTTGACCATCTTGGTCAGCTGACCGGCGCCTGCCGGACCCATCAGCCCCGTCATGCGGGCATAGGCATCGATGACAGGCTTTGCCGTCTCGAAGGTCTCGGGCTCACCGCCGCACATCACCGTCAGTACGCCGTTCTCGGCGCCGGCCTGGCCGCCGGAGACGGGGGCGTCGATGAAGCCGCAGCCCTTCGCTGCCGTCGCTGCGGCAAGTTCCCGTGCGACCTCGGCCGAGGCCGTCGTGTTGTCGATCAAGATTGCGCCCGGTTTCATCGCAGCGATGACGCCGTTTTCGCCTGTTGTGACAGACCGCAGGTCATCGTCGTTGCCGACGCAGGTGAAGACGAAATCGGCACCGTCTGCCGCTTCTGCCGGCGTCAGGCCATGGCTGCCGCCGAATTTTGCTACCCAGCTTTCCGCCTTGGCGGTCGTTCGGTTATAGACCTTCACCTCGTGGCCACCCTTGACCGTCAAGTGACCGGCCATGGGAAAACCCATTACGCCCAAACCGATGAATGCGACCTTTGCCATAGTGACTGCCTCTGCCCTTTCGCTGAAGGCCACAGGCATAAAGCAGGAATGGCTCAAGGAAAAGGTCGGCGCTCCCTCACTTTGGTACGGGCGGTAAGGGGGTCTCACCATCCAGCCGCTTGGACTGCTCTCCGAGAGAGTCGGATATCTCCTGCCATATGCGTCGCAGGCGACGAACATGCAGATCATCTGCGATCCAGCCCATCATATGCTCGACTCTCGTTTTGGCGTTGATTGTTGTCAGCCCAAGGTTCTCCCGGAACCATCGGCAGAATTCATCGGGGTCCTGAGCCGTCTTAACGCCCTTGTCGTCCACCATCAGCAGCTTGAGGCCGCCGATCCTGCAAATGTCGCGCAGGTTCTGGGTCGGTGCGACGAGCACGCCAGCAAGCAGAAGATCGAATTCCTCAGGACTGTCGCTCTCTGTCGATCCTTTCTTTCGAAAGTCGATCGCCCGTTCGAGATCGAGGATGGTCCGGATTTGAAGTTCGCGGAGGACGAGGAATTTTTCCAGGCCGACGAGGTGGCAGAGTTGTGCCTGAGCGATCCAGTCGACCGACTGATAGATGCCATAGGGCGATTCGATGTGCAACATGACCGGGTTATAGGTCGCCAGTCCCTGGACATCGTAAATGCCGGCTTCCTGCAGCCTGAAGCGAGTCGCGTAGTCAATACCGTCGAGCGCGTCCAGCGGCGTGATCCGGGTGACGCTGTTGAACCGGTCATCATCCATCTTGACCCATGCGATCAGCGACTGCAGCCGAAGCATCACGAACTTGGAAGCGCTGTCGGGCAGATAACCGAGCACGGGGGCCAGAATGAGCCAAAGGTTTGATACATCGGGGAGAGATGGCACAGGGACAGCCAACTGGGTCGGCAGGGTTGACGTCAGTGGTTGCCCTGCGGTTGCCGCGTCGGTGACAACCCTGATGCCGAGTGTGGGATCTGGGATCGCGCGGTACAGCGCCAGTATGAAGACCACCGAGACGATTGTCTCCACCGTGTAGCGAATGAAGGTGAAGGCCGAGAGGTCGAAGGCCGCCAGACCGCGCAAGTAGCCGCGGATGGCTGCCAGATAGGCTCCTGCGAAAGCAAGACCGGCAATCAGAGACAAATCCGCGCCCAATCCCGATGTGCCGATCGCACCACAATTTGCCCCGCATGCGTCAGACAGCCGAGCGGAGATGCCTTGCCACAAGGCATCCGCCCCGTAATAGGTCAAGATCATCATGCCGATCGATGCAACCAGCATGCGCAGGTCACCCCAGGCAAACAGCTTTGCCTCCGCAATGAAGGTATCGATCTGCCTGATCGGGGGCAAATCATCGAATTCTTTCTGCTTCTGCGGCGAGCGGACAACCCCTTGCACATATTTCGACCGCACGAATTCAACGGACGGATTGACGTAGTTGCCCTTCGTTCCGTCCTGAGATGGCTTGGTGGTTGTGGGGTAGGATGTCAGGAAATCCCGGATGACGAGGAGCCGCTTCTGGCGCATCTCGTTTCGTGCGTAGATGAATAGGGTGGGTGTCAGAACGGCCAGTGCCAGCGCATAGTAATTGAATGGGCAACGCGGTGGCGCCCAGAACCCGAGGTTTACGATGAGGCAATTGGCGAAATTGCTGATGTACATGGCAGTCCCCCTTGCTCTGGCCCAAGAAAACAAAAGCAAGAGGGAATGGCTACAAATCGAACGCGCTCGTAAGTTGTATTTGGCAACCTGGGCGTTTGTCGTTTACGCCTTTTTCGCCACGACGAGATGTCCGGGTGACGGTTCACCGTCCTGCATGCGGACGTTGATGTCGGTAATCTCGACCAATTCGAAGCCGGTCGCTGCCAGGCGCTCGCGCACATAGGTCTCGGCATGGACGAAGCGCTGATGCGGTCCGACCATGAAGGGGCGGTCGGCCATCACGTCTGCGGGTCTTGTCTCCGACGAGAAAACGAAGATCCCACCGGCTGTCATGTTCTCGGCGGCGCCGAAGAAGAGCGGTTCCAGTGCGCCGAGATAGGGCAGCACGTCCGTCGCGGTCACCAGGTCGAAGGCTTCGTCGTCGTTGTCTTCGAGGAAGTCCTCGAGTTCGGCGACGTAGAGGGTCTCATAGAGATCCTTTTCATGGGCGATCTCGACCATCTTCTCGGAGATGTCGATGCCCGTCATGTCATCTACCATATCGCGCAGCGCACCACCGGTCAGGCCGGTGCCGCAGCCGAGATCGAGCAGGCGCTTGAAGGGGCCGAGCTCAAGCGCCTGCAGGCGCTGGCGGACCATCATCGGCACGGTGTAGCCGAGCTGTTCGACGAGGATGTCCTCGAACGCGTCCGCATGCTGGTCGAAAAGCGTCTCGACATAGGCATCGGGTGCCTTGGGCGGGGCTTCGCCTCGTCCGAGCGCCGCAATGCGGACCGAAGCACCGCCGTGGTCGTCGGGATCGATGGCGAGGACTTCTTCGTAAGCTTTGACGGCTGCGTCGATGTCGCCGGCCTTTTCGAGGGCGAGTGCTCGGTTATAGGCTTCCGCCAGGGCTTCTTCGTCGATCTTGGCCATGTGAGGCTCCTGTTTCCGTGGCCGTCTGCCGGCCTTTGCCGGTCGTCTAGCCGGTCGGGCGCTGCTTGGCAATGAAAACGGAACTGAGGACGACCTCTTCGTGTTTTTGGGGTATGGAGCCAAGCATGGAACAAACCGCACAGGAAAAAGCCGGCATCTTGCCGCTTGAAAGCGCAACGCCCGCCCGTCGCGCACCCGCCTTGCCAGCCAACTCGGCTGAGAAGGCCAATATGATCATTCACTATTACCGGGGAGAGATCGGACGGATGACGAGCTGGCGCGACCGGATCGATCGGACGTCCAACTGGTCGATGACGGTCGTTGCTGGTCTGCTGTCGGTATCGCTTTCGACGCCGGCCTCACACCACGGCGTGGTGCTGTTCGCCATGCTGCTGATTTCCGTGTTTCTGCTGATCGAGGCACGGCGCTATCGCTTTTTCGATGTCTACCGGGCGCGTGTACGGCAGCTGGAACGGCATTACTTTGCCCAGGCGCTTTTCCCGCAGGCGGAGCTGAAGGCCGATTGGGCGCAAGAGATTGCCGCCAGCCTGCGCAAACCGGTTTTCCTCATCGGCTACCGCGATGCACTTTTCCGCCGCATCCGGCGAAACTACATCTGGATGTACCTGATCCTGCTTCTCGCCTGGGCGCTCAAGATTTCGAGCCCCAAGTTGCAGCAGGCCGAGATCCCGGCCGAGTTCGTCACCAGCGTCTGGCAGGTCGTCGGAAACGCCCATCTGGGGCCGCTGCATGGTGCCATCGTTCTGGCCGTGGTCGGCATGTTCTATGCCGCGCTGCTCATCGCGGTCATATGTCGCGAGCCTGATGACGGCGAGTTCGCCCATGGCGAGGTGCATGTCTGACGTCAGTGAAGAATGAACTCGCCCTTCAGCGAGCGCCATTCGCTGGCTGCGATCATCTTCTTGTGCACATAGGTGACCGAGTGGAGCGGTCCCTCGATCTTGTCCTGCCAGAAGCGCAGGAAGCCGCGCATCTCCGGAAAGTCGGGGGCGAGATCGTAATGCTGCCAGATATAGGTCTGCAGCAGAGAAGGGTGGTCCGGCAGGCGATAGAGGATCTGGGCGGTTGTTAGCCCGTAACCCTTCAGCATTAGTTCCATTTCGCTGTTCATGTCCGTTGCTCCGTCTCCCGTGGCAGGGGATCGGCGCGGACGGTTATATCGCTTCCGCGACCGACCGGGGCCGCGACCGACGCGGGCCCTGTCACCATGGAAACACTGCGTGGTGAAGGAAGTCCTAATGCAGATTTGGCCGCGACACGCCTGTCGCGGCCGAGTGCCAAATTCAGCGCTTCAGATGGCGCGTAAGGCGGGCTTCGATGGCGGCCCAGGTGTGGCGTAGGGTCTCGACAATGGCGAGGTAGAAGATCGCCGCCCAGAGATAGGTCTGGTAGTCGAAGGTCCGAGAGAAGGCGTAGCGGGTCTGGCCCATCAGATCGAGAACGGTCACGACCGCGACAACCGCCGAACCCTTGATCATGAAGATGATCTCGTTGCCGTAGGGGCGAAGGGCCACGATCAGGGCCTGGGGCAGGATGATCTTCCAGAACGTCACCGAAGTGGGCAGGCCGAGCGATTTTGCGCCCTCGGTCTGTCCGCGCGGCACGCTTTCGATCGCGCCGCGCAGAATTTCCGCCTGATAGGCGGCCGTATTCAGCGTCATGGCGAAGAGCGCGCAGTACCAGGCCTCGCGGAAGAACCACCACAGGCCGACCGCTTCGATCTGCGGGCGGAATGAGCCCAGCCCGTAATATATCAGGAAGATCTGCAACAGCATGGGCGTGCTGCGGAAGACGTAGACATAGGTGTATGAGATCGCGTTCAGAACAGGGTTCTTCGCCATGCGGGCAAAGGCGACGGGGACCGAGAGAACGGCGCCGAGCGTGATCGAGATCGCGGTCAGTGCGAGAGTGGTCGCCAGCCCGTTCAAATAGCGGGGGCCATAGCGGCTGACCTTGTCCATGTCCCAGTTGGACACGACGGACCAGAGCAGTGCGGCACCGAGGACAAGCCAGAGTCCGACCAAGAGATAGCCGACAACACGCGTCCCGGTGATCCTGCTGGCGCGGGCAGCGGGCGCCGGGCGAGCCGGGATGATTTCCAGTGCATGGCTCATCGGCTTGCCTCCGAACGGTTGGCCCAGCGCGATATGGCGTTCAGCCCAACGGAGGAGATGCTCGCAAGCACGAGATAGATAAGACAGGCGAGCCCGTAAAACAGGAAGGCTTCCTTGGTGACGCGGGCTGCGACACCGGTCTGTCTCAGGATGTCGGTGAGGCCGATGACCGAGACAAGTGCTGTATCCTTCAGAAGCACCAGCCACAGATTGCTGAGGCCAGGCAGCGCTATCCGGATCAATTGCGGGATGATGACCAGCGACATGGTCTTGCGTCTGGAGAGGCCGACTGCGCTGCCGGCCTCGTATTGACCTTTCGGGATCGCACGAAACGCGGAGAGCAATACCTCGGAGGCGTAGGACGAGAACACGACCGACAGGGCGAGCATGCCGGCAAAGAAGGCGTTGATCTCGATCCGCTGCTCGCTTCCGAGCCAGGTCAGGAGAGACTGCAAGGCGATCTGGAAGCCGTAATAGACGATGAACAGGGTCAGTAGTTCTGGGAGGCCGCGGAAGATTGTCGTGTAGATGCCGGCCGCCATTCGCAGGCTGCGTTCCTCCGACTGCATGGCGAGCGCGATGGCAAAGCCGAGCATCAGGCCGAGCGGCAACGTTAACAAGGCGAGCGATATCGTGATCTTGACGCCGAAGGCGATGTCGTCGCCCCAGCCTGCGTCTCCGCAGGCAACGAGCGTGTCGGCTGCCAGAAGCCGGAAGACGCCCACCGGGCCACAGAATGGATCAAAGGTGTAGGTGATCCAGGCCCAGATCGAACCGAGCGCGGAGGACAAACCGTCCATTCGCTTTTTCCCCTTTGGCGGTTTGCCCGCCTTTTGATGTTATGCCGTCCAAATGCAAAATGGCGGAAGTGTTCGACTTCCGCCACTCGTTTTCGTCAGACGATGCGGCGATCAGTTGCCGTAGACGTCGAAATCGAAATATTTCTTGTTGATTTCGGCATACTTGCCGCTGGCGCGGATGGCTTCGATCGCGGCCGAGAACTTGTCTGCGAGCGCGGTTTCACCCTTGCGAACGGCGATGCCTGCGCCTTCGCCGTTGATCTCGACGTCCACTTCAAGCGGGGTCAGGATCTTGCAGCAAGTGCCGGCGTCCGACTTCAGCCACTCCGACAGGACGACGATGTCGTCAACGACTGCGTCCACGCGTCCGCCTTCGAGGTCGAGCTTGTATTCGTCAGCGGTCGGATAGAGCTTCAGTTCGGAATCCGCCATGTGCTTTTCAGCGTAGTTGGCGTGCGTCGTCGAAGACTGCGCGCCGATCGTCTTGCCCTTCAGGCCGGCGAGATCGGTGATCGGCGAATCCTTCGGCACGGCGACGGCCGGCGGCGTGTTGTAGTACTTCTTCGAGAAGTCGACCTTCTCAAGACGCTCGGGCGTGATCGACATGGAAGCGATGATCGCGTCGAACTTCTTGGCCTGCAGCGCCGGGATGATGCCGTCCCAATCCTGGGTCACGAACTCGCAGGAGACCTTCATTTCTTCGCAAAGCGCCTTGGCGATGTCGATGTCGAAGCCGACGAGGGAGCCATCAGCTTCCAGGTTGTTGAAGGGCGGGTAGGCGCCTTCGGTGCCGATGATCAGCTTCTCTTGAGCCATGGCCGAGCCGGCAAAGAGCGACAGGGCAGCGATCGAAGCTGCGGCCAGAAAACGTGTCGGAATACGCATAGGATCCTCTCTGTTGGGTGGACGCCGTTTGTTGTTGTGAGGCGGCTGTCCGTGATCGTGTGGCATGGTCGGCCACACTTGGGCCCAATATTCGTCTTGTTTGAGTGACGAAATCAACAGGAAACAATGTCACTTGCAAAAAATGCACGTGTTGATGACCGGGAAGGGCTGGCAATCTTTCGGAACGGCATCGAACATGGCTTATGGAGCAAAAGACGTTCGAACTCGTTCAGGCAGGGTTAATCACGCGGAACCTAGCTTGGCGGCAGTGACTGGACGCGTCGTCGACCTCGTTATTGAACGTCATCGTCCGAGGGATCCCGTCGGTTGCGATGTGTAGGGAAGGAAACAGGAAGAATGTTGAAAAATAGATTGCTGGCCACGGTTGCGATCCCCGTGCTGTCGGTGGCGATGATGGGACAGCCCGTCATCGCGTCGACCAGTAGCATGGGCGCGAGCCAGAATCAGTCGCGCCAGGCGGAAGAGGCGCTGATCCAGCTGGCCCAGGCCGTGGTCTGCAGTGACGGCAGCGAAGCAGCCGATGCCGAAACCTGCGCTGCCCGCGATGCGCAGGCCGCTGCCGAAGCAGAAGCCCAGCGCGCGGCGGAGGAAGAAGCGCAGCGTGCTGCCGCGGAAGAGGCGCAGCGTCAGGCTGAAGCCGAAGCGGAAGCCCAGCGTGCTGCCGAGGCGGAAGCCGAGGCACAGCGTGCTGCGGAAGCTGAAGCCGAGGCACAGCGTGCCGCTGAAGCGGAAGCTGAAGCCCAACGCGCCGCAGAAGCCGAAGCCCAGCAGCAGGCGGAAGCCGAGGCAGAGGCCCAGCGTGCCGCCGAGGCAGAAGCCGAAGCCCAACGCGCTGCTGAAGCCGAGGCCGAGGCGCAGCGTGCCGCGGAAGCAGAAGCTCAGCAGCAGCAAGCTGAAGCCGAGGCCGAGGCACAGCGCGCGGCTGAAGAAGAGGCCCAGCAGCAGCAGGCTGAAGCAGAAGCTGAGGCACAGCGTGCCGCAGAAGCCGAAGCTCAGCAGCAGGCTGAAGAAGCGCAGCCGGTCGAGGAACCACAGGCCGTGACCTGCGCCGATGGCTCGCAGGCAGCTTCCGAGGACGAGTGCGCGCCTCCGGCACCGCAGCCGACCGAAGAAGAGCAGCCGGCTGAAGAACAGCCAACCGAAGAGCAGCCCGCTGAAGAACAGCAGCCGGCCGAGGAAGAAGGTGCACCCGAGCAGACCGAGGAGCAGGCTCCTGCCGTGGAAGAAGAACTGCGCCCCGTTCAGGACGCCACTGGCGAAGAGCCGGCGACGGAAGGCGAAGTGCCTGCCGACCAGGCTGAACAGCCGACCGACGAGCAGCCTACGGAAGAGCAGGCAACCGGCGAAGAAGTGCCCGCCGAAGCCCAGCCGGAAGGCGAGCAGGTTCTCGTTCCTGCCGTAGAACCGCCGGCCGATCAGCCGGTGCAGGAGATCACCGACACCCGCACGACCGAAGAGAAGGAAGCCATCGCCGAGGATCCGTCCCAGACATCCGAGACGGTCGTTCTGCCGGTTGAAAACGGTGCTGCCGTCCTCGACAGCGACAAGGATGCCGACAATACGGGCGGCGAGGGCGTACGCGAGCAGCGCAACGAACTGCGTGCCCAGGAAGACGTGGCTCCTCCGCCGGAAACCGATGCTGAGGCTCAGGTGGAAACGACGGCCGCCGACCAGGAGACGATGCAGGCAACAATCGCCGAGCAGGGTACGACGCTCGATGCCGCGCCGACCTTCGAAGTGCCGACCTCTGTGACCAACAACGTGTCGAACAGCACGGTGACCAACAATGTCACGAACAACGTGACTAATAACGTCACCAACAACACGATCGTGCAGAACAACGTGGTCAATCAGGTCACGGAAATTCGGGTGGTCGAGCAGATCGACAATCGCACGGTCATCAATGTCGGCAACCAGATCGTCGTTCGCGGCGATGACCGTCAGCGTCTGCGTTACGATGCGGAAGAGACCTACTACGAGCAGCTCCCGCGTGGCCGCACACGTGAGACCATCGAACGTGCCGACGGCAGCAAGCTGGTGACGGTCTACAACCGCTATGGTGACATCATCATCCGTTCGCGGATCTCGCCACGGGGCCGCGAATATGTGCTGATGTACTCGCCGGAGGCCGATGGCCAGCGTCCGACCATGTATGTCGACGTCGGTCTGTCCCTGCCGCCGATGCGTCTGACCATCCCGGTTGACGACTATATCGTCAGCACGACGCGTTCGCCGGATCGAGACTACTACGACTTCCTCGCCCGCCCGCCGGTCGAGCGTGTCGAGCGCGTCTATTCGATCGACGAAGTGAAGTCGTCTGCCCGTATCCGCGACAAGGTTCGTCGTATCGACCTCGATACGATCACCTTCCCGTCGGGTTCTGCCGAGGTGCCGCTGGAGCAGGCCCGTACCCTGCGTAAGGTGGCCCAGGCGATGGAGCAGTTGCTTGAAAAGGATCCGGGCGAAGTCTTCCTGATCGAAGGTCATACGGATGCCGTCGGTTCGGATCGTTCGAACCTCGTGCTTTCCGACCAGCGTGCGGAAACCGTCGCCAACCTCCTGACCGAAGTTTACGGCATCCCGCCGGAAAACATGTCGGTGCAAGGTTACGGCGAGCGCTTCCTTAAGATCCGCACGGAAGCAGCCGAGCAGCAGAACCGCCGCGTCGCAATCCGCCGCGTGACCACGCTGGTCCGCCCGGCTGGCGTGTCGAGCAACGACTGATCACGCGAGACGCACAGAAGAAGGGCCGCCGGAGAGATCCGGCGGCCCCTTTTTTTTGTTCTGACGGATTTTAGTTCTTGGGAGGGAGCTCCGTGACCTCGGCGATGAAGTCCGCAATCGCCGTTGTGTCGTCGATATCGAAGACCGGCAGATCCGTGTCCGTCACCGCATGGTCGGCCGCGATGGCGCGGATATGCGGATCGGTCGGCGCAAGCGGCTCGCGATTGTTCGCGGCCTGCCTGCGGGCTTCGATTTTCGGCACGGGTTCGCGCTTGTAGCCTTCGATCAGCACCAGGTCGCAGGGACCGATGCGGGAGAGGATCTCGTCGAAGCTCGGCTCAGGCGCGCCGCGCAGTTCATGCATGATGGCGTAGCGGGTGCCCGAGACGATGACCACCTCATGAGCGCCTGCCTCCCGGTGGCGATAGCTGTCCGCCCCGACCTTGTCGATGTCGAAGTCATGATGGGCGTGCTTTATGGTCGAGATCCGATATCCGCGTCTGGTGAACTCCTCGACCAGACGCACGGCGAGCCCCGTCTTTCCGGAATTTTTCCAGCCGGCGATGCCGAAGATGCGGGGACTGGTCGTCACAAGTCACCTCGTTCGAGAATAGTGGCGGCGAGCGCCAGATCCTCTGGCGTGTTGATGTTGAAGAAGGGATCGACGGGTCCTGACGTGCCGTCCAGGAGCTCAAACGCGACCGTTCTTGATGGGTGACGGGCGACGAAATCGAAGACACGGCGATGATCGGGCTCATCCAGCCATCTGTCGAGATCGTCTGCCAGCGATAGCGGCCAGAGAGCCGTGATAGGATGAGCGCGCCCGGCGCAGCTCGCCATGACGATGGTGCCGCTTTCGGCCTGCTCTGCGAGGCGACTGACGAGGTCGTGGGCCAGGAAAGGCGTGTCGCAGGGCGTGGTCAGGATATGGGTGGGCGCATCCGCACGCTCGGCGCAGGCTCTCAAGCCCGCCAGCACGCCGGCGAGCGGACCGGGCCGATCCGGCTTCGAATCCGGCAGGAGAGGCAGGGTGCCGGCAAGTGGATGGTCGAGCGGTGCGTTGAGAAAGACCGCTGAGACCTGCGGCTCCAGGCGCCGTGCGATGTGCAGGGCGAGGGGTGTTCCACAGAGCTCAATCATCGCCTTGTCCGCGCCAATCCGTCGGGACTGGCCACCTGCAAGGATTACTGCGGAAGGGCGAGCGTCCGGCATCATGTGTTCACCGCTCTTCACCCGGAGCGAACCGCAGGAAGATCACGGCGATCAGCGCGAGCACACAACAGGCGAGCATGACAAGCAGCAGCGGCATGGCTCCCGTTTCGACCGACAGGATGCGGGAGGCCAGCCAGGAGACGAAGGCACCGCCACCCATGGTGATAGCGCCGCCAAGACCGGAGGCAGAGCCGGCGAGCTCGGGGCGGACGCTGACGATGCCGGCATTGGTGCTCGGCAGAGATAGGCCATTGCCGAAGCCGACTACGACCTGGGGTGCGAAGAAGGCAATCGACGACACGAAGCCCTGCAGGAAGAAGAGAATGGGTATGGCCGCACCCACCAGCGCGACGATGCCACCGACCAGCATCATCATGTCGATGCCGGCGCGCCTTGCAAAGCGTCCCGAGAGGTAGTTGCCGGCAATGTAGCCGGCGGCGATAAACATGAATTGCAGGCCAAGTACGCTCGGCGTCAGGCCCATCAGCGTGCCGCCGACGAAGGGTGCACCTCCGAGGAAGGCGAAGAAGGCGCCTGACGTGAAGGTGCCGGCCATGGTGTAGCCCCAGAAGCGCGGTGAGGCGAGGAGGCGCGGCCAGGCCCGGAATTGCTGCGAGAAGCTGCCGCTTTTCTGGCGGTTCGTCTCGCCGAGGTCCCGGTAAACGAGCAGAAGGACCAGGATCGCCGCGACGAGGATTGCCACGAAGTTTGAGCGCCAGCCAAAGCTGTCGCTGAGCAGGCCGCCAAGTGTCGGGCCGATCATCGGGATCAACGTCATGCCCATGGTGACGTAACCGATCATCGAGGCTGCTTCCTCCATCGGCACCATGTCGCGGATGATTGCGCGGGACAGAACCAGACCGGCAACGACGGCCGTCTGAACCATGCGCGCGATGGTCAACACTTCGATCGAGGTGGCGACCATGCAGACGAGGGAGGCGAGGATCAGGATGCAGAGTGCGCCGAGCATCACCGGTCGACGCCCGTAGCGGTCGGAGAGCGGGCCGATGACCAACTGGACGAGGGCCGTCATTGCGATGTAGCCGGAGACCAGGACTTGCACGCGGTCGTAGTCAACGCCCAGATCGGTTGCCATCGCCGGCAGTGCCGGAAGGAAGATGTTCATCGTCAGCGCCGAGAGGCCCGCGATCGCCACAAGGGTGAAGATGTGCGGGGCCGTGGTCCTGTCGAAGAAGCCGGAAACTTGCTGCACGCGTATGTGTCCTTGAGCGCTGGCCTAGATCAGCCGGGAGAGGCCGGATCGGCGCGGCGGGCGAGCGCCGCCTTCTTCTTGCTCTCGCGATAGAATGTGTAGAGGCCGGAGCCGATGACAATGGCCGAGCCTACGACCATCCAGACATCCGGCGTTTCGTTGAAGAAGAGCATGCCGAGAAGCACCGCCCAGAGCAGGCTCGTGTACCGGAAGGGCGCGATGAATGAGATCTCGCCGGTGCGCATCGCCATGATGATGGCCTGGTAACCTGCAAAGAGGAAAATCGAGGCGAAGGCCAGCCGACCGAGTGCGCTGCCGGACATCGGTTGCCAGCCGCCAAAGACGGGGATCAAGAGGAGTCCGGCAAACGAGATGGAGGCTGCCGTGAACAGCGTCACCGTCAGCGACGAGATATTGGGATCGATGCGGCGGGTGACGAGATCGCGCCCGGCGGCCGTGATCACGCAAAGCACGATGTAGACGGAGGCAAGCGTGAAGCCTTCCGGTCCCGGCTGAATGATGACGAGGACGCCGATGAAGCCGAGCCCGATCGCCGTCCAGCGTCGCCAGCCGACGGGTTCCTTGTAGAACAGAGCCGCACCCAGCGTCACAGCCAATGGCAGCGACTGCAGGATCGCCGAGGCATTGGCGAGCGGTACCTGGCCCAGTGCCGCGAGGAACGCGACGGCGGCGATGGTCTCCAGTACGATTCGAACAAGAATCAGCGGCTGCAGGATGTTTCTGATGTGATCGAGTGCGCCCATGCGCCGGGCGACGATATAGACCAGAAGAGCCGTGAAGGCGCCGCGCACGAACATGATCTGCGCCACGGTCAGTTCCGAGGTCACCGATTTCGTCAGGGCGTCGTTGAATGTGAAGCCAGCCATCGAGATCGCCATCAGGAGGGCGCCTCGGGTGTTCTCGGATAATGCCATGCTCGATTCCCGTGCGTGTGGCCCGGTTCTAAACCAAGCGGCATGCGCGAGAAACCGTAATTCGGCTGTTCCGCGCCTGAAACGATGCTGCAGTGCCAAAAACGCGGTCGGCAGTTAACCTTTGTTCAAACTCCGGTCGACAAGCTCTGATCCGGCGCTGCATGAGGTGGTTCCGTTCCTTCGACCCTGCGCGATGATCTCGCAGGACATCGACCTCTCCGAGGGTCTTATGAGTTTTATTGATCGCCTCCTGCAAAGTCGCAGGATCGTCACCAAGGTATTGCTTTTCGTTGTTCCTCTCGTTCTGCTCATGGCCGGTGTCGGCCTTCTGGGCTATTGGACTGCCACCACTCTCAACGGCCATATGACCGTTACCCGTGCCACCATCGGCAATATCAGCGATCTGGAAACGCTGCAGCAGGGTCTGCAGGAATTCAGCCTCGATCCGACCGATGCGAGCAGGGAGGCTCTTCTTGCCGCGATCGATGGCCAGGAGAAGGGGCTCAATGTCCTCAATGGTGTGCTCGCGAAGCAGGCACAATCAGGCGATCTGTCGGCCTTGACCGGATTGCCAGCTCAGATGCGCGACCAGACGGCTGCTCTCTGGGCGAGCAAGACGACCCGCGATGAGCTGGACGCCGGTCTGACCGCCGCCGTCGCTGCCTTGCAGGCGGAGAGCCAGCAGATCGTCAAGCAGGTCGATTTTGTCCGCAACGATCTCGCCGGCAAGGAGCGCTTCGCCAAGGAATTGCTGTTCGATGCCTCGGCCTTCAAGTCTTTGCTCGATCGGCTCGGTAAACTGCGCGTCGGCGTGCAGATGGCCTTTACGCCTGAAGAGCAGCTTGCCGAGACAAAACTCTATCTCGGACCGATGCAGAAGGATCTGGCGAAAGCCAACGAGATCGCATCCGACAAGGGCAAGGTTCTGGTCGGCGAAGTTGGGGCTGCCATTGCGAAGATCGAAACGATCCTCGGTCAGTCGGCGCCTGACGATGTCAGGGCGCAGGACCTCGGTCGCGTGCTCGCCGAACTCGTCGAGATCGAACAGAAGATCACCTTGCAGGCTGCCAAGAACAGCGATGTCGCTGCCGATCGCTTCGTCAACCTCGACAAGCTGGTGGCCGAGCAGAAGGAATTGATGACGCTCGTCGACAGCGCGGCACTCACCATCGCGACGGTGGAACTCCGCGTCCAGCAGATGCTGGGGACGCTGGACGATCAGAGCCGTGCCGTGGTCGTCGGTGAGGTGGAGGCACTGCAGACGGTTGCCGCCCGCATCTCCGAGCTCGGCGCCAAGAACAGTGCTCTGCGGGATTTCCCGCAGAAGATCGCGCCGCATCTGGCGTCGATCACGGAAAACTCGCAGGCCCGTCTCGATGCCGGCCGCGACTGGCAGGACAAGCGACTGGCCGCCAATGCTGCGGTTTCCTCCGCCATGGGATCGCTGCGCAATTTCGTGAGCCAGGCCCAGGAAATCGGCCGCGAGGACAGCGAGCGTTCCGCCACGATTTCGGTCATCACCATGGTGGTGGGCACGCTGCTTGCGATCATCGGTGGCCTGATGCTGGTCGAAACACTGCGGGCGCCGCTCAAGCGGATCACCGGCGTCATGTCGAGGCTCGCCAGCGGCGATCTGTCGGTACCGATCGAAGGCCGCAATCGTGGCGACGAGATTGGCGACATGGTCCGTTCGGTCACCGTCTTCCGCGATGCGGCGCTTGAAAACCGGCGTCTTGAAGAAGAGGCAGAGGCGGCGCGTTCGCGGTCCGAGCAGGAGGGTGCACAGCGTGCTCAGGAGCGGGCCCGCGTCGAGGCCGATCAGCGCTCTGCCCTGGAGGCCTTGTCCTCCGTGCTTGAGGCGCTCGCAAACGGGCAGCTCAACGTCTCCATGCGTGACGACCTGCCCGCCGATTTCGTTGCTATGGCATCGACCTACAATCAGGCGGTCGAGGCATTGCGTGCTACGCTCGAAGAGGTTCGCGCAGCCAGCGTCGACATCAATGCCGGGACCGAAAATCTTGCGGTTTCCGCCGATGATCTGGCACGCCGTACCGAACAGCAGGCGGCTGCACTCGAGGAGAGCGTGCGTGCGCTCTCACACTTGAGCGATGTTGTTCGCTCGACGGCAGATGGGGCAGGGCGCACTGCCCAGTCGGTCCAGTCGGCGCGGGATCATGCGCGGCAGTCTGGCGTGGTGGTCAGAAGGGCCGTCGAGGCCATGGCCGAAATCAGCCGCTCCTCGGAGAAGATCTCGACCATCATCGGCGTGATCGACGAAATCGCCTTCCAGACCAACCTTCTCGCACTCAACGCTGGTGTCGAGGCGGCACGCGCCGGTGAGGCCGGTCGCGGCTTTGCAGTGGTTGCCCAGGAAGTCCGGGATCTCGCCCAGCGCTGTGCGAATGCTGCCAAGGAGATCAAGACGCTGATCTCGGTCAGTGGCGGTCAGGTCAAGTCGGGTGTCGAGCTTGTCGAAAACACCGGCGTCGCTCTGCAGTCGATCATCGATCAGGTCGAGGAGGTTCAGGCGCTGGTCGAGCGTATCTCCGCGGCCACACGTGAGCAGTCGACCGGCATCAGCGAAGTGACATCTGCCGTGCGCGACGTCGAGCTGATCACGCAGCAGAACGCGGCCATGGTCGAGGAGAACAATGCCGAGATCCAGGGGCTTCGCCAGCGCGTCGATATCCTGATGCACAAGATCTCGCGGTTCCGCACCGACACCCAGCGCAGCGAGACGCAGGCCTATCGCCGTTCGGCCTGATCGCCACGAAACAGCCGGCGGCGCTCAGCCGCCGGTCACGCTCATATGGCGGGCAACAGCCGGCTTGCGGTGGTTGCGATCGATGATGAAGTCGTGGCCCTTGGGCTTGCGCGAAATGGCTTCGTCGATGGCTGCTGAAAGATAGGCATCGTCACCGGAGGCGCGAAGTGCCGTGCGCAGGTCGGCGGCGTCGTCTTGGCCGAGGCACATGTAAAGCGTACCTGTGCAGGTCAGACGCACGCGGTTGCAGCTCTCACAGAAATTGTGGGTGAGGGGCGTGATGAAGCCGAGCCGACCGCCGGTTTCACGCACCTCGACATAACGCGCCGGGCCACCAGTGCGATAGGGAATGTCGTCGAGGGTGAACTGTTCTTCAAGCCTTTGCCGAACCAGTGACAGCGGCAGGTACTGGTCTGTCCTGTCTTCGTCCGTCTCGCCCATCGGCATGGTCTCGATGAGCGTCAGGTCCATGCCCTCGCCATGAGCGAAACGCATGAGATCCGGGATCTCGTGCTCGTTGAAATCCTTCAGCGCGACGGCGTTCAGCTTCACGTGGATGCCCGCTGCCTGGGCGGCGCGGATGCCTTCCATGACCTTGTCGAGCTCGCCCCAGCGGGTGATCGTCTTGAACTTGACCGGATCGAGCGTGTCGATCGATACGTTGATGCGCCGCACCCCGCAGGCGGCGAGTTCTGCCGCATTCCGAGCAAGCTGCGAGCCATTGGTCGTCAGCGTGAGTTCGTCGAGCCCGCTTCCGATGTGGCGCGAGAGGCCACGCACCAGATGCATGATGTTCTTGCGGACCAGAGGTTCGCCGCCGGTCAGACGCAGCTTGCGAACGCCCTTGGCGATGAAGGCGGAACACAGCCGGTCGAGTTCTTCCAGCGTCAGAAGATCCTTCTTCGGCAGGAAGGTCATGTTCTCCGCCATGCAATAGGTGCAGCGGAAATCGCATCGATCCGTAACGGAGACGCGCAGATAAGTGACGGCCCGTCCGAAGGGATCGATCATCGGTGCGGCTCGGTCCACGAGCGGCTCGGCATTTTGCCAATCGGCGGGGGTATGGTCCAACAGGTTCCTCCTGTTCGTTTCACCCAATGTGGGGTCAAGCCCTTGAAGCGTCAAGCTGACATCGACTGTTGCCTTGAAATTGGATTGCAAACAGACCGTGATCGCCCTAGGTCTGCTGCAGCCAAACGGAAGAGACGAGTGCCCCATGAGTGAGATCTGGCCGAGTGAATTGAAGGTGTCCAAAGATCGTCGTCTGCTGACGGTGACCTTCAACGATGGCGTCGTCGCCTCGCTTCCGGCGGAAATGCTGCGTGTGCTTTCGCCATCGGCGGAGGTCCAGGGACATGGACCTGGCCAGAAGGTTACGGTTCCGGGAAAGCGCAATGTCGGCATCCGCCAGATGACGCCGACGGGCAATTATGCCGTTCGCATCGGCTTCGACGACGGTCACGACACCGGCATCTTCACCTGGCTTTATCTCCGGGAGCTTGGCGAGAGCGGGGATGAGAAATTTGCCGCCTACGAGGCTGAACTTGCCGAAAAGCGTCTCAGCCGCGATCCTCGCTGACTTCCAGGTCCCCCATTTCATCCGATGACAGCATGCGCTGGATCAACAGATCCATGTTGTCTGCAAGGCGTTGGCAGTCCTCGATCGGCGTCGCCGACAAGGTGCGCTCGATCAGATCCGTCTGAATACGCATCGCTTTTTCGCTGAGCGCTCGTCCTTCGTCCGTCAGGGAGAGCCTGAGGATGCGCTTGTCCTTTGGATCTGGACGTCGCTCAAGCAGTCCACGCTTCTCCATCTGGGGCAGTAGCATGCTCATATTGGAGCGACCGACGAGCAGCTTGCGGGCGAGTTCCTGCTGAGAAATTCCTTCGAACCGATAAAGATTGACCAGGATATCGAGATGCGGCGGCTTGATGTCGAGCGGCACCAGAGCGCGGCCCAGGGCCTGCTGCATCAACTGGCAGGCACGAGCGACTGAGATCCAGCTGCGAAAACGGGGATGGTCCCAGGGGAAGGCTTGCTTTTTGTTCATTCTTGTACTTTATTGTTCATCATTGAACATTCGATGGGATTCTGACTATGCCATCCTTTCCTCTCAAGGTCACCCGCCTGGCTTTCGCGCAGCTGGAGAAGGCGTCGCCGGTGCTTGCCGGGCGCATCGCCTTCGAGCTTTTCTGTCGAACGCCGAGCCGACGACCGAAGGGCGCCAAGGCCAAACAGGTCTTCATGGCCGGGCGCAATCGGTTGCGGCAGGCGCAGACGGTGCGGCTCGCACTGTCGCGCGGGATGGCCGCGGCCCATCTTTTGCCGACAGAGACCGTGGGCAAGAATGGGCACCGGATCCTGGTGGTTCATGGCTGGGGATCGCGTGCCGAGTATCTGTCTGATCTAGCGATTGGTCTTCACCAGACGGGCGCGGAGGTGGTCGTTCTCGATCTGCCGGGTCACGGGGCGTCGAGCGGGCGGCGTCTGGACCTCAAGATTGCCGCTGAGGCCATCGTCGCTGCCGAGCGCCACTTCGGCCGGTTCGACGGTGTGGTCGGCCACTCCTTTGGCGGTGCGGCCGTCATGATGGCCGCAGGCTCTGTCTTTCCGGAACTGAAGCCGCTGCAGGCCGCCCGGATCGCTCTGATCGGCTCGCCGTCGAGCATGGGAGAGGTGTTCAACGGTTTCGCCTCCATGGTTGGCCTTGGGCGCGGCAGCGTTGGTGCCATGCGCAATCGGGCGATGGAACTGGTCGGGGCGCAGGTCGAGGATCTGGATGGCGTCAGCGTCGCGCGGCGCATCGATCGGCCCTTGCTGGTGGTTCATGCCGAGGACGACAAGGAGGTCAATGTCGGCCATGCCCAACGCTATATCGGCGTGTCGCCGCATGTCCGGCATCTCTGGGCCAATGGCCACGGGCACCGGCGGATTGTCAGTGCGCCCGAGGTGATCACTGCAGTGGCGTCCTTCCTCGCTGGGGCGGATCCGTCGGCCCAGGTTGATCGTCGGGTGTCATAGAAGCGTCATCGCCCTTGCCTAACCCGGGTTGCTGGATAGTGTTCAGAACCGGAAAGAGGGAGTGCGGCCATGACGATCATCACATCCGTGGACGAGTTGACGGCGATCTATGGCGGGGTGAGTGAAGCGTCGACCGCCAAGGTGACGCGATCTCTGACGCCGGCCTATCGTCGGATGATCGACATGTCCCCCTTTGTGGCCCTTGCGACCGTTGGGCCGGAGGGGCTGGACTGCTCGCCGCGCGGTGATCGCGGCACTGTGGTCAGGGTCGAAGACGACCGGACGCTGGCTTTGCCGGACTGGCGCGGCAACAACCGGGTCGATTCGCTCATGAATATCGTGCGTGATCCACGCGTTGCCCTGATGTTTCTCATTCCCGGCTCAAACAGCGTGATGCGCATCAACGGCCGTGCCGTTGTGTCGGTAGCGCCTGATCTTCTGCAAAGCTTCGAGATGGACGGCCGTCACCCGCGCAGCGTCATCGTGATCACGATCGACGAAGCCTACTTCCAATGCGCGCGGGCCGTCATGCGGGCGGAGTTGTGGGATATCGAGAAGCAGATCGCGGCCGATTCGCTGCCCACTGCCGGCGAGATGCTGAAGGCAGCGAAAGAGGATTTCGACCGCGAGACGTATGACCGGGAATGGCCCGAACGGGCGGCCAAGACCATGTGGTGACCGCGCCGGTTCAGCGCTTGTAGATCAGCCAGCTCTTGTTGAAGTCCTTTTTCATCCCGTCTTCATAGGGCTTGGTGCGATTGCGGCCGGCATTCTTCGCGCAGTAGAGCGCGATGTCCGACTTGGCATAAAGTTCACCGGCGTCTTCGGCGTCCGGTGCCATGGCAAAGCCCAGCGAGATGGTGATCGGCCCGTAATTCACGCCGGTCTTGGAGTTCTTGAACGGGGTCGTCTCCAGCGCGATGCGCACGCGCTCGCAGGTCTGGTAGATTTCGTCCGCCGTGTTGCCTTCGATGATGATAGCAAATTCTTCGCCGCCCGTCCGCGCCACGAAGCTGTCCTTGCGGACATTGGCGCGGATCACGGTTGCGACCGTTGCGAGGATCTTGTCGCCGACGGGATGACCATAGGCGTCATTGACCTTCTTGAAATTGTCGATGTCGGCGAGGACAAGAGCCGCAAGCGGCTTGGTGCCGCTGGTGTAGATTGTTGCAAGCTTTTCGTCGAAGGCGCGGCGATTGGCGATGCGGGTGAGCGAATCGGTATTGGCGATCCGCTTGTATTCGTCGAGTTCGCGGCGAACCTCGTCCATTTCCTGTGAGCGCTGCGACATCTGCACGACCGTCTCCTCGCCATGGGCCATGGTGGAGCCGGTGGCTTCGGTCAGGATGTTGATGGCGCTGCGCAGGATGTCGGCGCTGTTGGTGCTCTTCGAATTGATCCGATGATAGGTTTCGCCCAGCAGGCGGTTGTAGCTCTGCAGGGAGTTCTGCTCCTGCTGCAGAAGTCGCAGCAGCCCGTCCAGTTCGCCGATCAGCTTGCTGTGGACGTTTTCGATGGCTTTGGACTGGTGGGCGGCAAAATACTGTTCGCCGACGGCATCCAGCTCATCTTGCGTCGCACGGCTGCCGAGCGCTGCCAGTTCCCGGGTGAGAGATGGATTGGAGCCGATGAAGGCTTCGTAGAACAGCTCGTAATTGCGCGGGATTGGGGCAACCCCCATCGAGCGCATCGCGTAGGTGATCTGTGCCGCGACGTCAGGTGCCTGCGTCTTCGGCGGTGTCGCCGTGCTCATTCGGCCAACTCCAGTGGTCGCTCAGTCAAGGCCTTCAAAGGCCATAAGAAAAATTACAGGCAAATGATTGGAAAATGTTTAATGTTCGCGCAACGACAATTTGTCGGTGCGAAATGAGCGGCAATCGCTCTTTTTTGTTAAGTATCTGCGAAATAAGGAATAATCGCCGTCGCGGAAAATGCCTCCCGCAACGGCAGTTCGTTTGGCTGCAAGAAAACTCAGCCGAGGTTGAATTCCTGGAAGAAATCATTGCCCTTGTCGTCTGTGACGATGAAGGCGGGGAAGTCTTCGACCTCAATCTTCCAGACGGCTTCCATGCCGAGTTCTGGATATTCCAGCACCTCGACCTTCCTGATGCAGTCCTGGGCGAGACGGGCGGCGGGGCCGCCGATCGAGCCGAGATAGAAGCCGCCATGGGTCTTGCAGGCCTCACGCACGGCGCGCGACCGGTTGCCCTTGGCAAGCATGACCATCGAGCCGCCGAAGGACTGGAACTGATCGACGTAGCTGTCCATGCGGCCGGCAGTCGTCGGGCCGAAGGAGCCGGAGGCGTAGCCGGTCGGGGTCTTGGCGGGGCCGGCGTAGTAGACCGGATGGTTCTTCATGTATTCGGGCATGCCTTCGCCCTTTTCCAGGCGATCGCGGATCTTCGAATGGGCGAGGTCGCGCGCCACGATGATCGTGCCCGTGAGCGACAGGCGCGTCTTGACCGGGTGTTTGGTCAGTTCGGCGAGGATCGCGCTCATCGGCTGGTTCAGGTCGATCTTGACGACCGACGAGGAGAGGGCCGTGTCGTCGATCTCGGGCATGTATTTCGACGGATCTGTCTCCAGCTGCTCGATATAGATGCCGTCCCGGGTGATCTTGCCCTTGGCCTGGCGGTCGGCGGAACAGCTGACACCGAGGCCGATCGGCAGCGATGCGCCGTGGCGGGGCAGGCGGATGACGCGCACGTCGTGACAGAAATACTTGCCGCCGAACTGCGCGCCGACACCCATCGACTGCGTCAGCTTGTGGATTTCCTTTTCCATCTCGATGTCGCGGAAGGCGTGGCCGCTCTCCGAGCCTTCGGTCGGCAGGTTGTCCAGATAGCGCGCGGAGGCCAGCTTGACGGTTTTCAGCGTCATCTCGGCGGAAAGGCCGCCGATAACGATCGCCAGATGGTAGGGGGGACAGGCTGCCGTACCCAAGGTGAGGATCTTCTCCTTGAGGAAGTCGATCATGCGGTCATGCGTCAGAAGCGATGGCGTGCCCTGATACAGGAAGGTCTTGTTGGCCGAGCCGCCACCCTTCGCCATGAACAGGAACTTGTAGGCGTCCTCGCCCTCTTCATAGAGGTCGATCTGGGCGGGCAGGTTGGTCTTGGTGTTCTTTTCCTCGAACATCTTGATTGGGGCGAGCTGCGAGTAGCGCAGATTGCGGCGCTCATAGGCGTCACGCACGCCTTCGGCCAGTGCCGCATAGTCCTGTCCGTCGGTCCAGACGCGGCGGCCCTTCTTGCCCATGACAATCGCGGTGCCGGTATCCTGGCACATCGGCAAAATGCCGCCCGCGGCGATGTTGGCATTCTTTAGCAGGTCGAAGGCGACGAAGCGGTCGTTGTCGGTGGCCTCGGGGTCTTCGAGGATCGAGGCAAGCTGCTTCAGGTGGCCGGGGCGCAGGAGGTGGTTGATATCCGAGAGCGCGGTTTCGGCGAGAAGGCGCAAGCCTTCAGGCTCGACTGTCAGGATCTCCTGACCCTTGAAGGTCTCGATGGAGACATAGTCGGACGTGATCTTGCGATAGGGAGTCAGGTCTTCGCCAATTGGGAACAGATCGTCTGCCATCACGGGGCCTTTCGCGACGTAAGCTGGAAATTCCGGTGGTTTACGGGGAAGGGCTTAACATTTCAATGCGGCGAAAGCCTTAAGCTGCGCGTTGACAGGACAGGCGGCCTTCTGGGAAAGGCCTGGTCGCACGGCCTTCGACGGGCCTGTCAAAAACGGAGAAGTGCAAGGAATGCCCATGGACTACGCCAACCGAGCGAAGTGGTATCGCTCGATCATCGCCAAGATCTTCCTCGTCAGCTTCGTCTGCATCCATGTTCCCCTGATTGCCCTGCTGATCAATTTCGGCACGGCCACGCAATCCGATATGTTGACTATCGGGCTTGTCGTGCTTGGGGCCACGCTGGTGGGGACCGCAGCCTGCCTGGCGACGATGTGGTGGTTGACGTTGCCGCTGCGCAATCTGGCGATGGCGATCAGTCGCTATCGCACAGGGGCCGCCTTTGCGGAGGAGAACCTCAACAAGCATGGCGATGACGAGATCGCGGTCGTGACACGGGCCGTCTGTGGCATGGTCGGCGAGATCTCAGCGCTCGCGGAACGCGTCGAAGGCCAGCCGGCACTCGACCCACTGACGGGCCTGTTGAATGGCAGCGCCGCCTATGGCGTGCAGCTTGGACCTCTGGCGCGGCAGATCGGTGGTACGGCGGACATTGTGGTCGCCGTCTTCGAACTGGAGGCGATCGGGGCCCCGCTTTCTGGACTGGACCAGGAAACGTCCGACCGGGCGCTTGTGGCCGTGGGCGATCTGGTTCGCCAGCATTTCTCACCACGGCCGGTGGCGGCACGCATGTCCAATACGACATTCGTGCTGCTCTTTGCAGGCGATGAGCTCTCAGCCATTCATGCCAGCTGTGAGGCCATCCGGCGCGCTGTGCTCGAACTTGAAGTCGGCTCCCTGGCGCGTGGTCGACTGCGCGTGACGTTCGGGCTTGCCATTCGCCGCAAAAACGAGGCCATGGCCGACCTATTGCATCAGGCAGACATGGCGCTCTTCCGGGCGAAGGATATCCGCCGAACCGGCCTTGAGATGTTGCTGCGCTAGGCGGGCAAGAATTGGCGGCACGGAACCCTCCGCGCCGCGCCGCCCTTACTGCGGGCCGATCATAAGTTCCGGGCGCACGAACTGATCGAACTCCTCGTTGGTCAGATAGCCGCCGCCGACGGCCTCTTCACGCAAAGTGGTGCCGTTCTTGTGTGCGGTCTTTGCGATCTTGGCGCAGGTGTCATAGCCGAGGCGGCTGTTGAGCGCCGTCACGAGCATCAGCGAATTCTCGACGCCCTTGCGGATGTTGTCCTCGCGCGCCTCGATGCCGACGACGCAATTGTCGGTGAAGGAGACCGCGGCGTCGCCCAAAAGCTGCACCGACTGCAGGAAGTTGTAGGCCATCATCGGATTGAAGACGTTGAGCTCGAAATGGCCCTGGCTGCCGGCAAAGGTGATCGCGGCCTGATTGCCGAATATGTGGGCGCAGACCTGGGTCAGGGCTTCCGACTGGGTCGGGTTGACCTTGCCTGGCATGATCGACGAACCCGGTTCGTTTTCTGGCAGCGCCAGTTCGCCGAGACCGGCGCGGGGGCCGGAGCCTAAGAAGCGGATGTCGTTGGCAATCTTGAAGAGTGCTGCCGCGGCCGCATTGATCGCGCCATGGGCAAAGACCATCGCGTCGTGTGCTGCGAGCGCCTCGAACTTGTTCGGGGCCGTGATGAAGGGCAGGCCGGTGATCTCGGCGATTTCTGCCGCCACCTTCTCCGCAAAGCCGATCGGCGCATTGAGCCCCGTTCCGACCGCGGTGCCGCCCTGGGCGAGTTCATAGAGACCCGGAAGGGTGAGTTCGATCCGCTTGATCGATGACGCGACCTGAGCAGCGTAACCGCCGAATTCCTGGCCGAGCGTCAGGGGCGTTGCATCCTGGGTGTGGGTGCGGCCGATCTTGATGATGTGGGCAAAGGACTTCGCTTTGGCGTCGAGGGCGGCGTGCAGGTGTTTCAGGGCCGGTAGCAGATGGTGGACGACATGCTCGGCGGCCGCGATATGCATGGCCGTCGGATAGGTGTCATTCGACGACTGGCTCATGTTGACGTGGTCATTCGGGTGGACGGGCTTCTTTGAGCCCATCTCTCCACCCAGCATCTCGATCGCGCGGTTGGAGATCACCTCGTTGGCATTCATGTTCGACTGCGTGCCGGAGCCGGTTTGCCAGACAACGAGGGGGAAGTGGTCGTTCAGCTTGCCGTCAATGACTTCCTGGGCGGCCGCAACGATGACATCGCCGATTTTCGGATCGAGTTTGCCAAGCGCCATATTGGCGCGTGCTGCTGCCTGCTTGACGATGCCGAGCGCGCGCACCACTGGCAGAGGCTGCTTCTCCCAGCCGATCTTGAAGTTGCCGAGCGATCGCTGAGCCTGGGCGCCCCAGTAGCGGTCGGAGGCGACCTCGATCGGGCCGAAAGTGTCGGTTTCTGTGCGGTGGGTCATCTTTTGTCCTGCCTTTGACGGTGGCTGTGCCGGCTGCCGGCGTTAGCGATGGATTTAGGTGCTCGCGGTGCTGTTACAAGCTGAACATCATAAGATGACTGTTGCTGTCAACTATATATCGGGAGGTGTCTCCGCCACGGTCGCAGCGGTGCGTCTGTGTCGTTTGCAGCACGTGTCACGACTATTTGTCGTGAAGTGAATGGGGATCCTGAGGGCGCATTTGCTACGAGTTGTTAACGTCAATCAAAATTTAACGAATGTTTCCATTTAGTTTGCGCGGGCAAGGCGGCTTTCCTCAGCCGACGGGTCACACAAAGTTGACGCTGTTGCATGAGAGAGCATTGCGACGTCCAACTTTTCAACGATATGCCGATCCGCTAGTGATCCGCCAAGACACTCATGATGCCGCGAGTCCGCCCAAGACTCGGACCGGGAAATGGAACAGAGAATGACGAGAAACACGAAATTCGTAGTCACCGCGCTTCTTGCTGCGACTACCGCGGTCGGAACCCTGCCGGGCGAGGCGACTGCCACGACGCTTCTCGATCTGCTCCGCGGCGGCCCCGGTCGTCAGGCCAAGCAGCAGGCTGCTCCGGCCTCCCTGGAACAGCAGGCGCGTGGTGGGCTCGAGATGGGCGATCCGGAGCCGCTGCCGAAGGTCGCGGGCCCGCAGTACTACACCTACAAGCCGGAGGCGCAGCGCGCGATCAAGATCAAGCTGCCGGTATCGGAGCCTGTCGCAGGCTCTGCCGAAGCTCAGGCTTCGCCGGAAGTGCTCGGTAGCCGTCGTTTCCTGTCCGACGTCTCGGTCCGAGCCAACGACGAGGTCGCAAAGACCGTCGAAGCCTATTACGGCAATCTCAACAAGCCGCTGATCTGGACGGATGGCGAGGGCATTTCGGAGCGCGGTCGCCGGATGATCGAGGCGCTCGCTGCCGCAGACACCGTCGGTCTGTCGCCCGACGACTACCTCGTGACCATGCCGGCCGAAACGGCTGATCCAGCCGATCCGGAAAAGCGCCAGCGCGAGCTGATGGCGTTCGAAGTGGCGCTCTCGGCCAAGGTCCTGACTTACGTGCAGGATACGGCGCGCGGGCGCATCGATCCGAACAAGATCTCCGGCTATTATGACTTCAAGCGCAAGGGCGTGAACATTGCGCCCGTGCTCGACATGCTGCGTTTGAGCCCTGATGTCGCCGCCTATCTGCGCAACCGCGATCCGAAGAGCCCGCAATTCGTGGCCTTGCGCGACGAGCTCGCCCGTCTGCGGGCGGAAGATGCTCAGGCCTCGACGAAGCCGATCGCGATTGCCCCCGGCACCTTGCTGAAGCCCGGTCAGAGCAATCCGGAACTCGCCAATGTCGTGGGTGCGGTGAAGCAGGTCGCCTCCGGAGCCGTGCTGTCTGCGCATGCGGCGACGCTGACCGGCTACATGAACACGCCGGAATACACGCCCGAACTGGTCGCGCTCGTCGAAGCGTTTCAGGAGGAAAAGGGCCTAAAGCCTGACGGTGTCGTCGGCCCTGCCACGATCCGCGCCATGACCGGCCACAGCAATGCGGAGAAGATTGCCAAGCTGCAGACGTCGCTGGAAGCCGTTCGCTGGCTGCCGACCGATCTCGGCTCGCGCTATGTCTTCATCAATGCACCGTCCTTCCGCGCCAATTACGTGAACGATGGCAAGGAACAGCTGTCGATGCGGGTTGTCGTCGGTTCGAAGGCCAACCAGACCTATTTCTTCCAGGACCAGATCGAGACCGTCGAATTCAATCCCTATTGGGGCGTTCCGAAGTCGATCATCGTCAACGAGATGCTGCCGAAGCTGCGCGCAGATCCGTCCTATCTGGACCGTCTCGGCTACGAAGTCTCTTATGACGGCCGCAAGGTTGCATCGAGCCAGGTCGACTGGAACGTGACCCATGCCGTCGACGTCCGTCAGCCGCCGGGTGGCGACAATGCGCTCGGTGAATTGAAGATCCTCTTCCCGAACGAGCATGCCATCTACATGCATGACACGCCGTCGAAGAGCTACTTCAACCGCGACATGCGGGCGCTCAGCCATGGCTGCGTACGTCTTGCCGAGCCGCGCGTGATGGCGGCTGCGGTTATGGGTACGACGGTCGAGGAGATCGGTAAGCAGATTGCATCGGGCCAGAACCGTGCCGTTCAGGTTCCGCAGAAGATCCCGGTCTACGTGTCCTATTTCACGGCATGGCCGAACAAGGACGGTGTCGTCGAGTATTTCGATGACGTCTATGGCCGCGACGGCCACACGGCAAAGGCCTTCAAGGCGACGACGGATGCGCGCGCGCCGCGTGTCTGATCAGGCTAACTTCTGAGCATGATATTGAATGGCGGGCCTGGTGCCCGCCATTTTTTGTGTCCGCTTAGCGGGTCAGGCGCTCGACGAGTTCGACGGTGAGTTCGTCGAAGTGTACGATCACATGCGAGGCACCGAGCTCTTCCACGGGCACGTCCGAATAGCCGAAGGGGACGGCGATCGACGGGATATTGCCGTTTCGGGCGGCCAGAATGTCGTTGATGCTGTCACCGATCATCAGCACTTTGTCTGCCGTGCCGCCCGCGCGTTCGACGGTGGCCAGAATGTGTGCCGGGTCCGGCTTGCGGAAGGCGAATGTGTCGCCGCCGGCAATGGCCGCGAAATAGGTGGTGAGCTCGAGGCGTTCCAGCAGGGGCAGCGCCAGCCGCTCCATCTTGTTGGTGCAGACGGCCAGCCGGAAGCCTGCGGCGCGCAGCCGATCAAGCGCGTCGAGCAGGCCCGGATAGGGGCGGCTCTTGCCGGGCATGGCTTCTTCATAGTGATCGATGAAGCGGTCGAGCAGGGCGGGGACCTCGTCTTCTGCCAGCGGCGCACCGCGAAGGGCGAAGGCCCGCTGGATCATCACGCGGGCGCCCTGGCCGACAAGATGGGTCAGGTCATCATAGGTGACGGGGTCGAGATTGCGGGCCGCGATCGTGTGGTTGAGGCTTTCGACAAGGTCCGGGGCCGTGTCGATCAGGGTTCCGTCGAGGTCGAAGACGATGGTCGTGGCGGTCAAGACGAAGCTCCCTTGCAATCTCATCAGTGCTGCCGGGGGTAGGGGAAATCCTCTGAAAAGGCAACGCCGTATGGCGATGCGGGGCTTTCACTCGGCCAAGGAGGCGTGTAAACAGCATCCAACGAAACGGACGGGAGCTTTCGGCGCATGGACGCCCGCGAAATGAAGATCAAGGCCGCAGCTGCGGCGCTGGAACATGTCGAAGATGGCATGCGTCTCGGGATCGGAACCGGTTCGACCGCGGAAGAATTCGTTCGGCTGCTGGCGGAAAAGGTGGCCGGAGGCCTCAAGGTCGAGGGTGTCCCGACATCGGAGCGCACGGCACGCCTCTGCCTTGAACTTGGCGTTCCGCTGAAGTCGCTGGACGAACTGCCGCAGCTCGATCTGACGATCGATGGCGCAGACGAGATCGATGGTGGTTTTCGTCTGATAAAGGGCGGTGGCGGCGCGCTTCTGCGCGAAAAGATCGTCGCGGCTGCCTCGACCCGGATGATCGTGATCGCCGATGAGACCAAGCTGGTCGAAACACTCGGTGCATTTCCACTGCCGATCGAGATCAATCCCTTCGGCCAGGCGTCGACCCGGCTTGCGATCGAACGACTGGCAGACGAGCTCGGCCTCAGCGGTCCGATGAAGCTAAGGACCCGTTCGGACGAGAGCCTCTTCATGACGGACGGCGGGCACCTCATTCTCGACGCATCTTTTGGCCGCATTCCTGATGCAGACGCTCTGGCAAGCCGGCTCAATCAAATCCCCGGCGTGGTGGAACACGGCCTTTTCATAAACTTGGCATCGCTCGCGATCATCGCCGGACCGGCGGGTGCACGGGTGATGGAGCCGAAGAACTAACAGGAGCATTGAATTTCATGATCAGCTTTACGGGTATGGGCCGCTTTGCCTCGATCGCCGTCATCGCCGGCAGCCTTGCACTGGGCGCCGTTTCGGCAAAGGCTCAGGACGTGCCGGCCGAGCACATGCAGGCGGCACGCGACGCGATCAGCGCGCTCGGCGTGACCAACCGCTTCGATGCGATCCTGCCGAACATCATGGACCGTCTGACGGCCCAGCTCATCCAGGCCTATCCGAACCTGCAGGACGTGATCTCGGCCAAGGTCGAGGAAGAAGCCCTGAAGCTTGCTGCCCGTCGTGCAGACCTCGAACGCGAAGCAGCACTGGTCTATGCCAAGGCCTTCACGGCTGAAGAACTGACACAGATCACTGCGTTCTACGGCAGCGAAGCCGGCAAGAAGCTGTTGAAGGATGGCCCGATTGCCACCCGCGAACTGCTGAAGGCAGCCGACATCTGGACTGCTGGCATCGCACGCGATCTCGAACAGCAGGCCAATGCGGCCCTGCTCGCCCAGGTTCAGGCCGAGCAGCCGGCAGCGGCCGAAGCGCCGAAACCCTGATACGATCCGTTTTGGATTTTCGAGCCCGGGCGTCGTCCCGGGCTTTTCTTTTTGTGCTTGAGTCTCCTATATCAGGCGCAGTTGCAGCAAGCGCCCGGCCGGGCAGGAGATCTCCATGAGCCAGTTCGACTACGACCTCTTCGTCATCGGCGGCGGCTCAGGCGGGGTGCGGAGTGCCCGTGTGGCGGCATCGCTCGGCAAGAAGGTGGCGATTGCCGAAGAGTATCGCTTCGGCGGAACCTGCGTGATCCGTGGCTGCGTGCCGAAGAAGCTCTTCGTCTATGCCTCGCAATATCATGAGCATTTCGAGGACGCGGCCGGCTATGGCTGGACCGTGGGCGAAAGCAAGTTCGACTGGCCGTCGCTGATTGCCGCCAAGGACAAGGAAATCGACCGTCTGGAAGGCCTTTATCGCAAGGGCCTGGAAAATGCCGGCGTCGAAATCCTTCAGACGCGGGCCGAACTGACGGGGCCGCACAGCGTGCGCCTCGTGAATGGCGGCCAGGAAGTCACGGCCGAGCGCATCGTCGTTGCCGTCGGTGGCGCGCCCAATCCGCATGCGGCTTTGCCAGGCTATGAGCATTGCATCTCGTCCAACGAGGCGTTTCATCTGGAAAAGCTGCCGCGCTCCATCCTGATTGCCGGTGGCGGTTATATCGCGGTGGAGTTTGCCAACATCTTCCACGGTCTGGGCGTTGAAACGACACTGATCTATCGCGGTGGCGAGATCCTCAGCCGCTTCGACCAGGATATGCGCCGTGGGCTGCACGAGGCGATGGTGGCCAAAGGCATCCGCATCATCTGCCAGGACCATATCCAGAAGGTGACGAAGTCGCCCGCTGGCAATCTCGACGTCGAGACGATCAACAATGGCCGTCTGGTGGTCGAGCAGGTCATGCTGGCGCTGGGACGCGATCCGAACACCACGGGGCTTGGTCTCGAAGCTGCAGGCGTTGAGACGAACGAGCGTGGCGCCATCGTGGTCGACGCCTATTCTCGCACCAACGTGCCGAGCATCTTCGCTCTCGGCGATGTCACGGATAGGGTGCAGTTGACGCCGGTCGCCATCCATGAGGCGATGTGCTTCATCGAGACGGAGTACAAGAACAATCCGACGTCACCCGATCATGATCTGATTGCGACTGCTGTCTTCTCGCAGCCGGAAATCGGCACGGTCGGTCTCTCCGAGGAAGCGGCTGCGAAGAAGTTCGAGGAGATCGAGGTTTATCGCGCGCAGTTCCGTCCGATGAAGGCGACGCTGTCGGGCCGGGCCGAGAAGATGATCATGAAGCTGATCGTCAATGCCGCGGATCGCAAGGTCGTCGGCGCGCACATCTTGGGCCATGATGCAGGCGAGATGGCGCAGTTGCTGGGCATCACCCTCAAGGCCGGCTGCACCAAGGATGACTTCGATCGCACCATGGCGGTTCATCCGACCGCTGCGGAAGAACTCGTGACGATGTACACGCCGACATACCGGGTCCGGAACGGCGAGCGGGTCTAAGCCGCCGCCGTTTGTACCGACATCAAAGCATTTCCTGCGGGTCTCATCAGAGGTCCGCAGGTGATAATCAGAACTTCGAGATGAGATCCAGTCCCAGGACGGGTGCCGATAATGCGGCAAGGCTCAGAAGCGAGAGCAGGACAATCCGGAGCCGGCGGCTCCTGCGGGTTTGTACTCCAGTCCAATCATACGCCATCACACGATCCTCATGATCAACGCAGGAAGTCTAAAACTTCCCGAACACCACGTTACGCCCCCATAGAGCGGGGTAGAGGGCGAGGCTTGCGTGAAGCTTGCCTCCGGTCGGTACGGGCGCACGCCTCGGGATTGAGGTGTTCGCAAGATCTCCATGCTCTCATGAAGCGACGGCTTTGCAAGTTTTCACTGAAAAGCGTGCGTGTTTTGGGCTGTGAATTGTGTGGGTAACCATGCTGCGCTGCGATAGCTCAAGCCTGCTTCAGCCAGTCCACCGCGGGTCCCCAGAGAGTGTCCTTGAAGGCCGAGCGGAAAAAGCCGAGATGGCCGACTGTGCCGCCTGCTTCATCCGGCGAGACCCAGCGGATCTCGGTGGGGGCGCGGCTATAGTATTTCAGCAGCGCATGCTGTGCCTTGGGCGTGCCCCAGGGATCGTCGGTCAGGCCGATGGCGAGAATGGGGGTCTTGACCTCTCCAAACCGGCGCGCTGCATCCATGGTCGGATCGGCGAAGAAGTATTCCGGATGGCGGCCCCAACGCGCCCATTCGCGGAAAATGGTCCCTGGCAGGGTCTGACCCAGGCCGATCCGGCCGGGGACCTTGCCGAGCAATGCCGCCAACGGTACGCCCACCAGGTTCATCTGACTGAAGACGCGAAACCTCGGCTTGGTGTTTCCCCAGTAGCCGGTCATGGTCGCGACCATCAGATAGCGGGAGAACCTGTCGGAGCGGCCACCGAGCGCCAATACCTGTCCGCCGAAGGACTGTCCGACGCCAACGATCGCATGATCGGGTCCTTCGAGTTCCAGCCGGTGGAGTGCGGCGGGCATGTCGAATTGCGCCCAGTCGCGCATCAGCAGCGGACGTTTCCAGCTCTTCGCTGCCTGCGAGGCCGCGACGCCGCGATAGTCGTAGGTCATGGCGGCGCGGAAGCCGTGATGGGTGACGAGATGTTCTGCAAAGCGGGCATAGAATCCGCGGGGCACGGCTGCGGCCGAGGAGATGAGCGCCATGGGGCCGTCGCCGCGACCCCGCATCAACGTGCCGTGGAGCGGGAAGCGGTCCGCCGTTTCGAACTGGATTTCGGTCTTTTCGATCTCGTGCTGTGTCATGCCGAACCTCCCGTTCCGGATGTCGATCGAGATCTTACGTTTACGTCCATGTCATATCAAGCGTCTGCCATCGCAAGCGCAGGGCCGGGCAGGTCAAAGGGGCGAGAAACTGGGCAGTTGGCTCTTCGTTATACCCTTCGAAAGTCCCTAAACTTCGGCTTTGCAAGCATCGATTAACCGTTTATAAGCCCCCATCCGATGCGGCCGGGAGGTTGCCGCAGCTAGTATCAGACAGGTGACGACCATGGCGCAGAATTGGACCCCGAGCAGCTGGAGACAGAAGCCGATCAAGCAGGTTCCGGCGTATCCGGACCTCGACGCATTGAAGGCTGCCGAGCAGCAGCTTTCGACCTATCCGCCGCTGGTCTTTGCGGGCGAGGCCCGTCGCCTGAAGAAGTCGCTGGCCCAGGTCGCGGAAGGCGAAGCCTTCCTGCTGCAGGGCGGTGATTGCGCCGAGAGCTTTGCTGAGCACGGTGCCGACAATATCCGCGACTTCTTCCGCGCCTTCCTGCAGATGGCCGTCGTCCTGACCTTCGGCGCCCAGTTGCCAGTGGTCAAGGTCGGCCGTATTGCCGGCCAGTTCGCCAAGCCGCGCTCTTCGGACATGGAGACGATCGGTGGCGTCGAGCTGCCGAGCTACCGTGGTGACATCATCAACGGCATCGAGTTCACCGAAGAGGCCCGCATCCCGAGCCCCGAGCGCCAGCTGATGGCCTATCGCCAGTCGGCCGCGACGCTGAACCTGCTGCGCGCCTTCGCGATGGGTGGCTATGCCAACCTCGAGAACGTGCATCAGTGGATGCTCGGCTTCGTCAAGGATAGCCCGCAGGCCGAGCGCTACCGCAAGCTTGCTGATCGCATTTCCGAAACCATGGACTTCATGAAGGCCGTGGGCATCACATCGGAAAACAATCCGAGCCTGCGCGAAACCGATTTCTTCACCAGCCATGAAGCCCTGCTTCTCGGATATGAAGAGTCGCTGACCCGCGTCGACTCCACCTCTGGTGATTGGTATGCCACGTCCGGCCACATGATCTGGATCGGCGACCGTACGCGCCAGGCTGACCATGCGCATCTGGAATACTGCCGTGGCATCAAGAACCCGATCGGTTTGAAGTGCGGCCCGTCGCTGCAGGCTGACGATCTGTTGAACCTGATCGACATCCTGAACCCGCAGAACGAAGCCGGTCGCCTGACCCTGATCTGCCGTTTCGGTCACGATAAGGTTGCCGAGCACCTGCCGCGCCTCATCCGTGCGGTCGAGCGGGAAGGCCGCAAGGTCGTGTGGTCCTGCGATCCGATGCACGGCAACACGATCACGCTCAACAACTACAAGACCCGTCCGTTCGAGCGGATCCTGTCGGAAGTCGAGAGCTTCTTCCAGATCCATCGTGCGGAAGGCTCGCATCCGGGCGGCATCCATATCGAGATGACCGGCAAGGACGTGACCGAATGCACCGGTGGTGCGCGTGCGGTGACCGGCAACGATCTTGCCGATCGCTACCACACCCATTGCGACCCGCGCCTCAATGCCGACCAGGCGCTTGAGCTCGCCTTCCTGCTTGCCGAGCGGATGAAGAGCGGCCGTGACGAAAAGCGGATGCTGGTTGCGAACGGCTGAAGCATAAGTTCAGCATTCCGAGTTTGACGATCGGGCGGGCTTCAACGAAGCTCGCCCGGTTCTCGTTTGCGGAGGTGTGTGATGAGCGAAGACAAGACTGGCGGTTGTCTGTGCGGCGCGGTGACGATTACGGTTCGAGGTAAACTCGGACCCGTCAGCTATTGCCATTGCTCGCAATGCCGTCGGCAGACCGGGCTCTACTATGCGACGACGGATGCGGCGCTCAGCGAGGTCGAGATCAGCGGGCGCGAGAAGATCGGCGCCTATCGGGCAAGCCCCGATGCCGAGCGCGCCTTTTGCCGTGATTGTGGTTCAGCACTCTACTGGAAGGCAGACGGCGAGGCGCGGATCTCGCTGATGGCGGGCCTGTTTCCGAACCCGACGGCTCTAGAAGGCGGCTATCACATCTACTGTGCCGACAAAGGCGATTTCTACGACATCGACGATGGCTTGCCGCAATATCCGGCAAGCCGCAGCTGAGTGCCTTCAGGCGGCAGCTGCGTTCTCCGACTCGATGCCCAATGAAGCCAGCGCCTGATGGTACGACTGGTCGATGGCTGCGAATTTTGCCGACTGCCAGTTGAAATAGTCTTCAAGGAAGCGGTTCGTCAGCAAAAGGTCGCCTCGGCGTCGCGGCTGCTCCCAGCACAGAAGTTCTTCGGTTTCCGCCTTCTTGAACATGCGCTTCAGGTTGGTGGTCGAGACCTGATAGGTGTCGCTCAATTCCACCAGCGTTACCGGTCCGCAGGATACGTTTTCGGCAGCGCGGTCGACGTTGTCGAGACGCGCGATCAGGTCGTGCAGGATGATGCCGCCGAGATCTGACCACAGGAAGTGGCCGATCGAGTCCGGCGGTTCGCGCCACATCGGATCGCCCACCAAGATGTCGGCGCCGATGGGTTGGGCGATCAGGAAGATCCGCTCTTCGCCGAGCGAAGTCATTTCACGATTGCCGCCATCGAGCCGATCGAGGCAGGCGAGATGGCCGTTGAACCAGCTGCGCAGGCCGTTCAGGCTGAGTTCCGTAGGCTCAAGGACGCGGACCCGCTTGTCGGGGACATCGGGAACGTCGCGCAGGAACTTGTAGGCGACCAGCTCGGCGAGGTAACCCGTGGCCGTGTTGCGGCTCGCAGCACCCAGGCGCATGACCGTTTCCACGAAACGTGTGGCCGTCAGGCCCGACAGCGGGTCGTCCGGCGTGCGGCGCAAGGCGAGCGCGAACACCGACTGTGTCATCAGCCACTTGCGGTGGGATGCCTTCAGGCGGGACATGCGCGGGGTCCGCATGTGAATGCCAATGAGATGCTGGGCGATCTGCCTTTCGATCGCCGGGTAGAGCGGATGTGCAACTATTTCAGCGCGCGACATGAGCGGCATGGCAAAAGCTCGGCGTTAAACTTTGAATGCAATCAGAGTGTCCGACCGCTCGTGCAGCCAGGCAAGAACAGTGGTCGCTAATACTGTCAAGCAGGCCGGTTTGGTGAACAAAAAAAGTCTATGACTGAAATCGGGGGGCGCTGCAATAGCGCCCCCCGTTCAAAATGTCTTTATGGATAACTGTGATCCGAAGTAACGATCCGTTCAACTGCTCGGTTGCAGTCGATCGGATTGTTCGGGGAAGAAACGATCAAGTCCGTAGCCTTCGCCGAACATCACATCGTGTTGCAGAAGACGGTAGTCGCGGATCAATGGGTCGATGCGGCCCGACAGAGCCCAGTCGGCCTGCGCCTTGTTGTTACGGCCGATCAACTGATGCCTGTCGATCACCGAGTAACGTTCGGCGACGCGGCCGAGCATGCCGGTATAGTAGGGGTGGCGATAGCCGGCCATGCGGACGATGTAGTAGGGCAGCTGCGAGGGGCTGACCGAACCGATGTCCTTCTGAACGCCGCGCTTGGACGACCAGATGACGAGCGGCGTCTCGTGCTCGCGCTTCATCGTGGCGACCGAGGCCTTGCGGGTGGCGACGACGTTCGCCATGTAGCCGCTCTCCGTGTAAACTTCATTCAGCGGCGGCAGGTGATCGCCGAAGAGCACGATGATCGTCTCGCGGCGGCGCTTCTTCGCCCAGTCCATGAGAGCCTTCAGGCTCTGGTCCGCTTCTTTCACACCCTGCGCATAGGTCGCCAGCGCGCTGGTGTTGCCGTCAGAGAGGGTCGGAGCATCCACCTCGATGGTGTTCTTCGCATAGCGGTTATGCTCGTAGGGGCCGTGACCCTGAAGGGTGACTGCGAAGAAGAAGAAGGGTTCGCTGGTGTTGTCGGCTTCCCGGATGATGTGGCGCGTCAGGGCCTCGTCCGAGGCGAAGATGCCGCGCTTGTCCATCACCGGCATGTTTTCTTCTGACTGGAACTGACGGAAGCCCAGCGACTGGTAGACGTTGTTGCGGTTCCAGAACCAGCCCTGGAAAGGGTGGAAGGCCTTGCTCACATAGCCCTTCGACTCGAAGAAGGTGGCGAGCGAGGGCACGGGACGGCGGATATACTGCTGATAGGGAATGCTGCCATAGGGCAGGAAGGCATTGGAAAAGCCCGTCAGCGCTTCGAATTCGACGTTCGCAGTCATGCCGCCGAATTCCGGAGAGAAGACCTGGCCGGACTGCGCGGCGCGGATGGTCGGCATGGGATCGGCCGAGTAGCGGACGCTGCTCATCTTGGTCGGATCCCACAGCGACTCGCTCATGACGACGATCACGTCGGCCTGACGGCCCGAGAAGAAGGATGCCGGCAGAAGGTCGGTCTGCATGTCGGTGATGGCGACGTGATTGTAGCCGGCGGGGGCGCTGACGCTCGCCATCGGCACGTTGAAGGCAAACGCCATCAGGAAGCCGTTGTGGCGATAGTTTTCCTTCTGGTCCCACATCATCGGCACGATGTTGAGGCGATCCCTGAAGGCGGAAAAGGCCATCGGGTCCATCAGGGAGATGAAGCCGGCGAGCAGCGGGAAGGCGAGGGCAAGGCGAACGCCGCGGCCCGAGAGGTTCAGTCGCGGGAAGACTTTGCGGCTCTTCCAGATGAGCGTGACGAATGCGGCGACGAAAACGAGGCTGCCGATTGCAAGGGCGATCGCTTTGACCGGTTCAGCCGCGACCATAGCCGGCAGCAGCTGCATGATTTGACGACCGAAGAGGAGGTCACTCGGGAAAAGCGGGTCCGACAGGAAGAGCTGCTTCTGGCCCGAGAAGAAGGCGGGCAGCAAAGCGAGCGGCGCGACGAAGAGCGTGGACTGGTATGCCTTGCCGATAATCGCATCTGCAAAGCAGAGGACCAGGAACATGATGCCCACGGCCACAAGCCCGGGCCGGCTCGACGATGTCAGGTATTCGACGACATCGACCATGGTTCCGCGTGCAAGCACTTCGCTCAAAACGACGATGACGGCTGCGATCAGCGCCGTGTTGACCCACTGAATGACCAGCTGCAACGTCCAGGACGTGCCGAGCTCGCGTTCGCGTGTCGCACCAAAGGCATTAAAAATGGTCGCGACGAGCGATTTCGGGCTGGTCTGTGCCACGTCGAACTCCGGGTCAGGGACAGGTGTCGTAAAATCTTCGCACAGATGTCACACAAGTGTCATGAATGCTACATGAACCGTAGCGCAGAAGCCTTTGTTCCCACACTTTCAGGGGGATTGGTTAGCGGCGGCGGACATTGCTGATCACAGGGTCGACAAGCAACGTTGCGATCATTCACGCGAGCGGCTAAATCGATGTCATGAGCGAAGCAAAGAAGATCTCCGACGTCCTGCGTATCGCGGTGGCACAGTTCAATCCTGTTGTCGGCGACGTCGCCGGCAATCTGGCCAAGGCGCGGGCTGCGCGCGCCGATGCGGCCGGGCAGGGGGCAGACCTCCTGTTGCTGACGGAGCTCTTCATTTCAGGCTATCCGCCGGAAGATCTGGTGTTGAAACCCGCCTTCCTGAGCGCCTGTCTCCAGGCTGTTGAGGCGCTTGCCGCCGATACTGCCGATGGCGGTCCGGGCGTGATCGTCGGCTTTCCCCGCCAGGGCGAGAAGGGACGGCACAATTCCGTCGCCATTGTCGACGGTGGGAAGATCCTTGCCTTCCGCGACAAGCTCGATCTGCCGAATTACGGCGAGTTCGACGAGAAGCGCGTCTTTACCGAAGGCGAGATGCCAGGACCGGTGAATTTCCGCGGTGTGCGCATCGGGGTGCCGATCTGCGAGGAGATCTGGAACGATCTCGGCGTCTGCGAGACGCTGGCCGAGACCGGCGCCGAAATTCTGCTGGTACCGAATGGCTCGCCCTACTACCGAGGCAAGGTCGATGTCCGCCATCAGGTGGCGCTGCGCCAGGTCATCGAGACTGGCCTTCCGCTGGTGTTCGCCAACCAGCTCGGTGGTCAGGATGAACTGGTCTTCGACGGCGCGAGCTTCGCTTTCAACGGCGACAAGTCTCTCGCCTTCCAGATGAGCCAGTTCGAGGAGACGCTGTCGGTCACGACCTGGAAGCGCACGGATGATGGCTGGCGCTGCGACCAGGGTCCGATGTCGCGTATTCCGGAGAAGGAAGAGGCCGACTACCGCGCCTGCGTGCTGGGCTTCCGCGACTACGTTAACAAGAACGGTTTCAAGAGCGTCGTGCTCGGCCTGTCCGGCGGCATCGATTCTGCCATTTGTGCTGCGATCGCCGTCGATGCGCTCGGCGAGGAGCGCGTGCGCACGATCATGCTGCCTTATCGCTACACCTCGCAGGAGAGCTTCGCCGATGCTGAAGCCTGCGCCAAGGCGTTGGGTTGCCACTACGACATCGTGCCGATCCAGGAGCCCGTCGAAGGTTTCCTGTCGTCGCTGTCGGAAATGTTCGAGGGCACCGAGAGCGGCATCACCGAAGAAAACCTGCAGAGCCGCACGCGCGGCACGATCCTGATGGCGGTCTCCAACAAGTTCGGCTCGATGGTTGTCACCACCGGCAACAAGTCGGAGATGTCGGTGGGCTATGCCACGCTCTATGGCGACATGAATGGTGGCTTCAACCCCATCAAGGACCTCTACAAGATGCAGGTCTATGCCCTGTCGGCCTGGCGCAACGAGAACGTTCCCCCGGGCGCGCTTGGACCATCCGGCGAAGTGATCCCCGCAAACATTCTGTCCAAGGCGCCGTCTGCCGAGCTTCGGCCGAACCAGACCGACCAGGATTCGCTGCCGCCTTATCCGGTTCTCGACGATATCCTTGAATGCCTCGTCGAAAAGGAAATGGGCGTGGACGAGATCGTCGCGCGCGGCCATGACATCGCGACGGTGCACCGGGTCGAACACCTGCTCTATCTCGCCGAATACAAGCGTCGCCAATCGGCGCCGGGCGTGAAGATCACCAAGAAGAACTTCGGACGCGATCGCCGCTATCCGATCACGAACCGTTTCCGGGATCGCTGAGCGTGTCGATAGAGGACCATTATGCCCGGGCTGCTTTGCCTGATTTCACGGCGGAGGAGCGCGGCTATATCTTTGCTGTCGGAGCGCATGACAATCAGGATAGCGGGCTGTACCGGACGGTCTCAGGCGCCGCCTACTTCCTGCCCTCGATTGCGATTGGCTGCTACGGTCTGTGGGACGGGAGCTTCAAGATGCTTGGCATCGGGTTCCTCACGCTGATCGTCAGCCTGATCTGGGGTTTCTACACCGAATGGCGCAGTGCTCAGCTTGAGCGCACTGGCCGGGCGATCTTCGCCAAACTGCGCCAGGCGATGGAAAATCGCTCCATCGCAGACTGATTTTTCCAAGGAGACCATGATGCGCAGTTCGGTCGAGATTTACGACATGGCGACACGCGAATGCGAGGTCGTCTGGCAGACGGAGGACCTCGTCGAGGCGCCCAACTGGTCGCGTGACGGCGAGTTTCTCGTCATCAATGGCGACGGCCTGCTCTATGCCTTGCCGCTGGATGAGGATGATCCGGAGCCGGAGCTGATCGATACCAGCTTCGCCGTCCGGCTCAACAATGACCACGGCATTTCGCCTGACGGTGCCTCGATCGTCTTTTCCGACCATACGCTCTACGGCAAGTCCTGCATCTACATGCTGGGTGACGGGGATGACGAGCCAAGGCAGGTGACGACGAACATGCCGTCCTATTGGCATGGCTGGTCGCCCGACGGGAAGGTGCTTGCCTATTGCGGTGAGAGAAACGGTGCCTTCGACATCTACACGATTTCGACGAAAGGCGGTGCCGAACAGCGCCTAACCAACGGCGAGGGGCACAATGACGGTCCCGACTATTCGCCTGACGGTCAGTGGATCTATTTCAACTCCAGCCGCACCGGCACCATGCAGATCTGGCGGATGCGCACCGATGGTACAGGCCTGAAGCAGCTGACCTCCGATGGTCACTGTGACTGGTTCCCGCATCCGTCGCCGGATGGCAGCAAGGTGCTGTTCCTCTCCTACGACGCCGAGGTCTCAGGTCATCCCCGCGACAAGAATGTCCGGCTTCGGCTGATGGATGCCGATGGCGGCAATGTCGAGACGCTGTTCGAGTTCTTCGGCGGGCAGGGCTCGATCAACGTGCCGAATTGGTCACCGGATGGATCCGCCTTCGCCTTTGTGCGCTACTTCCCGACAAGTGACTGACACCGTCGTTTTTGATCTGTCCCAGCTTGTATCTTCACGCTAGAAACCATCTGTCAGGTGCCTGCCTATCGGCAGGAGAATCGGGAAGCTGGTGAAATTCCGGCACGTGCCCAACGCTGTGAGGCGGACGTGATGCGCAAGGGGGAACCCGACCACTGGAGCAATCCGGGAAGGCGCGTGTTGCGGATGATGCCCAGTCAGAAGACCGGCCTGGCAAGATAGACCAAACCCGCGTGGACGGCGGGTGGTTGCGCATTGTGGGGATTACGATGCACGACGATCCGAACGAGTACCTCGTCCGGACAGCGCCCTTTGTCGACGAGGACAAGGATGCCGTCTACCGGGCCATTCATACGCGACGCGATGTTCGCGACCAGTTTCTTCCCGATCCTTTGCCCGACGATCTCGTGCGCAGGCTGCTTGAAGCAGCCCATGCCGCCCCGTCGGTCGGTTTCATGCAGCCGTGGAGCTTTATCCTGGTTCGCAGCGCTCAGACGCGTGCGGCGGTCTGGGACGCGTTTGCGCGGGCGAATGAAGAGGCAGAGGCGATGTTTCCCGAGGCGCGTCGCAATGCCTATCGGGCGCTGAAGCTGGAAGGCATTCGCAAGGCGCCACTTAATATCTGCGTCACCTGTGATCCCGATCGTGCCGGTCCCGTGGTTCTCGGTCGGACCCACGATCCCCGGATGGATGCCTTCTCGACGGTCTGCGCGATCCAGAATCTCTGGCTTGCCGCGCGAGCGGAAGGGGTCGGTCTCGGCTGGGTCAGCATCTTTCACGAGGCCGAAGTGAAGGCGATCCTCGGGATCCCGGATCGCGTCCAGATCATCGGTTACCTATGCCTCGGCCTTGTCGATCACCTCTATGCGTCGCCCGAACTCGAGGTCAAGGGGTGGCGCAAGCGTCTGGCGCTCGAGGAGCTGATCTTCGAGGAGCATTGGGGCGTGCATGCCGCCGGGCCGCTCACTCCTGCAGGGGCTGTGGACCCGGCGCTGCCGGGTTCCTGAGATCGATCGTTCCCTTGTCGGGAGGGATGAAGACCGGGCCTACGCGGCGCACATTGAGGTTTGCCTCATCCAGGCTTCGTTCCGCAGCGGGGCGGGGAGCCGCCGGTGTCGGTTTCGACTGCGGTGCGATCTCCAGCACGGAGGACTGGTAGTCGGGCACTGCGGGACGCGGCGTCATGCGCTGGTAGTATTGCTGAAGATTGCAGGCGCAGGTCGGCTCTGCATTCGTCCGGCGATTGCGGTAGACAAAGGCGTTCGGCAGGTCCCTGTAGGGACGTCCCGTGATGGCCGAGACCATGTCGACCGTCTCGCTGCGTTCCGGCGCGTGAAAGAAGAGCTCCGTTTCCGTCCCCGGGCACATCTGCTGACACTGGGCAGCGTCGCGGCCGAAGTTCATCGCTGATGTCTGCGAGGAAATTGGAAAAAAGCCGCCGTCGCAGGTGCGGACGCAGAGCGTGCGGACATTGCCGCTCGGTAGGATGCCGATCGGCGGCGGTGGCGTCGCATAGGCTGCTTCCGCCTCGCGGTCCGGACGGTAGGGTTCCGGCAGCGTGTCGAGATAGGGAATGCGCTCGGCCTCCTCAGGCAGTGGCGCCTCATCCGGGCCGCAGCCGTTTGCCTCAAGCGCGGTTACCAAGGCGGCGCGGGCATCCGCCACGCGGCTTTCGCGAAGGTCGGCCAGCCGCGTTGCAAGGATGTCGCGATTGGCCTCCATGCGGGAGATTGCCGTTGCGAGGTCGCTGCAGTCATTGCCGCCATCAGGCCGGATCTGGACGATGGAAGAGGTGAGGCAGCGCAGCCGCCGCTGGTCTTGGCGCGCCTTGCGCAGTTCAAGGTTCTGCTGCGCTATGGCGCTGGCATAGCTGTTGATCTCGGGCGATCGCCCGCCCTGCTCCACCAGGACCAGGCGGTCGCGCAGTCGCTCGCAAAGCGCCGAGGCTTCTGCCCCGGATGGCAAGATGCCGCCCATGAGGACAAACATCGCGATGGAACTGACTATCCTGCTCGGCACATCCGGATTCCAGTTGTCGTTTGCAAGGCAGACTACGACCCTGATGCGGTGCAGGATATCCGAGTGGTGGTCAAATTCAAATGACAGATGACGTGAGACGGGTACGGCACCTGCCGCACCCGCCTTGTTCTATGTCACGCGGCCTGAGCTGCCGTGAGTGTCATCGGTCGTTCGAGCACGCTTCCCTCGATTGCGGCTACCAGCTTCATCCTGTCGAGCAGGTCCTGGGAGACCTCCCAGGATACCGCTACCGCCTGAACCACGCCGATGCGCTTGGGCTCGCCGATCCGTATTCCCGGGCAGCCCATGCGCTTGAACATGCGTTCCAGAAAGACGTCGGTCACGGTGACGATGTGGCTGAGGCCGGATGCCAGGCCCAGTTCTCCAACGCCGCACATCAGTTCGGCTGCCGCGATCGTCACCTGGTTTCCGGCACGATCTTGCGAGATCTCGGGATCGATGCAGAATCGGCTCGATTCCCAGATGGCAGCGCTACGGATTTGCGGGCCATCCCCGAGCAGGATCGGGAACGTGTCGTCCAGCATGTTCGGCCCAAGCGTCGGCAGCAGTCGAAGCGAACCGCGCAGGCGGCCCTCGTCGCCATAGGAGAGGACATAGAGCGGATTGGACCGGTCATAGTCGTCGATCTCCCAGGCATCGCGCACCTCGACCTCCCAGCCGAGAAGGTCGTGGAAAACACGTTTGCGCAGCCTGTGCATTGCGTCGATGTCAGCGGGAAACTGGTGTCGTCGTGCGCCGTTGATGATCCTGATCATGCCTTGCTCCTTCTTGCAGAACGGAACAGGCAGGATGCGGCTCAAGTCATCTGAATGAAATTGACGGTTGCGCCAGCATTATTTGATGCAATCTATGATACTATGAAGGTTTTGCCTTTTCTGATGACGCTTCCGTGTCCGCGAGACGCGGGATCAGACCCCGCCAGACGGCTTCGGCGACTGCTTGAGCATTTGTCATGACGTCGAGTTTGTGCCGGGCATTGGCCATGAAGTGGCGGATCGTGCGTTCGGTAATGCCGAGAATGACGGCTGTTTCCCAGTAGCTCTTGCCGGCTGCAATCCAGGCCAGCGTCTCGCGCTCGCGCCGAGTCAACGACCGTTCACCCGACTTTTCCACGTTCTCCATGCGGGCGGGTCGCGTGAGCCGGGCGTTCAATCGCGTGCCCAGGCTCAGGAGGTCTCTGTCGTGGAGGCGGCGCCAGGTGGATAGTTCTGGGATATGCGGTCCGGCTTCCACCAAAAGACCGCTGTTGCGACCTGGCAAGGGGTAGCCAATGATTGCGGGCCCGTGCTCGTCGCCCCTGTTCCTGCCGGCGAGTTGAATTGGCTCGAGGGCTGCGAAGATCCGGAGGATCTGTTCGACAGGCAGCTTGCGATGCGGGCTGCGCACACTGTGTGGCGCTTGCCGCCGGTGACTGCGATGAATGGTGTGGGCGCGCATGCGGCCATCGCTGATGACCGCGTCGATATAGGTGACCGGTCCCGTTTCGTAGGCCACCTGCATGCGGGACAGGAAAGCTGGAGGATCGAGCGTTTCCTGCTGGTCCAGCCAATCCAAGAGTTCGAAATATGCCCCCGACTGCGCCATCAACAATACCCTATATTTCAAGGGAAACAGTGTCGGCGTTGCAGCTTTGGCTTGTCTAGTGGCTAAGTTTCGCGGCGGCCGAGCGGCGGACGAAAACCGCCGCTCTCCCTGCCAGAATCAACCGGCCGGTTGCGACGCTTCGACGACGGCCAGTGCTGCCATGTTGACGACGCCGCGGGACGTCACGGAGGTCGAAAGTACGTGCGCCGGCATGGCGGCACCGAGCAGGATCGGACCGACATGCAGGGCGTCCATCATGGTGCGGACGATGCCGAGCGAGATGTTGGCGGCGTCGAGATTCGGGAAGACCAGAAGGTTTGCTTCACCCGTCAGCGTGCTCTCCGGCATGGCGCGCTTGCGCAGCACCTCTGACAGGGCCGAGCCGCCCTGCATCTCGCCGTCGACTTCGATATCAGGCGCATTGGTCCTGATGATCTCGAGCGCCTGACGCATTTTCGACGCGCTGGCGGATGGGCGGGAGCCGAAGTTGGAATGGGAGAGCAGCGCTGCCTTCGGGCTGATGCCGAAGCGGCGAATTTCCTGCGCCGCCAGAATGGTCATTTCCGCGATCTCCTCGGCACATGGATCGTCTGTGACGAAGGTGTCTGTGAAGAAGATGGCACCACGTTGCGAGATCAGCAGGCTGAGGCCTGAGAAGTCGCGCACACCCTCACGCTTGCCGATGATCTGGCGAACGTCGCGGACATGGCGGTCGTAGCGGCCTTCGACGCCGCAGATGAGAGCATCTGCATCACCACGCTTGACGGCAAGCGCGCCGATAACAGTGGTGTTGGTGCGCACGATCGTGCGCGCAGCTTCCGGGTTGATACCGGCACGACCGACCAGCGCGAAGTAATCGTCGACATAGTCGCGGTAGCGCGGATCGTCTTCCGGATTGACCAGCTGGAAGTCCGTGCCTGGCCGGATGCGCAGGCCGTAGCGCTTCAGGCGCGTCTCGATGATCTGCGGACGTCCGATCAGGATCGGTTCGCCGATACCGTCTTCCAGCAGAACCTGGGCTGCACGCAGCACGCGCTCGTCCTCACCTTCGGCGAAGATCACGCGCTTGTTCGATGCCGTCTTTGCAGCGGCAAAGATCGGCTTCATGACGAAGCCGGAGCGGAAGACGAAGCGGTTCAGCTGGTCGAGATAGGTGTCGAAATCGGCAATCGGACGGCGCGCGACGCCACTGTCAGCCGCAGCCTTGGCAACGGCCGGAGCGATGCGCAGGATAAGGCGCGGATCGAAAGGCGAGGGGATCAGGTAGTCGGGGCCGAAGGTCGGCGTCTCGCCGGTATAGGCGCGAGCGGCGACTTCGGAGACTTCCTCGCGGGCCAGAGCTGCGATGGCGCGGACGGCGGCCATCTTCATCTCTTCGTTGATCGTAGTTGCGCCGCAATCGAGCGCGCCCCTGAAGATGTAGGGGAAGCAGAGGACGTTGTTGACCTGGTTCGGGAAGTCGGAGCGACCGGTGCAGATCATCGCGTCAGGACGGGCGGCACGGGCCTCTTCCGGCATGATTTCCGGCTTCGGATTGGCGAGCGCCATGATCAGCGGCTTCGGTGCCATGCGAGCCAGCAGTTCCGGCTTCAGCACGCCGGCTGCCGACAGGCCGAGGAACACGTCGGCATCGTCGATGCTCTCGGCGAGAGCACGCTTGTCGGTTTCCTGGGCGTAGACTTCCTTCCAGGGGTCCATCAGCTCGTTGCGGCCCTTGTAAACCAGGCCTTCGATATCGTGGACCCAGATGTTCTCGCGCTTGGCGCCAAGGATCACCAGGAGGTTGAGGCAGGCGAGGGCGGCTGCACCCGCACCGGAGGCGACAATCTTCACGGTCTCGATCGACTTGCCGGCAAGTTCCAGGCCGTTCAGGATCGCGGCTGCAACGATGATCGCGGTGCCGTGCTGGTCGTCATGGAAGACCGGAATGTTCATCTTGGCGCGGAGCTGGTCTTCCACCTGGAAGCATTCCGGGGCCTTGATATCTTCGAGGTTGATGCCGCCGAAGGTCGGCTCGAGGGCAGAAATGGTCGAGACCATGTCGTCGACGCCAGGTGCATCGATTTCGATGTCGAAGACGTCGATGCCGGCGAATTTCTTGAAGAGGACGGCCTTGCCTTCCATGACCGGCTTGGACGCCAGCGGTCCGATATTGCCGAGGCCGAGAACGGCCGTGCCGTTGGAGATGACAGCGACGAGGTTGGAGCGTGCCGTGTAATCGTCGGCGGCTGCCGGGTCGTCCTTGATCGCGAGACAGGGAGCAGCGACACCCGGCGAATAGGCGAGCGCCAGATCGCGCTGGTTGCCGAGCGGCTTGGTGGCCTGGATCTCGAGTTTCCCGGGACGGGGATAGCGGTGATAGAAGAGCGCCTGCTCGTCGAGATCGGCGGTCGGGTTCGCAACTTGCGGCTTGTTCTTGTCCTGGGAATTCATTGTTTCACCGGCAGTTTCTGGTCATCGGATCTGTATGCCCGTCATACACGAATTGACCGGGAGTGGTAGACTTTAGTTCCGCGTATGCCCAGGGAGCTTTCAGTAGATTTTTAGGGGTGGAGGTCCCGTAAATGGCATGATCACGCCGATGTCATCTTCCTGAAACACGAGTCTGATTAAGCGCTTTCAAGACAGCGATGAGGACCGTGCCGTGGAAGAAGCCAGCGAAACACGCCATTTCAGGACCCTGTTCATCTCCGACGTTCATCTCGGATCGAAAGCCGCCAAGACGGACTTCCTCCTGGATTTCCTGCGCACGCACGAGGCCGATACCATTATCCTCGTCGGTGACATCGTTGACGGATGGCGCCTGAAGCGCAGCTGGTACTGGCCGCAGCAATGCAATGACGTGGTTCAGAAGGTGTTGCGCAAGGCGCGCAAGGGCACGCGGATCATCTATATCCCCGGCAATCACGACGAGTTCATGCGCGATTTCCCCGGCATCCATTTCGGCGGGATCGAGGTCGAGCAGCGCATCGTGTACGAGATGGCCGATGGCAAGAAATACCTCGTCCTCCACGGCGACGAGTTCGACGTGGTCGTGCGCAATGCCCGGCTGCTCGCCTATCTCGGTGACTGGGCCTATGACACCGCGATCGCCATCAACGTGCTTCTGGCCGCGATCCGTCGGCGCCTTGGCATGCCCTACTGGTCGTTCTCGGCCTGGGCCAAGCTGCAGGTCAAGCATGCGGTCAACTTTATTGGCGAGTTCCAGCGCGTCGTGGCCGACGAGGCCCGCCGCGCCGAGGTGGATGGCGTCATCTGCGGCCACATCCATCACGCCGTGATGGAAGACATCGACGGCATCCACTACGTCAACACTGGCGACTGGGTGGAAAGCTGCACGGCCATCGCCGAACATCCTGACGGTCGGCTGGAGCTGATTTCCTGGGGCCACAAGATCAGCGAAGCACCGGCGAGCAAACGCGCCGGCAAACTCGTGCCCATCCTTTTGCCGAAACCGATAGCCGAAACAGCCCAGGACGACGGGATTCGCGCGGCCTGAGCCACCCCTCTGTTGCAAAGCGGTCATGACGGCCCGCAATCGGGTTGGAAAACGCAATTAACGGTTTGCAAAGGATTTCTTCGCAGGCGGCGATGGTTATAGTGTGCAGCTATCTGTCACGTGATTTGCGAACCCGGATCCCCCGGCGCGAATTTGGAAGTTGTCGCCACCTTGAGTTCGGTTGAGCAAGAAGACGCCCGTATTGAGATCGATCAGCATCCGGACGGAAACGCCCGGCTAATCCGGCTTGCCGGTCGCTGGAAGAACACCAGCCTGAGCGCGATGATCAAATCCGCCGGCCCGCTGGTTGATTCTCCGGTCGTGCAGCGGGAGACGATCGATCTCAGCGCCGTGAGCGACATGGACACGGCCGGCGCATGGCTAGTTCGCCGCTTTATAACCGAACGGCGCGAGCGCGGCGGTTCGATCGAGATCGTCGGCGGATCCCCGGGGATGCGCGAGTTGATCGAAGCGCTTCCCGAGCACGTCACCGCTCCTGAAAAGCCGGTCGATCACCGCACCCGCTTCGAGCGCATCTTCGAACCTGTCGGCAAGGTCACGATCAGCCTCTGGGGCGATCTGATCGCGATGATGTTCGTCCTCGGATCTGCCGTCCGCGGTGCGCAAACCAAGGCTGGGCGCGGTTCCGGGGTGTCTCCGGCATCCGTGGTCAATCAGCTCGACCATATGGGTGTGCGGGCCGTTCCGATCATCACGTTGATGTCGTTCCTGATCGGCGCGATCATTGCCCAGCAGGGCGCGTTCCAGTTGCGATATTTCGGAGCGGAAGTTTTCGTCGTCGATCTCGTCGGCATCCTGCAGCTGCGCGAAATCGGCGTGCTGCTCACTGCGATCATGATCGCGGGTCGTTCGGGAAGCGCCATCACCGCTGAAATCGGGTCGATGAAGATGCGTGAGGAAATCGATGCCCTGAAGGTCATCGGTCTCAATCCGATCGGTGTGCTGGTCTTTCCGCGGCTTGTGGCGCTGACGATTGCACTGCCCCTGCTGACGATCGTCGCCAACTTCGCCGCACTCTACGGCGCAGCAGTCGTGGTCTGGGCCTATTCCGGCATCACCTTCGATGTCTTCATCACCCGCCTGCACGAGGCAGTCGATTATTCGACGCTTGCGACCGGCATGATCAAGGCGCCGTTCATGGCGCTGATCATCGGGATCATTGCGGCTGTCGAAGGCATGAAGGTGGGCGGCAGCGCCGAATCTCTCGGACGCCATGTCACCGCATCCGTGGTCAAGTCGATCTTTGTCGTCATTCTCGTGGACGGGCTGTTTGCCATGTTCTACGCCGCGATTGATTTTTGAGGAGGGCCAGATGAACACCAGACCCTCCCACGACCGCGAGGTCATCCTGTCGGTGAAAGACCTGACTGTCGGCTTCGGCGAGAAGATCGTTCTCGACAAGCTGAACCTCGATATCTACCGCGGCGAGATCCTCGGCTTCGTCGGGGCATCCGGCGCGGGTAAGTCCGTTCTGATGCGCACTGTGCTGCGCCTCCTGCCGCGTCGCTCCGGCAAGATCGAGATCCTCGGTGCGGACTACGATGCCGTCGATGACCTGCAGCGCATGACACTCGACACACGCCTGGGGGTTCTTTTCCAGCACGGCGCCCTATTTTCCTCACTCACTGTGAAGGAAAACATCCAGCTGCCGATGCGTGAATATCTGGATCTGCCGCAATGGCTGATGGATGAGCTTGCTTATCTCAAGATTGAGCTGGTCGGCCTCCACCCCGATGCAGCGGACAAATATCCGTCCGAACTTTCAGGCGGCATGATCAAGCGCGCGGCACTGGCGCGTGCGCTGGCGCTCGATCCGGATCTCGTCTTTCTCGACGAGCCAACCTCCGGCCTCGATCCGATCGGGGCTGCCGAATTCGATGAATTGATCGCGCAGCTGCGCGATACGCTGGGATTGACGGTCTATATGGTGACCCACGATCTCGACAGCCTGTTTTCCGTCTGCGACCGTATTGCGGTTCTGGGACAGAAGCGCGTGCTGGTCGAGGGGACGCTGGACGACATGCTCGCCTTCGACGACGAGTGGGTGCAATCCTATTTCAAGGGCAAGCGTGCCCGTTCCATTCCCCGGGCGGAGCTTTCCGCCGGACATCCGGTAGAGTGAGCCATGGAAACCAAAGCCAATTACGCCATAGTCGGTTTTTTCACGATGCTGGTCATCGGGGCCGCCTTTGGCTTCGTCTATTGGATGGCCGAATATGGACGCGGTGGCGAAATGGCGCCGCTTGCCATTCGCATTCCGGGATCGGCCAATGGCCTCAGCATTGGGTCGCCGGTTCGCTTCAACGGCATTTCGGTCGGTTCGGTCCGCAATCTCTATATCGACAATGAAGATCCGAATTTTTCGGTAGCCTTCACAGAGGTCCGCGCTGACGCTCCCGTGACATCCGGCACCACTGCGGTGCTTGAAATCCAGGGGCTGACGGGCGCTGCCTATGTCGAGCTTTCCGGCGGCGGTCCGGGATCCGGCGATCCCATCCTGCAGCGTGCAATGGATACCGGCGAACCGGCTATCCTGACAGCCGAACAATCCAGCGTTACCAACCTGTTGACGACCGCCGACCGCATCTTGCAGCGAGCCGATGGTGCCGTGGCCGAGCTCCAGGGCTTTATTGCCGATGCTCGCGCACCGCTTACCAACACGGTGCGCAATGCCGAGACCTTCTCCAAGTCGCTTGCCGACAATGCCAAGGGGATCGACGAATTCCTGAAGAGCGTCAGCTCACTGTCCGATTCCGTATCCGGTCTCTCGGGCCGTCTCGATACCACGCTCGCGGCAGCTGAGGATCTCTTCAGGGCGCTCAACTCCGAGAAGATCGACCAGATCCTGACCAATACCGAACGCGCAACGGCCAGCTTCGCCGACGCTTCAAACCGGATCGGTCCGGCGATCGACAGCTTCCGCGAAACGGCTGACACCTTCCAGCGCTTCGGCAACAATGCCGATCAGACGCTCCAGAAGGTCTCGTCGCTCATCGATGCCGTCGACAGCCAGAAGATTGGCCAGGTCGTTGACGATGCGTCGGTCGCTTCTGCCGATGCCCGCAAGGCGATCGCAGGCTTCCGCGAACTTTCGGACAGCATTACAGGCCGTCGTGACGATATCGACAAGGCCATCGACGACTTTACCCAGCTTGCAAACCGTCTGAACACCTCATCCCAGCAGGTCGACGGGATCCTTAGGAAGGTTGATGCGTTCCTTGGCTCGGGTGATGCAAATTCGCTCAGCGTGGAAGCCCGCAAGACGCTTGAGGCCATCCGCATGACGGCCGAGAACCTCAACGCCCAGATTGGACCGATTGCTTCCAACCTGCAGCGCTTCTCGGCGACAGGCCTGCGCGACATCCAGACGCTGGTGAACGATACCCGCAATACCGTTCGCGGCCTGAACGACGCGATCACCAATTTCGACGATGACCCGCGGCGCCTGCTTTTCGGCGGCGATACGGTCAAGGAATTTGACGGACGGACACGCCGATGACGAGAACCACCGGGAAGGACGACAGAATGGACAGGATCGGCGTCAACGGCTCCAGTGGCGTGGCAAAGCTCCGGCGGCTGGTTGTGGCTTCGGTGCTGATCCCAAGCCTTGGCCTCGGCCTTGCCGCCTGCGGGTCCAAGGCGAACAACGACACATTCGACCTCACGGCTTCGGTAAGCGATGTGGCGACCAATGCCAGCGCCCGCAACAGGCAGCTCCTGGTGGCCGATCCGTCGGCGCTCAAGGCGCTGGACAGCGAGCAGATCCTGGTGCGTGTGTCCGGCGCGGAGATCCGCTATCTCTCGCAATCGCAGTGGAGCGATCGCCTGACGCGTGTGGTGCAGTCGAAGCTCGTCGAAGCCTTCGAGAACACCGGACGCCTGGGCGGCGTCGGACGACCGGGGCAGGGCCTGGCGATCGACTTCCAGTTGATCACCGATGTCAGGGCCTTTGAAATTTCGGCCGATGGCGGTGATCGCGGCGTTGTCGAAATCTCGGCAAAGCTGCTCAACGATCGCAACGGCACCGTCAAGGCGCAGCGGGTGTTCAAGGCAGAAGTGCCGTCGACAGGGTCCGACAACGCGGCCTACGTAGCAGCCCTCGACCGTGCCTTCGCACGCGTGACCGGTGACATCGTCGCCTGGACGCTGCAATCGATCTGACGCTTCTCAAGGCTTCGCCAGCTATACAGTGTGACAAAAAGAAAACCCCGGATCAGCGATGTGATCCGGGGTTTTTCTTTTGGCTTGTCGGAAGCCGGCTGACCGGCTCCCGTATTGGTTTGATATCAGCTGAAACGGCCGGCCGCGTGCGCGAGCATCGTGTAGACCTTGCCGGTGTCCGACGTCAGGTAGGACTGGGTGATCGACTTATCGCGATCGGTGCGGGCGACGTCTGCCAGAAGCTTTTCGAAATCGGCGATGTAGCGATCGACGGCGACGCGGAATTCCGGCTCGCGGTCATACTTGCGCTTGATCTCGTCGAAGGTCTGCTGGCCCTTCAGCGTGTAGAGGCGACGGGTGAAGATATCGCGCTCGCCGCGCTGGTAGCGGCGCCAGAGGTCGACCGAGGCATCGTGGTCGATGGCACGGGCGATGTCGACCGAGAGCGAATTCAGCGATTCGACCATATGGCGCGGATTGCGGGTGTCGCTCTGGCGGGCCGGCGGGGCTTCGGCGACCGGGCGCTGCGGGGCAGGGGCCGGACGGGACGGAGCGGTTTCAGCGGGCTCCTCACGGGAGGCGCCACGCAGGAGATCGCTGATCCAGCCGCCACCTTCGGCGCGCGTGGTCGCGGCCGTCGATTGGTTATAGGCATCGGTCGCGCCGAGGCTGCCGCGAAGGCCGAGGCTTTCGCTCTGGCGGATCTGCGGCGCCGGCTGCGGCTGTGGCTGCGGTGCGACCGGCTGGCGACGGACGGGCTCCGGCTGGGCTTCGGCGAGGCGACGGGCTACAGGCTCGGAGATTTCCAGCGTCTGGCTGGTGCGGCCAACGAGCTGCGAGATGTCCTGCAGGGCCTTGATCTGCTCGGAGACGGCGCGGCGCATCTGGGCCGCACTTTCCTTGGCTTCCTCGGGAAGGTCGAAGGCACCGCGCTTCAGTTCGTTGCGCGTCAGGTCGAGTTCCTTGCGGATGTCGACAGCCGAGCGGCGGATCTCATCGGTTGCGCCGCTGAAGCGTGCGACAGCTTCGTCAACGGCGCTCTGCATGGCTTCGCGCAGGGCGAGCGCTGCACCTTCGGACTTGCGACCCGCTTCTCCGAGGAGACGGTCGATGTCGCTCAGCGATACGGCGAGGCCGCCACGCAGACGGTTGGCGAGTTCGCCCGAACGCTTCTCGGCCTCGGTCAGTGTCTTGTCGATCGACTGCTGGGCTTCCTGCTCGGCAGAGAGCAGGGCATTGCGCATATTGGCGGCCGTAACCTGGGCCTTCTTTTCCGTCTCTCCGAGCACCTGGCCGATGTCGGCGAAGGAGGCCTGGACGCTTTCGCGCATGTTGGTTGCCGTCGACTGGGCGCGCTTTTCCGTCTCGCCCAGTATCTGGCCGATATCGGTGAAGGAAGCCTGGACGCTCTGGCGCAGATTGCCGGCCATCTGACCGGAGCGCTGTTCGGCGCGGTCGAAGGCGGTTTCCACCATCTTGCCGAGACCCTGCATCGTCGTCTCGATTTCTTCCGAGCGCTTGACGAGGCCGATGGAGAGATCGCGCAGCGCCTGCTGGCGCTCTTCGAGCGTGCCCACCAGGTTCGACTGGGCGGCCGACAGAAGCTCGGATGCCTTGCCGAGAACCTGGGTGTGGTCGCCGAAGCGGCTGACGATCGAGGAGACCTGCTGCAGCGTCTCACCGGAGATGGCGGTGAGGCGACCGAGCTTGTCATCGAGCAGGCGGTTAGACGTGGACAGCATGTCCGTTGCCTGGTTCGCCGTTTCGTTGAAGCGGTTGGCGGTTGCGCCGAGGCGGCTGTCGAGGGAGCCGATGCTCTGGACGGCCTGATCGATCATCGAAGACAGGCCGGCATTGCTGTCGCCGAGGCGTTCGATGAGCTGCGAGGCGCTGGCAACCAGGTTCTGCTCTGCGGTGCCGAGGGTAGACACAGCGCGATCCGTGCGCTGGCTGATCGCGTCGACGAGGGCCGCATTTTCGGAACGCAGGCGCTCGGCGCTCTGTTCTGCGGCAGCGGTGATCTGTTCGGCGGCGACGCGGCCAGTCTCTGCATAGGCGGCGACCACGGGGGCTGCCTTCTCGTCGATGAGGCGCGAGAGTTCGGCCGAACGGGTCGAGAGCATCGAGTTCAGCTCGCGGGTGCGATCGTCGAGCACCGAGCGGATCGAATTGCCACGGGCTTCGAGCGCCTTTTCCACCGCGTTCATTGTGGTGGCGAGTTCCTGGGTATTGCCGGAAATCGCATCGCGGATGGAGTTGCCGCGAGCCTCGAGTGCCTTTTCTGCCGCGTTCATGGCAGTGGCGAGTTCCTGAGTGTTGCCGGAGATCGCTTCACGGATCGCGGCGGCTCGCTGTTCGAGCGTGGTGCTCACTTCGCCGAGAGTGCCCGAAAGGTTGGCCACCTGGGCGGTGACAAGGGCTTCTGCCTGGTTCACCTTGTTGCTGATGACATCGCCGGCCTGCGAGAAGGTTTCGGCGATGGTCGCAGCCTGTCCTGCAAGGCGGTTCTGGGTTTCAGTTATACGCCGCGCGAGGTCTTCGGAACGTTCCTCGACCGTGCGATTGAGTTCCGCGCTGCGTTCGCCGATCTGCTCGGCAAACTGCGAGGTGGTGGCTGCCAGGCGATCGACCGAGCGCTGAGCCTCGGCATCGAGGTCACGGGCGGCGTCGGTCACGGCGCTGCGCAGCGCGGTCGCCAGACCTGCGGCCTTGCCTTCGATGGTGCGGTTGACGTTTTCAAGGCCGATGTTGAGCGCGCGGTCCATGGTCGCCAGACGCTCTTCGATCACTGGTGTCCGGGTATCGAAGGTCTCGGAGACGCGGTTCACGCCTTCGTCGAGCACCTGTGCGACGCGCATGGAAGCTTCGTCGCCAACGCGCTCGATGTTGGAAACCTTTTCGTCGAGACGGGCGGCAAACTTCTCGCCGGCATCGTTGACGCGGGCGTCGACGCCATCAAGGCCGTTGCGGAGACGGTCTTCCAACGTTCCCAAGCTCTGCTCGATGCGGGTGCTGGTTTCGTCGAGGCGGATGGTCATGCCGGAGACGGACTGTTCGACCGTGCCGGAGAAGCCCTGGGCAGACCGGGTGATGTCGTCAGCTGCTTCGCGGATCTGATCCGTCAACGCACCGGCCGTTCCACGCAGGCGCTCGTCAAGCGCGCGGCTGCTGGCGTCGATAGCCTTGCGCAGGTTTTCCTCGTGATCCTCGAGGCTCATCTCGAGCATGCCGGTGCTCGCGGCCACTGAGGCGCCGATCGAGGTTGCATGTTCGCTGAGTGTGGTTTCCAGCGCCTCGCGGGCATCGCCGAGCGAGGCCGTGATGGCTTGCGTGCGATCGTCGAGCGTCGCGCGGATGCGCTCATGGGTGTCGACCAGACGGTCGTCAATTGCGGCAACGCCAGAGGCGATCGTCTGCGAGATCCGGTCGGTGTTGTCGCCGAGGGTGCTTGCCAGGGCATTTGTCGCCGTGTCCAGGCTGGTTTTCAGCGTCAAGTTGGTTTCGGCAATCCGGCCGTCGATATCGTCCACGCCAGATTTCAGCGTGTTGGCGATGCGGGCCGCATTGTCTTCGAGCGTGTTCGAAATGGTGTTCGAAGCCGCAGCCAGCATGCTGTCGAGCCGCTGTTCGCTGCCGCCGAGCGCGTCGCCGAGACCGGTAATGCCAGCGGCGACCGTTTCAGCGATGCGGCCCGAGGACTGGCCGAGGTTTCGTTCGATTTCGCCGGTCGCGTCTTCCAGCGTCGAAGACAGGTAAGACGTGTGGCTTGCGAGCGAAAGCTCGAGGCGCTCCTGGTTTTCGCCATAGGCGTTGCGGATCGCTTCGGCCTTTTCAGCGAAGGCGGCGTCAATCCGACGGTCGGCATCTGCGACGGTCTCGATGATCGAAGAGGCGCGCTGGCTCAATGTTTCATCGATCCGACGCTGGCTGTCGTTGAGGGTCTCGGAGAGATCCTGAGTGCGGGCCGTCAGCGTCAGGTCGAGTTCGAGACTCTTGGTGTTCAGCGCATCGATCAGGATCTCGCTCTGACCTTCTACCAGGGTCGCGATGCCACGGGCCTTGACGTCGAGGGTTTCGGCGAAGCGGTCCTGGTTGGCTTCGAGTGCGTTGACGATATGCTCAGCGCGGCTCGAGAGTGTCTGTTCGAAGCGAGACTGGTTGTCGCTGAGGGCATTGTAGAGCGAGCCACTGCGCTCTTCCATGACCTGATCGATACGCTTCTGGGCGCTTTCCAGGCTCTCGGTGAGGGCCTCCGCACGGGCCGACATCGCGTCTGCAATTTCCTGCGCGCGGTCGGACATCGAGCTGTCCAGCATTTCCTGGCTGGTGCTCAGCGTCATCGCGATAGCGAGCGACTGGTCGGTGAGGGTGGAGCCGAGGCGTTCGATGCTCGAATTCAGGATGCCGCTGATCGAATCCGTTCCGCCGTTCACTGTTTCGTTGATGCGGGCGAGGCTTTCCATCAGCTTGGAATCGAGCGAACCGGAGCGCTGGTCGAAGGCGCTGGCGAATTCCGCGACGCGCTGGTCGAAGGTCGCGTTGATCTGGCCGATCGTCGTCTGGAAGCGGTCCTCGAAGAGGCCCGAGCGCAGGTCGAGATCGACGATCGCGTCGTCGGCGCTCGCCTGAAGGCTCTGGCGGAAGCTGCGGCCGCGTTCGTCGAGCGAGCTGTTGAGGCGCGACAGAACGTCATCGAGAGACGAAGTGATCGAGCCTTCGCTGCCCTTCAAGGTCTCGGCGATATCGCGGGTGCGCTCGACGAGGGTTTCGTTGAGCTGGCGTGCGCGTTCGTTGAGAGCTGCGTTCAGCTTCTCGGTGTTGCTATCGAGCGTCGAGGCCCGCGTCTCGAATTCGCCGAGCAGTTCGCGACCGCGCTGGCTGAGCGTCGAGGTCAGCGACTGAAGCTGGGTGTCGAATTCATTGGAGAGCGACATGCCGGACGCGGCCAGCGTCTGGACCATGTTTTCCGTCTTGTGGGACAGCAGCGAGCCGAGCGCGGTCACGGCCGCATCCGACTTTTCCATGATCGTTGCAGCACGCATGTCGATCATCGAGGCAAAGGCTTCGCCCGAGGTCTGCAGGCGCACCGAGATCTCTTCGGTCGCGAGAGACAGCTCTTCCTTCAGCTGCTCATGGGCACCCACGATCGACGAGCGGATCCGCTCGGCATGATTGACGATCGCATCGCGTTCGGCGCCGAGTTCGTGGACGAGGCCACGGACACGCAGTTCATTGTCGGTGTAGCTGCGCTCCAGCGCCGTCACTTCCGAATGGACCAGCGTTTCAAGTTCGGTTGCGCGCGCAATAGTGCGCTCGATGCCCTCGTTCATGGCCGAGACTTCACGGCGCACGGCCTGGCCGACGGTCATGATGCGTTCGGAGGCGATAGTTTCGGGCTCAGCCAGGCGCAGTGCCACTTCGGCCATGGAGCGTGCAGCGTTGCGCAGGTCATGGGCGCGCGCCATCATGATGGCGAAGGCGAAGAAGAGCATGATCGGCAGGAAGGTGCCGACGACGATGGCAACGACGCCGGGCATGGCAACGATGTCGGCAACCGAAGGCGCCTGCCAGATCGCGCCACCGTAAAGAAGCTGTGTCAGGCCGAGGGCGCCGAGCACCCACAGAGCCGATACGATCGCAGCATTGCGCAGTGCCGAGGTGAGCGAGGCACCGTCGAGAGATTTCAGGATGGCGGAAGGGGTACGGCGGGAACCGTCATTGGCGGGCGCGAAGGCGGGAGCCTTGGGAGCCGGCTCCGGGTTCAACTCACCGGCGCGTGCGGACCGACGCTCTATAGACTTCTTCGAGGCAGAACGCGGGATACTATCTGACACAGGTGCCTCCGGGCCGCGAGCTTGGGACCGAGCCATGACAGGCGCGGCGGCTTCCTCGCCGTCGAAATCGATGCTCAGGGCCGCCTCGAGAGCCTGGAACGCGTTCTCGTCAATCGAGTCGGACTTCTTGTTCGCCATAGGGTTACGCCTCGTTACCGCTTACTCTCGGCAGGACGGACACTGACAGCGATGCCGCTGATCGCCTGGCCCCGTCCGGATCCCGCCGTTTACCTGAGATTCCGTCTGTCGCCACGCCAGACGAGATCTCTTCTTTCGCAATTCAACTGCTCACAGCCGGCGTTCCCGCCGGACGTTTTAGCACCGACTGGCTTGCGGGCATAGTTCACGCACTTTTGCCCAATCAACCGTATCGTACTGACACATTTGGTCATGCGATACAATTAATGCGCTCCCGGCGGTCCAGTGTCTCCGGGTCTTGTTAACAGTATTTCAATCAAGGTTTAGGCTGAAAAGCCAGTCTGTGCCGGGGTTTAATTTTCGTTAACCATAGTGCGAGCTTTTTCCCGCAATCCCCGGGGTTTTTAACGCGGTGCCCATCGCAATGCCTCAGGCTGGCATCACCAAAAACAAAAAATCAAGGATCACGGTCATGGCAGCCGCAGTCAACATCGCCTTCACAACCCCCGATAACCTCAACGGTCTGACGCCGTCGCAACAGCGTCCGATCGACCTCGTGCATCTTGCATCGCAGACGAAGGGCGACAAGGCGGTGGAAGTCGAGATCCTGCAGATGTTTGCGCGTCAGGCACGCGGTTGTCTCGTCGCGCTGACGGCGGACCGGGGCAAGGTCGAAGTCAAGGCTGCAGCGAACCGCCTGCGCAATGCCGCCATCGCCGTCGGTGCCTTGCGCGTCGCCGCGGCTGCTGACCTGATAGAGACCAAGGGTGCGAATGCCGACGCCCTTGCTTCGGTCGCGGCTGCCGTCCTCGAAGCGGAACACTTCATCCTGAAGCTTGCCCGCTGATCACGAGCAGGCACGAGGCCCTGATGCCGCTCGCTTCCCCGTGAGTTGACTGCCCTTCCGAATTGGGAGATGACTTCGCCGGTTTTTCACAAGGCGAAGTCTGGACAGGCAAACATGGCAAACATCAGCATCATCGCATTCGACGGCACCCGTTTCGACATCGCGGCAGCCGAGGGCTCCACGGTCATGGAAAATGCCGTCCGCAACTCGGTCCCCGGGATCGATGCCGAATGCGGCGGCGCCTGCGCCTGTGCCACCTGTCATGTCTACGTCGATGACGCCTGGTCCGAAAAGGTCGGCCAGCCGTCGCCGATGGAAGAGGACATGCTGGACTTTGCCGTCGAGGTGCGCCCGACGTCGCGCCTTTCCTGTCAGATCAAGGTGACGGCGGCCCTCGAGGGGCTCGTCGTGCATGTGCCCGAACGCCAGGGCTGAACGCTTCTGTCAGCGCTATCCCCTGTTAAAAAAGCCCCGCTTTCGTCAAGACGAAAGCGGGGCAAGGGGGCGCATCGCCAAGCAGGCGAGGGAGGAAGCACCTGTGGCACCAGGACGCGCCGGGAGAACGGGGAAATCGGGTTACGCTTAATCAACGTATTCGATGACACTTATATTTCAGATTTGTATCAAGGGCCACGCCCAGAAATTGCCGGTTATTCACAGGCGAGGGCGCAAGCCTGGGGCAAGCCGCAGCATGGCAGCAACACTCCCCCTCGAAATTGATGGGTGATTTCTACTGGTTTTCCTGGATTTCCCGGCGATGCCGAAGGATCCGCAGCATGCGATCCTGGAAATTCTTCGCTTCGATCATATCGAATCGCATCTGTGCCTCATCGTGCGCGACGGTCACTTCGTCCGTGACCTCGCTCGCGCGATCCTGAAGGGTCTCGCAGTCCCGCGTCGGGCGCAGCTTCAGCAGACGCTGCTCCAGCAGCTTGGCATGCTGTCGTGCAATTTCAGCGTGGCGCTCCTCGTGGCGCTTGATGTCGGAGGACAGGGCGTCCCACAGGGTGGCCATCTCCTGCGATGCCCGATTGCGGTTCTTCCAGCGCGGTATGATGAGCTTGGTATCAACGGTGACGCGCACATCCTCGACCGCGCAGCGATTGCCGCGCAGCGCATAGGTCAGGTCGCCGCCGAAACGGATTTGGGTGGCGCCGGGATGGCGGCTGCCGCTTGCCTGCGTGAAAGGTCCCTTGCGTGACAGTTCGGCATCGAGTTCGGCGGCAGTTCTCCCGCCGATCTGGAAGTAGCTGATGGACTTGCGGACGACGACGTCCGCGCTGGCCGAAAGTGGCAGGGAGATGCCGGTCAGGACTGCCAATATCAGGGCAGCCCGAAGACGGCGGGAGTGCTTCATTCTTTTTTCCGCAATGTTGTATTCGCCGCGCCCTTGGGGCATAGCCAAACCCGATCTGCACTATCGCAGCTTCGCGGATTTCCGTCGAGAGGATACAGGGTCGGGTGACCATGGTTGAACGCACAATTTGGCGTGTAGGGCATGGCCGGAGCCTCGATCTTTCCGAGCGCGGGGCGATCATGGCCATCGTCAATGTCACGCCGGATTCCTTTTCCGATGGCGGCCTGCATGCCGACGTCGAGGCGGCCATTGCCCATGCGCTGGCCTGTGTCGACGAGGGGGCGGTGATCCTTGATATTGGCGGAGAATCAACGCGGCCGGGTGCTGCCGAGGTCACGCCTGAGGAAGAGATGGCGCGCGTCGTGCCGGTCATCTCGGCGCTGAGGCAGAAGACCGACGCGCTGATTTCCATCGATACCTATCGTGCTGCGACCGCACAGGCTGCGGTGGAGGCCGGCGCACATATCATCAACGACGTGCACGGGCTGCAGCGCGAACCGGAGATCGCAGCCGTTGCGGCTGCGACGGGCGCTGGTCTCTGCATCATGCATACGGGTCGCGGGCGCGAGAAGCTTGCCGATCCGATTGCCGACCAGCGGCATTTCCTGGGGCTTTCGCTCGATATCGCGGCTCGTGCGGGCGTGGGGCGTGAAACAATCGTTCTCGATCCGGGTTTCGGTTTTGCCAAGGAAACCACGGAAGAGAACATGGAGCTGATGATCCGTTTCGAGGAGTTGCATGACTTCGGCCTGCCGCTTCTCGCCGGCACGTCGCGCAAGCGTTTCCTTGGAGCTCTGACTGGACGGGAAGCGCGTGATCGCGATGCGGCAACGGCGGCGACCACGGTCGCGCTGCGACTGAAAGGCGCTTCCGTTTTCCGCGTCCATAATGTCGCGATCAACCGGGACGCGCTCGTCATCGCCGATGCTATGCTTTCGGCAGAGCGGCGGCTGGCCGCAACGAAGGAATTGTCCGCATGAGCGGTGTTTTCACCATCACCCTGAAGAACTGCGCCTTTTTCGCCCATCACGGGGTATTCCCGGAGGAGGGGGTGCTCGGCCAGCGGTTCTTCGTCGATGCGGAGTTTGACGTCGATGCGCTCGAATCCGCCGAGACCGATACCCTCGAAGGCACCGTGCATTACGGGATCGCCTTTGAGGTGATCCGCGACATCGTGACCGGCAGCCGTCGCCAGTTGATCGAAGCCCTGGCGCTTGCGATCGCGCGCGGCTTGCTCGACCGGTTCCCGGAAATGCAGCGATGCCGGATCACGGTTCGCAAGCCGAGCGCGCCGATCGCCGGCATTCTCGACCATGTACAGGTGAGTGTTGAACAGTTCAGACGTTAAGCGCTGGCAGGCGGCAACGCTTGGCCTTGGCGGCAATATCGGCGATCCCGTGGCCGCCATGGCAGAGGCGCTTCGCAGGCTCGACGAGCGGCGCGACTGCCGCGTGACTTCGGTTTCCCGGCTCTACCGGACGCCGCCCTGGGGCAAGACCGACCAGGACGATTTCTACAACGCCTGCGCTTCCGTCGAGACGCTGCTCGAACCGCAAGAGCTGCTGGCGGCCTGTCTCGAGATCGAGCGGACGATGAAGCGCGTGCGAGTCGAGCGCTGGGGACCGCGGACGATCGACATCGACATCCTCACCTTCGCCGATCGCATCATCGATGCCGAGCACCTGAAAGTGCCTCATCCGCGCATGACGGAACGCGCCTTCGTGCTGATGCCGCTCGCGGACGTCGATCCGCAGCTCTCGGTGCAGGGGCGCTCAGTTGCGGATTGGCTTGGAAGCATCGATCAGGCGGGTATCATCATCGCAAACGAAAACCGCGCCTGGTGGCGCGGTTGAATTCTGGCTCTCGCGATTTAGGGGCCGTCAGTCGTTTTCAGCGGTCTCAGCCATCGCAGTTGCCTGGCGATTGAGCTTGAGGCCGATGACCGGGATCATCCGGTCTTCCACCTTCACGGAAATCGTAATGTTCATGGCATCGTCTTCTTCGATACGAGCAACCATGGCGCCGTTCAGCTTGGCGCGGTTGATGCCCATCACGGCGCGGTTGCCGGTGACGGTGCCCGAGACGATGTCGAGGCCCTTGCCATCGGCGCCATCCAGGAACTGACCCTTATAGCTGCCGCCAGACTGCGAGATGACGGCCGACATCGGCTGGCTGAAGACGCCAACGCGGCAGGTGCCGTCGAGCTTCAGGCCGGTTTCCTTGCCCTCAGCCGGAAGTCCGGTGAGGTTGCAGGTGAACTTGGTGCCCTTGTACTTGCCAGCAACGATCTCGCCCGGACCCTTCCAGACCCCGGCGACGGATTCGAAGAAGCGCTTGTCGCGCGAAGCAGCATCGGCGACCGTGGCCGGCATGATTGCGGCAACGGCAAGGATGACGGCGCAGCGGCCGAATGTCGAGGAGCGAGAGAACATCGATTTGCCTTGGTACGAGAAACCAGAAACCCCGCACAGACCCTAGCGGAAAAATGGTTAATGCATCATTGCCATTAACCCCAAATGCCGGTTCCGACAACCGGCAAAAGTCACTGGTCTCTCCGGTGTGGCCCGTCTGCCTCACCCGGTCCGGTCACGGTCCTTGCCGGTCATCGAGGGTGTCAGGTCGCCGATGAAGTCGCCGATGCCAGGGCGCTTGGCCGCGCGGAACGGCAGCGGTCGGCAGAGGTCCATGGCGGCAATGCCGATGCGGGCAGTCATCAAGCCGTTGATCACGCCTTCGCCGAGACGGGTCGAGAGGCGGGCGGCAAGCCCGTGGCCGAGCACCTGCTGGGCAAGGCCATCACCGATGGCAATGGAGCCGGTGACGGCAAGATGGGCGAACACGTCTCTCAGGAGGCGGAGCATGCCGAAGGAGCCAGGCCTTCCGCCATAGAGTTCGGCCATGCTCCTGATCAGCCTGACGACTTCAAAAAGCACATAGGCGAGATCGACCACAGCCCTTGGGCTGACGGCGGTGACCACGGATACGCGCTTGGCGGCGTTGAGGATGAGCGCGCGTGCCTTTATATCCAGGGGCGAGAGCAGTTCCCGTTCGGCAAGCTCGATCAAGTGCGGCGCGTCGATGATGTCGTCTTTGACCGCGTCCAGCGTCTTTTGCCCGCGGGTGGTTTCCGGGCGATGGGAAACGAGGCTCGACAGTTTGGCAACGACAGCGGCGGCGCGCGTGCGCTTGCCGCTTTCTGCCGCAGCGTCCGCTTCAACCTTCAGATCCTGCACGGCGTCCAGGCGCCAAAGGCCCAGCAATTCCCGACCGACGGCGATCATCAGCGCGAGCAGGCCCACGGCGAGTACAGTGACGGCCAGATAGCCAAGCCAGTCGGCACGCGCAAAGAGGTCCGAAATCAGCCGGTCGACCCAGAGGCCGAAGGCAAGCGACAGGAGCACGCCGAAAGCGCCCGTCGCGAGTTTCGCAAAGGAGAAGCGCCGACGGCGTGGTTCTGCCACGGGAACCGGCGGCAGTTCATCCACTGCGGCCGCAAGGAACGGATCTTCCGCGTCGGGGACGATCAGGACCTCGCCGGAGAAGCTGCGAGGCTGTCGGCTGGGCTTGTCTTGAGGATCGGAGCGCCGTGTTTCGGGCTCAACGGAGAAGGCTGCCGGCCGTCTTTGCGGCTCGGAAGCCTTCGCGGTCGGCACGCTGACAGGGGGCACAGTCGGTTTCTTCATGCGAGACGATCTCCCAGCAGGAATTGTAGCGCGCGGTCCAAGCGGATATGCGGCACCGAAAGCGTCACGCCGTGCTTTTCATCGAGTTGCGGCGGTCGGAAGCGGACGATGCTGAGGTCCGGTAGGGTCGCAGTCGTATCCCCTTCGTCGACAGAGCGGAAATAGGCTTCCGGATCCTGTGGCAGGTCGCCCGGAAAGACTGCCGTCTTGCGATCGCCATCGAAGATCTCGTTGCCGATGCGCTCGCCCGCCATCGGCGTGCCGACGATGACAGGCAGATCGTGACCGTCCTGCTTGACGTTGGCTTCCCGCGTGGCGCGCACCGAGGCGAGCGCCATAACTTCTATGCCGGCACCGCTCATGCCGATCGTGCGGATCGCGCGGTTGACGAGACGCCGGGTCAGCACTTCCAGCCGGTCGTGGCTTTCGTGGTGCAAATGGTCCGCCTTTGTTGCTGCCACCAGCACGCGGTCGATCCGCCGGCGCACCAAGGACGTCAGGACGTTGTTAGAGCCGGCGCGGAAACAGGCGAGAACATCGCCCAGCGCGCGTTCCAGATCCTGGACCGCCTCCGGGCCGCGATTGAGCGCTTGAAGCGCATCGACCAGGACGATCTGGCGGTCCAGCCTTGCGAAATGTTCGCGAAAGAAGGGTTTCACCACCACCGATTTATAGGCCTCGAAGCGGCGCTCCATCATTGCCCGCAGGGATCCCTTCGGGGCACGGCCTTCCGAGAGAACGGGGAGCGGGGCGAAGGTCAGGGCGGGTGAGCCTTCAAGGTCGCCCGGCATCAGGAAGCGACCGGGAGGCAGGGTCGATAGCGAGCGCTCATCCGACTTGCAGAGCCTGAGATAGGTCGTGAAGGCTTCGGCCAAGCGACGGGCGGTCATCTCGTCTGCGGGGCCATCGGGATCGACAGTCGCCGCCAAGGCCAGCCATTCGCCGGCCAGTTCGGCGCGCACGCCGGTTTCTGCAAGCTTCGTCGTATTCTCTGAAAATGTCCTGTAGTCCTGGCCCAGCAGCGGCAGGTCGAGCAGCCATTCACCGGGATAGTCGACGATGTCGATCGACAGTCTGCCGGCCGAGAACATCCGGTTCCAGGAACTGGCACTCTTGTATTCGATGGTCAGCCTGAGTTCGGAAATGGCGCGCGTCGAATCCGGCCAGACCCGCTCGTCGACCAGTGCCCTGATGTGGTCTTCGTATTGGAAGCGTGGGACGGCGTCGTCGGGCTGTTCCTGCAGGGTGGCGCCGGTCATGCGGCCCGACCGCAGCGGTTCGAACAGTGGCAGTCGACCGGCGTGGAGCAGATTGTGCACGAGCGATGAGATGAACACGGTCTTGCCGGCGCGCGACAGACCGGTCACGCCGAGCCTGATCGTCGGGTTGACCAGATGCGCGGCGCGGTCGGTCAGATTATCTAAAGCGATCGCGGCTTCGTCTGTCAGACTGGTGAGTGAAGGGGGCAAAGGGCTGTCCTGCAAGACGGTGACGGGTGCTGTGTCGCCCCGGCACGAGAGAGTTCAGATGACTTGATCTCCCATATAGGCGTCGGTTGCGGCGCAAAAAAGAGGCAGGCTTTGCGCGCCTGACAAACCGTCAACCGACCAGAAAGTCGCGCAGCCGATAGGCCTCGTCGCCCATGGCGTCGATCACGGCGAGGCCCGAGGTGGGATAGCCTTCCGGCACCGTCCTTGCCATCACGTCGTTGCCGCACAGTCGGGCAAAGACCTCCTCGATCGCCGGGTTGTGCCCGACAAGCATCAGCGCCTCGACGCCGCGAGTAGAGTCGGCGATCTCCAGATAGGCCTCTGCGGGGGCGTTGTAGAGCGCGTCGACATAGCGGAATTCTACGAGGCCCGAGAAGACCCTGTTGATGGCGTCGGCGGTTTGCCGGCAGCGCTTTGCGGTCGAGCAAACAACAAGATCTGGACGATACTGCTTGTCAGCGGCAGTCTCGGCCAGGAGTTCGGCCTCGGCGAAGCCCGCATCTGACAGGCTGCGATCGAAATCGCGGCCACCTGGCTCGGCCCAACCGGATTTCGCGTGGCGCAGCAGATAGATGCGCTGGGGAGGCTGAATGGAGGGCGTCATCCGTTGGACATTCCGCGTAAGATGGTGCTGGTCACTGAAGTACCGGTTCTTGTGCCTTGCCGTCAACCATGCGCGGCGAATGCGCTCATCATCCTATCGTGGTGGGTTGCTGTATATCGGGCGTCAGTACTCAAGCAAATTATGCTTAAAAAATAGAAATTTAGATGAAAAATGTAACAGATTTAAAAATGGCTTTGAAACAGTCAGAAGGCTTGAACAGGTTGCCTTGAAAGGTTATACACCCGCCCATTGAGATGTTCTTCAGGAGAATCGCGTTGAGTGAGAAGATCAATCTTAGCAATTATGTGCTCTCGGAAGACGATGAGTTCATGAACGCGAGCCAGCGGGCCTATTTCAGAGCCAAGCTGATCGCATGGAAAAACGACATCCTCCGAGAAGCGCGTGAGACACTCGGCCATCTTGCCGAAGAGAGCGCTAACCACCCAGACCTCGCCGATCGGGCTTCCTCCGAAACCGACCGGGCCATTGAGCTCCGGGCGCGTGACCGTCAGCGCAAGCTGATCTCGAAGATCGACGCTGCCCTGCAGCGGATCGACGACGGGACCTACGGCTATTGCGAGGAAACCGGTGAGCCAATCGGCCTCAAGCGTCTCGACGCCCGTCCGATCGCCACGTTGTCGATCGAGGCCCAGGAGCGGCATGAGCGTCGTGAAAAGGTCTATCGCGACGAGTGAGGCTCAAGCCTCGGTGCACCTGCTCGTATCATCAGAGATTTAAGACCCGCCATCGGCGGGTCTTTTCATTTGCGCAGTTGTGGGGCTGTCCCGTCAGGGATTTCGGCTGGCCGACATTTCCCCGAAGATCCGCGCGATTTCCGTCTGCAAGTTTGGTTCCTGGCCCTGCTTGTCGGAATTCGGCGCCACAGTATCAGATTGGCCATTTGCCGGAAGGATTGCCGAGGCCGGGAGGCGCGGCCGGTCTGCCCGGGTTTCCGGCAGGATCTGCGAGAACTCGGCAGCGGGCTTCGGCGCAGGGGCCGGATCGGCGGCGAGATGGAAAGCCATCTCTTCTTCGAGCACGCGTTCGAAATCGCTCAGATCGCGGCTCGGTGCTTCCGGTTCGCTGGCCGCTGGTCGGCGATCGGCAACCGGTTCGAATCGCTTGGGCTCAAACGGCAGAGCCTGTGCGGCTGACGGGGCAGGAGCGAGGACACGCAGACGGGCTGCTTCGAGCAGATCTTCTGCTGCGGGCGCATCGATGACGGGCGGCAAGGCAGGGGCGGCCTGCTGCGCGGATGCGACCGGCCGTTCTGCTTCGCGAGCGGGCCGTGTCATCTCCGGCGCCATGACCGGCTCCACCGGTTCCATCCGGAATGTCTCGGTCGCTAGCGTGTCAGCCTTGGCCGGCGGTTTGATGGCGGGCGCTGCTTCGGTAACCTCAGTCTCAAACGCCACCGGCGTCACAGCGGCATCGGAAGGCCCTGTATTGACCGAGACTGCAATGACGGGCTCGACGCTGGCCGTTGGCTGAACCAGCGCAACGTCTGGCGCCATCGGCTTTTCCATCGGCGGGGCGGCGCGCTGTGCGATTTCGATTGTCGCAGTTTGCGCAGGTTCTGTTGGCCGTTTTTCCACCGCTATAACGGGTGCTGCGACGGCAGCCGGTGCCGCAGCAAAGGCAGCCGCCAAGACCGGTGTTGGAGGGGTGATGGCCTGTCTTTCGGGAGCGGGCTCGGGAACCCGGGGCTGGACCGGCTGCGAGCGCTGTTCGGCTGGTCGTTGCTGGGCAGCAGGGGCCGAAGCCGGCTGCGGCCGGGTCTGAGCGAGCACCGGTTCAGGTTTTGAGGGCTCGGAAACCGGCTGATGTTTGATAGTCGGTTCGATGGCGGTGCTCATCGTCGCGGCCGGCGAGGCGATCCGAGGGGCTGCAGCGTCTGTCGCGGCAAGGGCGGGTGCCACGGTCGCGCTCGGCAATTCCGACTGCTCCTCCAGGGCCTGCGGGTTAACTGGTCTTGCGCTCAGATAGGGGCGTTCATCGCCGATTCCGCTTTCGATGACCAGGTCGGTCGGGCCGCCGATCATCACGAGGTGCTCGATATTGTCCCGGCGGATCAGGACGATACGGCGGCGCGTATCGATGGCTGCTGCGTCCAGCACCTGGAGCCGCGGCTGGCGGTTGCGGCCGCCGCGGACAAAGGGCGACGGGGCCCGATTGCGCAGGATCCAGAGCACGATGAACAGGCAGAGCAAGGCAAGGCTGACGCCCAGCGCCGCCACGAGAAAACGATCGCCATAGGCCGAGATCAGGTCATCCAGCATTTTCGTGCTCCTTTTGTCTGGCTTTCTGGCAGAAGACGGCCCTTTCCGCAATCTTGCGCGGACGCCAACATATCGCGTCCATAACGCAACAAAGTTCCAAATGCTCCGCCAGGATTGCGGCATTCCTGTGGGGGAGCGGCTCTGCGCTCACATCTGGGCCTTTCTTTGCTTTTTGCTGTTGCGGCAAATTGATAAACAGGAGACAGCGCCGATTCTCGCTAGGTCGGATCATCCGTGCGCTTAGGCAAGAGGCATTCATGACACGACAGCAGTACGAACGAGATGGAGACGGCCCCTTGGTCGATCGCCGCAGCGGCGTCGGCATGGCGTTGCGCATCCTGCTGCTTGCCCTCGTGCTGATCGCGGCTTCTGCCGCCTTCATCTTCTTCCGTGATGAGCTGGACAACCAGGTCGTGCTGGGCGTGCTCGGCATTCTCGCGATGATGGGCATCTTCTTCATCGTGTCGGCGGTCATCGGTTTCGTCGAGGTCATGCCGCAATCCAACAGCGACACGCTCGCGCGCCGCTTTCTGGCCAGCCAGCCCGACGGTACGCTGATCACCGACAGTGAAGGCCGGATCGTCTATGCGAATCTGGCCTACGGCACGATGACAGGCGCCCGCACGGCGACCGAAGTGCAGACGCTCGAGGCGCTTCTCTCTCGCTATCGGGAATCGAGCGAGGCGCTCTATCGGCTGACCAACGGGCTGCGCGAAGGGCGCGACAGCCATGAAGAATTCCGGCTCCTGAAGCCGCTTGGCAATCAGACGAACAATGGGTCCGGCGCCCACTGGTACCGGCTGAAGGCGCGGCTGCTGCCTGGCGAAGGTCGCGGCAAGCCGCTGCATGTCTGGCAGATTTCCGACATCACCGCCGAGCGTGACGACCAGGAGCGCTTCTTCAAGGAATTGCAGCACGCGATCGACTATCTCGACCATGCGCCGGCCGGCTTCTTCTCCGCCGGTCGCAAGGGCGAGATCTATTATCTGAACGCCACACTTGCCGAGTGGCTCGGGGTAGATCTCACCCAGTTCAACCCGGGCTCCATGACGATTTCCGATCTGGTGGCCGGCGAGGGCATGGCGCTCATCAATTCGGTTCAGGCCGAGCCTGGTCAGGCGCGCACCGAAACGCTCGATCTCGACCTGCGTCGTGTCAACGGCCAGAGCCTGCCGGTGCGGCTCGTTCATCGCGTGCGTGCAGCGCGGGACGGAGCGCCGGGCGAAAGCCGGTCGATCGTGCTGGCGCGCAGCCAGGGCGAGGGCGGCGACCAGTCGGATTCGGTCGCGTCGATGCGCTTCACCCGCTTCTTCAACAATACGCCAATGGCGATTGCGTCCGTTGACGGCGAGGGCCGTATCCTCCGGACCAATGCGCCATTCATGAAGCTCTTCGCCGATATCATTTCGCGCGACGAGATCGAGCGTCATGGACTGATCGAGGTGGTGCTGCACGAGACAGAGCGGGAAGGTTTCCGCGAGGCGCTCGCGGCGGCCATGGACCGCCAGGGGGACATTCCGCCGATCGACAGCCGTCATCCGACCAATGACGTCAGGCATTTCCGCTTCTACGTGAACGCCGTCATCGACCAGAGCGACGAGGCGCCGGAGGAGGCGGCCATCGTCTACGCCGTCGACGTGACCGATCAGAAGGCGCTCGAGGCGCAGATGGCGCAGACGCAGAAGATGAATGCGGTCGGGACGCTTGCCGGCGGTATTGCGCACGACTTCAACAACGTGCTGACGGCCATCCTCTTGTCTTCCGACCACCTGCTTCTGCAGGCGCGGCCTTCGGATGCGAGCTTTGCCGATCTCATGGAGATCAAGCGCAACGCCAATCGCGCGGCCGTGCTCGTGCGCCAGTTGCTTGCATTCTCGCGCAAGCAGACGATGCGGCCGAGCGTTTTGAACCTCACCGACGTGATCGGCGATCTCAGGATGCTGGTCGACCGGCTGATCTCCGGCAGCAATGTCAAACTCAGGGTCGAATACGGCCGGGATCTCTGGCCGGTGAAGACGGACCTCTCACAGTTCGAGCAGGTGCTGATCAATCTGTGCGTCAATGCGCGCGACGCCATGCCGGATGGTGGCTCGATCACCGTGTCGACCCGCAATGTCGATGCGGACGAGGCCGGGGCCTTCGGCTATCGAGGCCTGCCGTCGGAAGACATGGTGCTGGTCGAAGTCGCCGATACCGGAACCGGCATCGCGCCAGAGATTATGGACAAGATCTTTGAGCCCTTCTTCACCACCAAGGAAGTGGGCAAGGGCACGGGTCTCGGACTTGCCATGGTCTATGGCATCGTCAAGCAATCCGGCGGCTACATCTATCCGGAATCGGAAGTCGGCAAGGGCACGACCTTCCGGATCTTCCTGCCGCGCCATGTGCCCGAGGTTCAGCCGGTCGTCGAAGGGCAGGTCCAGGCCTCCGTCAGCGGTGACACGATCACCGTCGCGACGGCCAGTGCCAAGGCCGAGGCTCAGGATGCGCCTGATCTGACCGGCAAGTCGGCTGTCGTGCTCCTCGTCGAGGACGAAGAGGCCGTTCGGCGCGGCGGCAAGCGCATGCTCGAGACGCGCGGCTATACCGTGCATGAGGCCGGTTCCGGCGTCGAAGCGCTCGACATCATGGAAGAGCTCGACGGTGCGGTCGACATCGTCGTCTCCGACGTCGTCATGCCCGAGATGGACGGCCCCACCCTGCTCACCGAGTTGCGGAAGAAATATCCGGACCTGAAGTTCATCTTCGTCTCGGGCTATGCCGAGGACGCCTTTGCCCGCAACCTGCCGGCGGACGCAAAGTTCGGCTTCCTGCCGAAACCCTTCTCGCTCAAGCAGTTGGCCGTCGCCGTGCGTGAAATGCTGGATGGCGAAGGCTGAGGCTTCCGTCGGTTTCAGAGTAGTGCTGAATAAAAGAACCCGCCGGATCGCTCCGGCGGGTTCTTTTCTTGTCAGGTGATTTTTGGCTATCAGCCGTTCATGGCGACGGCGATTTCGGCCGCCAGGCGGGCATTGTTTTCGACCAGCGCGATATTGGTCTTCAGCGAGCGGCCACCGGTCAGGTGGAAGATGTTGTCGAGCAGATAGGGGGTGACCTGCTTGCCGGCAATTTCGTCGCGTTCGGCATTGGCAAGGGCCCGGCTGATATAGATTTCCATCTCTTCGCGCGGGATCTCGTCGGCTTCCGGCACAGGGTTGGCGATCAGCATGCCGCCATCGATGCCGAGCTGGTCGCGCATCTTCTGGAAGTTCGCGATCGCAGCCGGGCTTTGCAGGTTGAGCACGCTCTTGAGGCCGGAGCTGCGCGACCAGAAGGCGGGGAAATCTTCGCTGTCATAGGTGACGACCGGAACGCCGCGCGTTTCGAGAACTTCCAAGGTCTTCGGAATGTCGAGGATGGCCTTCGGGCCAGCCGATACGACGATGACGGCCGTGCGGGCCAGTTCTTCGAGGTCAGCCGAGATGTCGAAGCTTTCCTCGGCGCCGCGATGGACGCCGCCGATGCCGCCTGTTGCAAAGACATGGATGCCAGCGCGGTAGGCTGCAATCATGGTCGCGGCAACCGTGGTTGCGCCGTTGCGGCGCTCGGCAATCGCAAAGGCGAGGTCGGCGCGCGAGAGCTTCATCACGTGCTCCATCTGCGCCAGGGCCTCAAGCTCGGCAGGCTCCAGGCCGATATGCAGCACGCCCTTGATGACGGCGATGGTCGCGGGCACGGCGCCCTGCTGGCGCACGATATCCTCGACGCTGCGGGCCATCTGCAGATTGCCGGGATAGGGCATGCCATGGGTGATGATGGTGGATTCGAGCGCCACAATCGGGGCGCCGCGCTGCTTGGCGGCGCTCACTTCGCTCGAATAGGTGATGGGAAGGAGGGGGGAGATGGAACGGGTCATGGGGGTCTTCCGCTAGAAATTCAGGTTCTCATGACAGGAAACGGGCAGGTGGGACAAGAGCCAACTGGCGCTTGAGCCGTTCCTCGGAGAGATTTTCGTCGGTTGCGTGGGGAGAGGCGAGGGTGATGGCCGCAGACGCGGTGCCATGGCGCAAGGCCTCGGTCAGGTCGGCACCTTGCAGTCTTGCATGCAGAAAGCCTGCCGCGAAAGCGTCACCGGCACCCGTCACATCGGCGATCTCGTCGAGCGGCGCGGGTTCGATGAGCGCAATGCCCTCGGGACTGAAAGCGACCGTCGGCCCGCTGCCGCTGGTCACCGTGCCACCGGCAAGGCCTTGGGCACGCAGCAGATCCGGCCAGTCCTCAGCTCTTTCCGGCCGTAATCCGGCAATGGCCTCAGCCTCCGCGCCATTCATGAAGAGGTGGCTGATATGGGGTAGGGCGCCTTTGAACTTGACCACCTTCGCTGGCGAGATGGCGATCGCGGAAAGGCCCTTGCCATGAGTGTCGCAGGCTTTTGCAAGGGCAGTCAACGTATCCGCAGGGAGGTTTGCGTCGGAAAGCACGTGGCTTGTGCTCGCCAGGCTGTCGCGCAATGACCGCGCCTTCAGGCGGCGGGCCGAGAAGGCATCATAGAGCGCCATATCGGCAAGCGCGATCACAAGGTTGCCGTCCCGCTCCAGGATCGCCGTATAGCTCGGCGTCGCGCGATCGAGGAACATCACCGGCTGATCGTCGAGGCCAGCGCGCTCGGCTGCATCGGCGACCATCTGGCCGGCCGCATCGCCACCCCGGGTTGCGATCAGGCGGACCCTTCGACCGAGCCTTGAGAGATTGCAGGCCGCATTGAAGACGCCGCCGCCGGCTTCCTCGAACCATTGCCCGGGATTGCTGGCGCCGGGCTTCGTGTCGCCGAATATGCGTGCCCGGCGGTCGATATGCGCGCCACCGATGGCGAGGATTTCAACGGTCATCTATCGCTCTCCGGAGCCCGCAAATATCGAATCGAAGTGGTTCTCAAGGCTGCAGCAGATGGCTGCCGACGTTCCCATATCGCCAACCGCTGATATGGTGGAACATGTTTGGAACACTCCTGCGAAAATGGTTTTGAATCAACCACTTCGCATGCTCTTGCAAAATGAGAACAAAAAGTGTACATATTCCCCATCGGCGGCTTCATTGCCTATGCGGCCTCAATAACCTAAAGGTGGATCAAATGGCACAGAATTCTTTGCGGCTTGTAGAGGACAAATCGGTGGATAAAAGCAAGGCATTGGAAGCGGCGCTCTCGCAGATCGAACGGTCGTTCGGCAAGGGCTCGATCATGAAGCTCGGCGCGAACGAGAGCGTGGTTGAAGTCGAGACGGTCTCGACGGGGTCGCTCAGCCTCGATATCGCGCTCGGCATCGGCGGATTGCCGAAGGGGCGCATCGTTGAAATTTACGGCCCGGAAAGCTCGGGTAAGACGACGCTGGCGCTGCAGACGATTGCAGAGGCCCAGAAGAAGGGCGGCATCTGCGCCTTCGTCGACGCTGAACACGCGCTTGATCCGATCTATGCCCGCAAGCTCGGCGTCGACCTGCAGAATCTCCTGATCTCGCAGCCGGATACTGGCGAACAGGCGCTTGAAATCACCGATACGCTGGTGCGCTCCGGCGCGATCGACGTTCTCGTCGTCGACTCGGTTGCAGCACTGACCCCGCGCGCCGAAATCGAAGGCGAAATGGGCGACAGCCTGCCGGGCATGCAGGCCCGTCTGATGAGCCAGGCGCTGCGCAAGCTGACCGCCTCGATTTCGCGCTCGAAGACCATGG
>JAESGD010000074.1_pt1 | contig 101567 bp, 90 predicted proteins | sample 9269581 | NCBI WGS metagenome assembly JAESGD01 (sample SAMN14515903, study PRJNA621661) | algae metagenome | isolation source: Cyanomargarita calcarea GSE-NOS-MK-12-04C and co-occurring heterotrophs from... | place: USA: Grand Staircase Escalante National Monument, Utah | collected 2007-12-30 | reverse complement strand
ATTGAGCAATGCTGGTCTTGCTTAAAAAGTCGAATCCGTAAAAAACTTGATCAGTTCGATTGTTTACGAGATGCCATTGAGGATGCCTTGCGTTTCGCGTCTTAACCGCCTTGGCGGTTGCTATAGTAGAACTCATCACTCAGGGTATTGATATATGAATCTTTCTGCCAAAGTGGTTGAGATTCTCTCACCTGAAGAACTCCGCCGTACTGTGACCCGTCTTGCTTCTCAAATTGTAGAAAGAACTCGTAATTTGTCACAGTTGGTGCTACTCGGTATTTATACTAGAGGTGTACCTTTAGCCGAATTATTGGCACGTCAAATTGAGACGTTGGAAGGTATATCTGTAGAGGTGGGAGCATTAGATATTACATTTTATCGCGATGATCTTGACCAAATTGGGTTACGAACCCCAGCCAAAACTAACATTCCTTTTGATTTGACAGGAAAAACCGTTGTCCTAGTGGATGATGTTATTTTTAAAGGACGGACTATTCGTGCTGCGTTGAATGCAGTCCACGACTACGGTAGACCCTCTGTGATTAGATTAGCGGTACTTGTAGATAGGGGTCATCGTGAAGTCCCGATTCATCCTGATTTTATCGGCAAGCAACTGCCCACATCTCAAGATGAGATTGTGAAAGTTTACTTACAGGATTTTGATGGACGGGATGCGGTGGAGTTAATTGGAGATTAGGAGTTTTGTTGATTTTGCCTATGCTCTTTGCCAATCAAAAAATAAAAATAATTTGTAATTCCCAATCTTGATTTTGACGAATTATCTCAATTTGCCTGATAAATTCTCGCAAATAAAATCGCCGTTCTGATTCAGACAAATCTAACCAAAATTCGGGAATCGAAACAGCTTGAGCAACGGAACCCAAATTCACAGGGGGGAGAGTTGCTAGTTTTGCACTGGTTTTCGATATTTCCGTCCTCAGTTTATATGCTCTTAGTTTTGCAGTTTCTGCATCTAAAATGCCATTTTCGACTAATTTTGGTAGTTGCATTAGTATTTGTTCTTGACTGGCGATCGCTTCTCCCAAATTGGCCTTAATTGCATCCAACTGAGGAAAATTCATTCCCGCCACTGCTAAGGGTAAGTCACGGCAAATTGTTTCAATCGTATTGGATAATACTTCCTGGTAGGGAATGGCACGACACTTGGGTATTTTGCTACAGTTAATAGGACGTAAATAAAGATACTCTTTATCTTGCTTGCGGATGGTAACGCGGGTAACCGTCATATGCGATTGGCACTCGCCACAAACAACTAAACCCGCCAGAGAACGGGGTGCGCTAGCGGTTCGAGTCGGCAAACGGTTGTTACAAAGCAACACTCGGTCAATCTGTGCCGCTTCTTCTCTGGTTATAATGGCAGCATGAGTATTGGAAATAATTTCACTATTTTGATAAGCGGTGTCACCTCGATAAACTGGATTCCTCAGCCAACGCCGTCCGGTAGTGACAGAGATTTTCTTTGCGTATTTTTTCGCCAAGTAACGCACTGCTCCTCGTAGCGATCCGTAGAGCAAGAAGTTATCAAAAAAGTCTTTTATTACTGGGGAAGTACTGCGGTCAATGATGTATTTATCTTTACCTTTACGGTAGCCGTAGGGGGCTTTTCCCGGTGGGGGAGTGGCATCCAAACGATTGCGTGCGTGCCCTTGGCGGATGCGTCGGCTGCGTTGTTCGCGCTGGATTTGCTGTAATAATGCGAACAATTCGGCGCGGGGGTTGGCAGCTTGCGAGCTATAAGGTTGTTCGGTAGCGATGACAGCTACACCCATTGTTTCTAGTTCTTCTAGGCGTGAATTGATTTCCTCTAGACTATCCCCCAATTCTTCTAGACGACGGATGACGAGATAATCAACGCTCCTTGTTTTGCAGTCGTTGAATACATTCCTGAGTTGCGATCGCTTGCCTAAATCTTGATAAACTCGGTCTATCTCCCATCCCCAGTTTGTTTCGTCGGGAATGGGTTCTAGTAGAGGGTCGGTGTAGGTGTAGGCGATAATTTTCATCTGTTCTGAGTCTTTGTGTTAGGAGTTCCCGTCATCCCCTTACATCTGGCTCAACTCAATAATATTCCCGTCCGGGTCTTGCGTGAAGAGGGCAGCACGACCGGAGGCACTACTTTGGATGGCATAATTATGGTTTAGAAGTTCTTCCTTGGCGGCATCTAAATCGGTGACACTGAATGCCACGTGTGGATTGCGTCCCCATTTTTCGTTGGGGTTTTCTGTGGGGGCAGATGGTGCGACTATCAGGTGAATTTGATATGTCCCGACTTCATACCATGCACCAGAGTATTTTAAAGTCCTGTCTATTTTGGATAGTCCTAATACTTTGCCATAAAAATGTTCCGAGCGTTCAAGGTCTGTGACCAAAATGGCGGTATGGAGGCAGTGGTTAATCTGCATGATTTTTGCCAGCTAACTGTAATTGAATTTTGACTCAGAAATAGCCGCTTTCTCCTGTCCTTGCAGTAAAATATTCAAAGATGAGGCGATATAGTCACCCACAACAACTTCCGAGCATCTAGTATTCCACCAATCTAAAGAATCTTGGTGCATTTTCTCCATGAGTTGCTTGTTTTCAAGCAGTTTTTCCAGTACTGCCTCTAAATCCCGCCAGTCTTTGATTTGAATCGCAGGCGAACCATCTAAATACCAGCGTGAAGGTAAAGCTTCTGTAACTACAATACAACCATATTTCATTCCCTCAAACAAGCGAGTCGTTTCAAAGGAAGTACCCCTAGGAACAAGACATATTTTTGTATTCATCATTGTTTCCGGATAGCTGCTCGCATCTTTGCTAGTACTAGCGTAATAACCAGAAGTGATTGCTAACTCTACATTAAAATTAGGATGTTTTTTCTGGAAATTATTTAAACTTGCTACCATGAGTTGTCTGGCAAGAGTTTTTGGAGTTCCCAACCAGCGTTTCAATGACCATAAGGAATAAGGTATATGTACAACGCTACCTGAAAAATACGCGTCGTAAAAACGCTCGTGTATAACTTTTATCGGCAAATCCTTTGAATTATTGTATCCCAAAGGAATTTCATATATTGCCGCAACTTTATCTGTACCAAATAGCAAGCTTTTCAGTTTATGAAAATGATAACTTACCAAGCCAGGAAGTCGGAAAATTAATAGTCTTAAAAATTGAATTAAAGTCAGAATATTTAAATAAGATGGTTTTAGTAAGGGATTACATCCAAGTATTGGATGCGTACCAATACACTTAAATATAGCTCCTACCTTGTGAGCATATTTCGGTATACGATACCACTCATCCCCTAGTATAATAACAACAACATTTTGCCCATATGATGGCATCTCGTCGATTTTATCCCAAGTAATATAAAATACAAGTCCGCTAACGTCCAAGTGCTTTTCCATAGCCTGCAAAACCTTGCTAACATAAGCCGCCAAGCCAATCTCAAATGGTGGATGGGCGTCGTATATATTCCAGGGAATTGGCTGTTGATTTTGTCTTGTGTAGATGTAATATTGATTGGGATATGATTGAACATTAGACATATAAATTTTACTTAATTACCCTTGAGTGTTCTTACATCGACTTATTTCCAAGAAATATTTCGTTTAATTACTACTTTCTTGAAAATATCTATAAATACTAACACTTGGAAAAAATTGTCCAATGGGAATACTATAGTCTTTGTAAAAACTTTAATTTATTGGTAAAAATTTAAACAAACAATGTAAGGTAACAAGCGATACTGTTTTTATCGCTAATTACTCAGATTTTTTTTAAGTATATAGCGCAAGTGTCAGTAAAATATAAGACAGGTTGATTTCGAGTGTAGAAGTGGTCGCTAAAAGAGATTGCGATTATCAAAAAAAAATAGTTCTAACGGTCTGTAGTGGCTGAACGCAGGGTGTTCTGAATTCAAGTAATAATCCTTGAAAATTGTAGTAAAATTGATGACAGAAAATAAATGAACTAGTCTAGTCTCATACCTCTAACAAGATTTTAAATGTTGGATTTGAGATTGGAAATTGAAATCAAAAAAATCTTTAGAATTTTTGAATCAGGGGGCAAATTTTAAAGATACCAAATTAAGCGATTAAATTCTTATTTCCGTACCATAATGAAATACCAGGTACTAGATCGGATTTTTAAAAAATCTTTAACTCCACGCAAATTTGAACGCTTGGAAATAGATAAAAATTTCCGGATTATAGATATATCTCCTCAAGTGCCGCAATTTAGCGATCGCCCGTCAGAAGTAATGCTGGGAAAGGATATCCGACTAGGTTTTCCGGAGTTTATTGGCATTGAGGATATCTTATTATCTATCCTCGAAGGTCATCAAGAAGTTTTTGAATTAGAAGGTATTTGTCGCCATTTTGAGAATCAAGATAATTTTTATATTGATATATATATCATCGGAGAAATAAGTCAAAAAAAAGGTGAAAACATATTAATCATCCTGATGGAGGATGTCACATCCCGGATGAATCTCCAACAAAGGTTTACTCAAAAAGTCCATGAAGCAAATTTAGTGTCACTTGCTTTATCCACATATCAAGATTATATGGATAAAGTCATTACTTCAATGGCGGATACTTTGATAGTGACGACTAGAACGGGAAAAATCCAAAAGATAAACCGGGCAACAGTTGAATTATTTGGATATAGTGAATTAGAATTAATAAATCAGCCGATTTCTCTAATTATTAAAGATAATCAATTATTTCAACAAGCTCTACAGCAGCCTGATTTATTTCAAAAATACTTTCAGAATGTAGAAGTAGTTTGTCAAACGAAAGCAAAAGAGAAATTAATAATAGCTTTTTCTTGTTCAGTTATTCAAAAAAAGATAGAAGGATTAGAGCAGATTGTCTGTATTGGTCGGGATGTTACTACTAAACAATCCAGGCAAAAGCTTCAAACTGCACAATATGCTATTACCAAAATTTTATCGGAATCACAGAGCGTCAAGCAGGCAATGCCGCAAATTTTGCAGGCAATTTGTGAAAGTTTGGAATGGGATTTGGGGGAACTATGGACACCAAACCAATACATATCTACATCAATGCAATCTTCAAGTATTAATCCTGTCTTAAGGTGTGTAGAAAATTGGTCAAGTAGAACAGTTGCGGTTCGCGAATTTCAAGCAATTACCTGGCAGACTACTTATACTCCTAATATTGGTTTGCCAGGGGAGATTTGGGTGGCACGTTCGCCAATTTGGATTAGAGATGTTGTCTTGGATTGCAACTGCAAACGCAAACAAGCTGCCACCAAAGCTGGTTTACATGGCGCATTTGGCTTCCCCATTCTAGATGATGGTGAGCTTTTTGGCGTGATGGTTTTCTTTAGTCGTGAGGTGCAGCCAAAAAATGCACATTTACTACAAATGATGATTGCTATTGGCAGTCAAATTGCTCAATTTATTAAACGTCAACGAACAGAAGAAGCGCTTTTAGAAAGTGAAGAACGCTATCGAGACTTATTTGAAAATGCCAACGATTTAATTCAATCTGTAACTCCTTACGGTCGTTTTATATATGTTAATCGAGCATGGCGAGAAACTTTGGGATATAGCGAAGCTGATATTGCTAAAATGAATGTTTTTGACATTATACACCCTGATTGTAGAGAACATTGTCGGCGAATATTTCATCGTTTAATGTCGGGAGAAAAATTGGAGGAAGTTCAAGCCGCATTCGTAACGAAAGAAGGGCAAACAGTTTTTTTAGAAGGGAATATTAACTGTAAATTTCTCAGAGGAAAACCAATTGCAACTCGGGGTATTTTTCGCAACATCACTCAAAGACTGGCAATAGAAACCGCACTCCGGCATCAACAGGAACAAACCGAACGTCTGTTGCTCAATGTTTTGCCAGAAGCGATCGCCAACCAGCTAAAACAGCAGTCCACCAGCATTGCCGAAGACTTTGCAGATGTGACAGTACTGTTTGCAGATATCGTTGGCTTTACGAAAATTGCTGCACAAATAACTGCCATTCAACTTGTAAAGTTACTGAACCAAATTTTCTCAGCCTTCGACCGCTTGAGTGAGCAATATGGCTTAGAGAAAATCAAAACCATTGGTGATGCTTACATGGTTGTTGCCGGCTTACCCACACGTTGCTCCAATCATGCCCAAGCGATCGCTCAAATGGCACTGGATATGCAAACCGCGATCGCTCAATTCAATGACAATAATAGCCAAGACTTCAACATCCGGATCGGTATTCATAGCGGCCCAGTAGTTGCGGGAGTTATTGGGATTAAAAAATTTACATACGACCTCTGGGGAGATACGGTGAACATTGCCAGCCGCATGGAATCGCACGGTATGGTTGGCAGAATTCAGGTAACGGAAGCCACCTATTACCATTTACGTGAGGAGTTTTTGTTAGAAAAGCGGGGTGATATCGAAATTAAAGGTAAGGGGGTGATGACTACTTATTTTTTGATTGGAAGGAAATAGAGTTCTCGCTTCATTGCGAAAAAATAAAGAAATAATTAACCGCAGATAAACGCAGATGAAAAACAATGAAAACGCTGTTGTGTAGAACTCACAGGTTTCCTCTGAACTGCTAGATCCCCGACTTCTTCAAGAAGTCGGGGATCTGAGCTATGGAGTATTAGGAATCAACTTACCACAGGGATAAGTTACTCCTACAGTAGAGGGAATTTTTTCAGATGGTTGGCTTTTTGCTGCCAGATAATCTGTCCGCAGTTTTTCATATATTTCTTCCCGTCTATCGTACAAACGCTTTAATGTTCGAGGCTGCGTCTGATTCATTACGTATGCTGTCACCAACGGTAAAGCGATCGTGCTGTCGGTGTAACAAACAATTGTGCTGGGTAACTCGTCGGGATCAATTTTACCCCAACTTACCGCTTCACTTGGCGTTGCTCCAGACAAACCACCTGTATCGGGACGAGCATCAGTAAACTGGACAAAGAAATCGTGTCCTCTCTCTTCCAATCCCAGAACCTCGTGAAGTTGCGGTTGGGTTTGTAGCAAAAAGTTCTTGGGACTGCCACCACCAATAATTACTGCCGCACTTTTCCCTTCATTCTCACGGGCACAGTAGGCGATCGCTGCTGTCTCATTTACGTCAATTGAAGGGTCTATTAACAATTTTGAACCTTCCAAGGACAATGCGGCAACATTCATCCCAATGGAACTATCACCCGGAGATGAAGTATAAATCGGTACACCACACTCATAGGCTGTCGCCAACAAACAGGAATGCTTGACACCCAATTGCTTCTCAACTTCCCGCACATACTTACCCAACAAATAATGAAACTCAGCAGTACCCATCCGCTTCTGAAATGCTTCTGCTTGCAGAATTTTGCGGATAAAAGCATCAGTTTCCAACAAGACATCATAACCAAAGATGATGTCATAAATCCGGATGGTGCCCTCTTCCCGCAGCTTCACATCATCTAAAAATGGATTACCTGCAAACAACTCAAAACCCAAACCATAGTGCATGTCGTGATAAAGATTCGCACCCGTGCTAATCATCCAGTCAATAAAACCATTGCGAATTAAGGGTGCTAGTGCAGAAACCCCAAATCCGGCTGGTGTCATCGCACCGGAAAGGCTAACTCCCACTGTCACACCTTCTTGTAAAACTTCATTACTCAGCAGTTGACAAATTTCGCGCAACCGTGCTGAATTGTAAGCGGTGAAGTAATTATCAATCAAATCAACCACGCTGATATCGGTTGACATCGGTGTCGGTGCGATTTTTTTACCCAGTTGTTTTGACATTCTTTGCTCCTTAACTAGTAGACGCCGAATCTAATCCTAGCTAGGTTTGAGTAAATTCTTGCATTATCGTCTTGGAACAATCATCGCTAGTTTGCCCAAAATAAAGGAAAATCCCCTGTTCTGTGGGAGTTATTAGCCTGTAAAAAGTTGTTAACTTACGTGAAAGCAATTTGGCTTTTCCGTTACCCTGACAGACAACAAACAAATTTTATTCTTTGAGGTAAGTTAAAAATTTTATCTCATACCCAAATCTGTCAGAAGTTACAGCCAGAGTTACAGTTATAAGGATAATTAGAGGAGAATCTTTTAAAATTAGGTAGTGTTTGAATAAAATTATTGAACCAAGAATGATGAGTAAGGATTACAAATAATGCAAGTTCTAAAAAGAGCCATCAAACCAGAAACCTATATATCGTTCCTCCACATCTACTCAACTACTTGGGGAACTGCTGGTGATATCTGTTTAGTCCGTGAATCTGTAGCTAATTCAAGTGTGTCGAAGTTCGTAGGTCACAAAGTCCAACTAGCCCTCCCAAAAGGGATGGAGCGCGATCGCTTGGCTGGTCTTCCGGTGATCAAAGTTGCAGGTAATGTTGGTGACGGACATCCTAAAGAACACCCGTTTGAATGGGAGGCCTATGAAGGTGTAGATGGAGAGATAGCCGATCAAGCTCTGAAACCTTGGGGTTTCAAATTAATTGAGTCTACGGATTAGCTGCTCTAGCTTCATCCAAATACCCAAATGGCACTAGTACAAATCGCGCAAAAGTAAAAAGAAAGAATTATTATACAGTAAGCTTTCGCTGCTATTTATGATGCTCGATTTATTTCCGCCGAACTGTACTAGTGCGATTTGTTTTACCCTCAAAGTCCCCTTTGAATTGGGGGATTTAGGGGGCTTATCTTCATCCATCAAAGCGAATGAGATGGAGTACTATTACTTCACTACATAAATTATTCAGAGGTAAAGACAAGCACCCTACCCCAACCATGTTCAAATTTGAGTTTTCTTTTCCCCCAGAATTGGGGTAGGGGGGCAAAGATTTTTTATCCTCGCTGTTCTTTTTAACACCCCGACAAGAACGCAGGTCGTCCGTTTTGAGTTGGGGTTCTGTATCCTCATCTAAAAACCTCCTCCTTCCTTCCTCCTTCTTCCTTCATTCAATTATATCTTGCACAAACCCTATAAATATGAACATCAATGACACCCACGAAACCACCAGTGACACAGCCGTTAAGGAATCTTTATCCCTAACTGACGAACAGTATCAAAAAAAAATGCAGCGACGAAAGGAAGTCCAAGATCAGAGGATAGCCCAAGCCGTGCCAGAAAAAGGTTTAATTATTGTACATACAGGCAATGGTAAAGGAAAAACCACTGCAGCATTAGGGATGATATTGCGATCGCTTGGTCATGGTTATAAAGTGGCGATCGTCCAATTCATCAAAGGTGCTTGGGAACCCTCAGAAAAGAAAGTTTTCAGTCTTTGGGAAAACCAGCTAGAATTTCATGCTATGGGGGAAGGCTTCACCTGGGAAACTCAAGATAGAGACAGAGATATTGAGAAGGCTCAAGCTGCTTGGCAAAAAGGACTAGAATACATCCGCAACCCAGAATTTAAACTGGTGTTGTTGGATGAAATAAATATCGCCATCAAACTCGGTTATTTGCAAGTTGAAGAAATTCTGACTGGGTTAGCCCAAAAACCTGCTGATAATCATGTAATTTTAACAGGTAGAGGCGCACCAGATGCTCTCATCAACTACGCTGACTTAGTAACCGAAATGAATTTGGTAAAACACCCCTTCCGGGAACAAGGTGTGAAAGCGCAGGCAGGGATTGAGTTTTAGGAGTTAGGAGTTAGGAGTTAGAAATAGTACATTTGAACTGAAGTGAGAATAAGCGAAATTGATTCTTCAGTATAAATGTATTTTTTATAAGTAAGTAATTCTTCAGTCCATAAAAAGAACTTCTACTTTAATGCAGAGCTTTGCGTTGATGTCCTATATGAAGCAGGTCGAATAATTACACAACAATTCTTAACATATTACGTAGCAGGTACAATCAGTCAACAAATAACATTTCCGCAGTTTTTTTTTAATAAAAGGTATAAAGGGGACTGAAAATTTCCAATTGATTAGTGGTTTTATTAACACACAATCAATTAAATAAGCGGCTAAAGCGTGTTTGTGCAAATGAATAAAAAAGCGCTGAGTATTTGCTTGGGTTTAACAACTTTAGCAACTTGGACTATGCTGTCTGTGCTGATGAGCGGAAATGCTACAGCGAATGAAGTCCTGACTTCTGAAAATCAACCGACTCAAGTTATCTCCACTTCAAAAGAGTCTTTTGTTGCCTCAGAAACTACTACGAAAGAAAATGCAGGTGGCGTAGCTAAGGACCTTTCACAAGCAAATGTAACACCTCTAAATCCGATTTGCAAGAAGAATCCTGCGACGAAAATATCTCAGCGACCAAACGAGGAAGTTTTTGAGCAAAATAATTGTCCGCAAGGTCAAAACGTACAACCTGCCGATGCAGATGTACCAGAAATCATCAATCAGTTAGATGATGTCCCGAAGCAAACATTTGCTACATCCAATGGTAATTCGAGAACTCTTTCTCCTGGTTTTACTATTTCTAATCCCAATGGATTTGGGGCTGACAATAACACGGTCTTCTTGGTTGTAGACTATCAAGGTCGCACCCGTTATACCAACTCAGACGATGCAGAGGCTGGTATCGGTATAGGTTTAGGAGATGCTCGCAAAGCTGTAGGTGTGGAATTGTCTTATACCCAAGACTCCTTTGGACGTAACGGAAAATCGGGTGGTGGATTTAACGTCAAAGTCCACCGTCGCACGAGTGATGACTCTTCGATTGCGGTTGGCTGGAACCACTTTGCCACCATCGATAGTTCAAACTACTTAGACTATCCCAAAAACTCGTATTACGCTGCCTATACCAAGGTCTTCAAAACCAAAGAATATCTCGAACAACCCTTGAGCAGAGTTGCCGTAACTGCTGGAATTGGTAGTGGTCAGTTTTTAAATGAAACAGGAGCAAGTAGCAAAGACCCCAGTGGATTGAATGTCTTTGGTACAGTAGCAGTTAGAGTTGCAAAACCAGTTAGCGCGATCGCTGAATGGACTGGTCAAGATTTAGCGATTGGTCTTTCTATTGTTCCTTTCGAGAATATCCCCATTGTCATCACCCCTGCGTTTAGAGATATTACTGGTGCAGGAGATGGAGCACGTTTCGTTTTGGGAACTGGTATTTCTTTTAAGTTCTAAATCCAATTGGTTGTTATCTTCATAGGAATTCTCATGAATAAGTCTGTAGTTCTAATAGGAGCATTATTATTAACCTCAATGGTTGCTCCTGTTCTTGCACAAAGTAATACTTCCAACAGTTCAGGCACCAATACTTCCAACAGTACGGGAACCAATACTACTAATGCACCAGGTTTCCCATCTAGAAATGGAAGTGGTGTGAGTGGATATAACAGTGATGTTCTAAACCAATCGCAACAAGTTTCTAACGACTTAAAAGCCGCTGAACAAGCTTTTCAAAACGCAGAACAACCAGCCAATCAGGATAATCGACGTTTTACCCGTCAACGTAAATGTAATTGCTCAAACCCAGAACAAGTGAGATTAGAAGAAGCAAAAGCGAAAGCTAATGCTTTTCTCGAATCTATCAAAAATCCCACTCCAGAAATGTTGGAAAAACAAGCTTCTGGTTCTAGCCAAGCTTGGTAATTATTGAAATTTTTTGCCTAACTAATAGACATAAACCAACCATGACAAAGAAATCCAAAAGTATTTTTTCCCCTCTTTGGTGGGGTCTAGGTTTAGCGTTAGCTTGCGTAAGTCCAGCTTTTGCATCTGAGAGTTTTGATAACCAAGCTATTCAATTTGACAAAGATACATCGGTCGAATTTGAATTTGTTGAGTCTCGTGGTGCTTACCAATCTACCTTTGGTATAGTTAACCTCAGCACTGGAGAAAAGACTCCTTTACTTCGGGAAGTCAAACCTTCGGATGACAATCAACAAATTTCATCAAGAAATAAAGATTTTCTTGGCACTCCTGGTAACACAGTTCCCAATCCATTTGCTGAATTTAATTTCAAGGCAAATACACCTTATAGTCTCTATTTAGAGTCTACTATCAAAGGTAAAGATGGTGGAATTGTCTACACTTCAAGCAGAGCCAACAAAGCTGGAAATCAGCAAGCTAAGTTGAGCGAGAATTTCTCTGGTTTAGAAGATGGTCGAGGAGTCAAAATTAGCTGGGATGACACAGGTTCTGTGTTAGTAAAACCGAGTAAAGATGATAGCGACTTTAATGATTTTGTCGTTATTGCCGGCGGTTTCAAACCTTGTCGTTATGGTGATAGCGGTCTAATTCCTGTTCAACCAGCCCCAATTCCTGTAGAAGTAGAAGTACCTATAGTTAAACCTAAGCCACCAGTACGACAAATTATTCCCCAAACTTGGTAAAGTTGGCTGCGGCTAATTTTTATCGGACAAAACTCACACTTGCGACAATGAAGCCCCCTTACCCCCAATTCTGAGGGAAAAAATTCAAAGTCCCCCAGAATTGGGGGATTTAGGAGGCTGGACTTTATCCCTCAATTACTTCTTGACAGACTACTAGATATTTTTATCCTACAAGTATTGACTCGGTTTGTTGTGCGTCCGAGCGGAAATTTGGAATATCAAAATTGATTAAAATTATGGTAGTAAATTATTCTCAAAACTTTGCTAAAAGCAAATTTTTTTCTTTGAGCATTATTTTATTAACTTGTGCGATCGCAAATCTCATTGATTCCAATTTTGGTAAAGCGCAAGCCCAAACTCCATCATTACTCACAACTCCACAGGTTACACCGGAAGCTGACAATGCTGCAATGGAAATCCATTTGGTAGTCAAGCGGGGCAAGCGTCGTGTTTATGTTTATCAAGGAAATATTGTTTTAGCTAGTTATCCTGTTGCTGTTGGTAAAAAAGGGTGGGAAACTCCTTTAGGAAACTTCCATGTTTTCAATATGGAAGTAGATCCAATTTTCAAGAGTTTCAGAACCGGCCAGATTATTGCTCCAGGACCATCCAATCCTTTAGGAGTGCGGTGGATTGGCTTTTGGACTGATGGTAAAACTCAGCGAGGTTTCCACGGTACGAATCAAGATCAACTTATTGGTCAAGCGGTTTCTCACAGTTGCATACGAATGCTTAATAAAGATGTAATTGCATTGTATAATTACGTTAATGTTGGGACTTTAGTAACTATTGAGCCTTAACAATATAGCGGTTCCCATCCAGATGAGGTAGAAGTTTATCTGGGTCGAGGCTGCGGTTTTTTAACTCTTACATCTACCTCATGCAAACCGGAATCGCTATAGTTAAAATAGCTGATTACTGCTAACTCTATTGTTTCTGACACATCTGTAAAACATTCCGGTCTGTTTCACTAACAGTATTTAAGGAATGATAATCTTGCAGTGCTACTGAGTAAGCATAATGCACAGGAACATTCTCATCCAAACGTTGCGGTAAATTAGTTGTTGCGACATCATCTTCACTTCCTAGAGCAGGAGAAGCCGTCACACTCATCGCCAATTCTCCGGAGTTCTCAAGTGTCCCCTGAAAACAACTAAACTCAGAGTTGGGCATATATAATGCACCTGTAATTCTTCCTTGGCGCTGCTCAAATACTATATATCCTTTTCCAATCTCTCCTGCTTTTGGTGATTGACCGTAGAGATAAATGCCATCTTGCTTGGGAAAATTGGCCCCTAGTGTACCTTTTTTACTGGTTATAGGTGCTTGAGGTACAGAGATAAACGCTGTAGTTTTTGGTACAGTATTCAATCTTGTTCTTGATTGACTATCAAGGTAAAGACCATCTTGCTCGGGATTAGCCCTTGGTGTAACTTCTGTGCTTGTTACAAATGTTTCCGATTCTCTGGATATATTTTTTGAAGCTCGTAATTGAGCAACCAATTCGTTTTCCTCCGAGAAACTATCCTCTGGCGGAAATTTTGTGTTTGTTACAGATGATTGAGATTCCGTCCGCAACGCCGTGGTTTCTGGTATCATGACCAATTCTTTCGATGTATTTTTTGACTCTCGTAATTCTGCGACCAGATTATTATACGTGTCTTTTGCTTCTAACTGGTTGCTCAGTACTGGTTTCGGGCGAGATGTCAAAAAACCCATAGCAAAGCCAGATATCAGAAGGAAGCCAAGAAGTGACATTTTAGCCTGGGGACGGTTGAAGAATTTATTAATATTTTTTAGCACCCTAATCTCTCCTCTACTAAAGATTTATTTATTACTTCCTTAAGTTATTAACAGAGTAACTAAGTATATACGGATAAAGCCTCCATCAAAGGTTTCATTTATTATTGTCGGGAAAAATTAGCTATCTAAAGATAAAGTTTTCATTTATTTTTGCGAAGTAATTTAAATTTACATCTTCCAATAGATCGATCTAGTTGCTGTACTGACATTAAAATTTCAAAATTTATACAGACAAATTATTTCGTTTTGGGAACATAGGTAGATACACGATCAAGAAGGAGCGATTTCGGAAAATCTCGGGAGATTTTTTTAGACCAATAAAAAACGCCTCCAGCAATTGCTGGAGACGTGTTATCTTTCTTCACTAACTCGCCTTAAACTTATGCGACGTATTCTTTAATGTTCGCACGGCGGCGGCGAAGATGAGCTAGGGCTTGATGCTCTAACTGTCGCACCCGCTCTCGGCTAAGGTTTAGACGTTCGCCAACTTTGGCTAAGGATAGTTCGTTCCCATCTTCTAAACCAAAGCGTAGTGCTACAACTTCTCGCTGTTGGGGAGTGAGTTCTGCTAGCAGACTGTTCAAGTCGTGGCGCAAGAATTCCTGAGTGGTGTAATACTCTGGTGATGGCCCGTCATCTTCGAGCATTTCTTGCAGTTCGGTGTCTTGATTGTCACCAACTCGCACGTCTAAGGAAACTGGCTGACGTGCCATGTTCATGTACTCGCGAATTTGTGCCGGCTCTAGTTCTAGCTCTTGAGCGATTTCCCCTGGAGTTGGCGATCGCCCTAATTTTTGTGCTAGTTCCCGCTGCACTTTCTTAATTTTGTTCAGCTTCTCAGTAATGTGGATCGGTAAGCGGATTGTCCTTCCTTGTTGGGCGATCGCTCGGGTAATTGCTTGGCGAATCCACCAATAAGCGTAGGTTGAGAACTTATAACCCCTGATGGGATCGAATTTTTCTACACCCCGCTCTAACCCTAAAGTTCCTTCCTGAATCAAATCCAGAAACTCCATGTTCCGCTTCTGGTACTTCTTGGCAATGGCAACCACTAAGCGCAAGTTGGCTTCAATCATCTTTTGCTTTGCCCGCTTACCTTGCAGCACTATCTGATTGAGTTCTGTCTCGGGTAGCTTAACTTGTGCAGTCCATTCTTCTAAAGATGGTTCGCGGTGCAGTTTCTTCGCCATAGCTTCCTTGGCGTCGATTAGCGTCATCATTTGCTGCACCTGTTTCCCATAAACAATCTCTTGTTCGCGGGTTAGCAATGGTACACGACCAATCTCGCGCAGATAGGTTCGCACCATATCAGCCGTAAATTTGGTGTTATAACTTTCGCTTTGGGTGTTAACAGTAGGCATTGGTGCGTTGTCCTCTACTCCGTAAACACAATAAATATTTGGTCACTAGGGGAAAATCGAAAAGGTAGCAGGTATCTTACGCAACGTATGTAACCACAAATAGAAAATCAATTTACATAGGAGTTTTTAAGACGCTGAATGCCTAAGATAGGTTCCCATATCATTCCTAAATTTTCGTGGAATTTTCTAGAAGCACGCTGGGTAGGATAGTCAGAATTTGTGAAAATTATTATTTTTCCTCGGTCGCTGACGGCGACGGTAAATATACGAAGTCAGTATGATTTCTACTTATTCAATATTACGACAAACTAGGCTGTTAGTAAACTACCATAGACAAATCTTTCCATTATAAAACAAAACTGTTCACTGGAGAGTGAAAACTGTAAGATTCTTCTTACTTCAATTACTATATCTATAGTGACGCTAAAACCCCCTATAAAGGTTGCCACATATAGCCGGATAACCGTACTCACAAGGGCGTCTTGATGGAGGGATGTCACTAATTGAGGAAGGAAGAAGGAAGAAGGAAGAAGTATCCCAACTCAAAACGGGCTCCCTGAATAAGTCGGGGTATTAAAAAGAAGGGCGAGGGTAAATAATAAATTCGGTTAGTTAACGGCTTTTGCTTAAGTTGTGATTCTGAGTCTGGGTACTCTTCAAAAGCCTAAATCAGCTTTTGCGAGTTCAGCAGCAGCGAATACTTCCGCATCTGGCTTTTCTTCCCAGGCTGGATCGCCAATTTCTTCATAGAAAATTGCGTCATAAGGACGAGTACGCACAACCACAGGCATCGGGACGGCGTGACCTAAAATCAAGGCTTGTTGCTTTGAATCTAACTTTGATAAAACAGAGCGCAAACCGCCTGCACCAGAGACTCCCGTAAATATCGCGTCGATGTCCTTGTCATCATTTAACAACGCGGTGATGCGAGTACCTATTTGGGACATAACTTCATTATCGATGCCGGAGGGTCGTTGGTCAACCACTAACAGGGTTACGAAATATTTTCGCAGTTCACGGGCGATGGTACCAAAGATTGTACTTTGGACAATTGCTGGGTCAAGGAAGCGGTGTGCTTCTTCGATGGTAATCATCAGTGGTGTGGGGCGATCGCAGGGATTTTTACTCTGTAAAAATTTGTCGGCTTTTTTGACGTAATGTTCGTGAATGCGTCGAGTAATCATGTTGGTCACAATCATATAAGAGAGCAGATTGGATTGAGAACCAAACTCGATGACAACGTTTTTGCCTGCTTCTAGGGACTGAATAACTTTATTAATATAATTATGGGGACAACTAGCCCGCATATACTTCAAGCTATCCAGGCGCAGGAGTTTGCGCTGCAATGCCATAATAGAGCCTTTGTGACCGCGCTTGTCGTTGCAAAACTCCTCAATTTCTTCGTTAGTCATATTCAACAACTGGCTAATCCAAGATTTGTTGAATTCGCTATAAAGAATATTGGCATTATCTAAAGCTGCGTCCGAAAGTCCTAAATCACGACTGCATAATTTTATATCTTCGACTTCGATTTGGTCGTAACTGAGATAAAGTTCTTGAGAATCCCGGACACCCCGACGTTTTGTCGATTCGGGGTCGAGGGTGTAGACTTCGACTTTCCCGGGAAATAATTGCTTCAAACCTTTAACGGTGTTGACCTGTTTCCCTTCAGCGACTGCTTCCCAACCATATTCGGAATGCATATCGAAGATTAAATTTACCGCAGCACTTTTGCGGATAACCCCAGCTAAAATTAAGCGTGTTAGAAAGGATTTACCAGTCCCCGATTTTCCAAAAATACCGTTACTGCGTTCCACAAACCGATTTAAATCAATGCACACGGGTACATCCATATCTAGCGGTTTCCCTACGGAAAAATTCCGCCTTTGGGGATCGTCTTCCCAACCAAATACACGACGAAAGTCTTCAACCGAAGCTTCGTAAACTTGGCTAAAGTGACTGGGAATGGTTTTCACCGGCAGCAATTCCATCGTTGTGCTGGTTTGGGGTTGAAATGAAGCCAGCCCATTGAAAATTGGTGATTTCGACTTCCCTCCATCGGACACTCTTCCCATCCCCCTCTCTTCTTCTTCCTCGGGGGTGAACATTAACATCGGTGCCAGGTTGATGGTTCCATATGTACCACTTCCCGCTAAAACTTCCCGCAAAAAAGTATCTTCCCAACTTGGGGGACTGGCGATAATTCTTTGGTTTGCAGTTCCCAACGCCACATCTGTAAGCATACAGAAAAAGCGCGATCGCATCCCTTGCACAACAAGAAATTTACCCACCCGCATATCTTCCACCGATATATCGGGATGCAATCTCACTTCTAACCCCTCAGTCAAAGAACCTTGGATGATTGAACCTAATGGCTGTGCCGAATTCATAATCTGTTCGTTGTTCGTGGTTAGTTGTTAGTTGTTAGTTGTTGGTTCTTGGTTAACCACTAACCACTAACCACTAACTCCTAACTCTATTCTTTATTCAATCCGAATTGAAGTCGGGGCATTACCTGTTGTGGTATAAGTCGGAATTAACGGCTTGCGATATTGGGCGTAGAGCCGATCGCGCCATGCAAAGAATGGCTGATAATGAGGATTGTCGGCTAATCCTGGAACTCCTTTGCCTTGAATGCTGACTGGTAAATTCAGGTAATTACCTTCAGGGAATTTCAACAATATCGATAAACCCGCTACGGCAAAGTCAGCTAAACAAGGTTGGTCTCCCACTAAATAAGGACTATCCGCCAACAGCAAACACAATGCTTCTAAATCTTGCTTCAAGTCGGCGATCGCTGACTTTATCGTATCTGGACTGTAACCAACGGAAAACCCTAAAAACTTTAGGACGTCGCTGGGTACTCCTTCCACCAAAGTTTTGAGAACATCTGGTGTCGTGCTAGGTAATAAAGACTTGCGGAAATTTTGGTCTTGACTAATGGCAGAAAATAATGCCTTGCGTCCCTTTATCCCAATCGACTCATCCGCCCATTCTTCCATCATTAAGCACAAACCCCGTTGCTTGGAATCTGTAGGCATCAGTGGACGCTCTGGATAATGTAAATCCAGATACTTAGCTATTTCCGTAGAATCCGAAATATATTTAGTACCATCCTTCAGTACTGGCACTTGTCGCTGACCGGTGAGGCGGAAGAGGTCTACTTGCCCAATACCGGGTGTAACCTCGATTTTGCGGTAATCTAGCCCTTTATAATCTAGAATTAACCGGACTTTTTCTGAGTATTGAGATAGTTCAAATTGGTACAATTCTAACATTTTTTACATCCTCTACTTGGTTTATTTATCGATTTTGCAATTTTATCTTCATTAAGATTAATTCTAATTTATAATATCTAACTTCGATTTTTTGGTTGAATCAATCGTAAATCCAGATTGCTTACGGTCATCAAATAATTCAATCAATAATGCAAGAGGGCATAAAAAAACCTGACCTCTCACAAAGCCAAAATTTAGAGAACTAACAAATATTTAAAACAGTTAACACCCGAACATTGCGCCAGAACGCGCTTCAATCGGCGTGGTTGAAGTGTACCTTGGTATTTTGGATAATCGCAACCACAAAGTTTCACAAACAGTAACATAACAAACAAATCTATCTTGGTATGGCGCGAGAATCATCGGTATCAAACTCAGTGATACATATTTTTGGCAAAAAATCTAACTTCTTTAGTTAGATTTTGTGCGTAGCAAAATGTTATATGTCTTTATGTAATGTGTGGAAAATAAAGCCAAGCGAAATTTATGAAGATGGATTATACCAATTTTCTGACCAAGTTAGCTGGCATAGTGGGAGTAACGGGCGTTAGTCTTTGCATGGGTTTGCCATCTACAGCAAATGAGCTACTTAATCCTAGCCCTGGTATTTTCGCGGAGCCGACTTACAACAGAACTCCACGAGTTTCAATCAACACTCAGTATGTACCTGTTGAACCTGTAGCAGAAACATCAAAAACTAAGAAAAAAGACAAGAAGGATGTAGCACAAAAGCAGGAATCAGTGCTAAATCCCAACCCGAAGATTTTGCAGGAGTGTCCTTATAACCGTGCCGCTTGTCCTGGTGGTTCTGGTAGTGGTACACCCGCACCTTCTGGCGAAACACCAGATACAGCACCAACACCAGATACAACACCAATACCTGATACAACACCAATACCTGATACAACACCAACACCTGATACAACACCAACACCTGATACAACACCCAAACCCCAAAGTGGCGCTCAAAGCGACAATGTGGTGGCTTCTTTAAGCGATCCAAAAAATGGTTCCTTTAAAACGCTCGCCAAAGCTTTGGAAGCAGCTGGACTAACAGAAACTTTAAAAGGTTCTGGCCCATTTACAATTTTTGCACCCACAGATAAAGCATTTAGCGAATTGCCACAAGATGCGGTAGCAGATTTGTTGAAGCCAGCGAATAAAGCCGTGCTAGACAAGATTTTGAAGTATCACGTAGTATCTGGTCAGGTACTATCAACTGATTTAAAACCTGGCGACGTGAAAAGCGTTGAAGGTGGGACAATTACTGTCAAAATTGATGCTGGGAAAGTCAAGATAAATGACGCGAATGTGACTCAGGCTGACATCAAATCCAAGAACGGTGTGGTTCATGTGATTGATCGGCTACTTTTGCCTCCTAACTTGTAATGTTGCTTTATAGACTAACCTGATAACAACAGCCTTGTTGCTGTCTATTTTGAATAAAAAAACCCGTTAAAGATGTTATGTTTAACGGGTTTTCTGTTATATTCATTTTTCATTTGCACTCTGCAAAATTTATGAAGGCTCTTTACAGTAATTTTTTCACCAAATTGACCTGCATCTTTGGAGTCAGCGGTATTAGTCTCCTGCTGTGCTTGCCATCTAAGGCAAACGAAGTTATAAATACTCATCTTAATCCTAAAGAATCTACTGTAGAAGTCCAGAACAAAGATAAAAAACCTTCTTCGCAAAAGCCACAGCAAAAACTGAAACCTCGACTCAACCCCAGCCCTCGGATTTTACAGGAGTGTCCTTATAATCGAGCGGCTTGCCCTGCTAGTGGCAGTCCTGCACCCGAACCCGAACAAGTCCCAACCACAGAGACACCAAATACAGAAACTAGAAACTTGGTGACCCTGTTTGAGGAAAATGGCTCGTTTACAATGTTAATCAAGGCATTGAAAGCAGCAGGACTAACAGAAACTTTACAAGGGCCTGGTTCATTTACGATTTTTGCACCCACAGATAAAGCATTTGCTCAATTGCCGAAAGATGCAGTGCGAGATTTATTCAAGCCAGAAAATAAAGAAGTATTGGTCAAAATTTTGACTTATCATGTTGTGTCAGGTCAGGCATTATCCAGGGACTTGAAAACTGGCGAGGTGAAAAGTTCTGAAGGTGGTTCAATTAGCGTCAAGATTAAAGGTCAGGATCTGATGGTGAATGATGCTAAGGTGATTAATCGGGATATCAAAGCCAGCAACGGAATTATTCATGTGATTGATAAGGTGATTTTGCCTCCTGATTTGTAGTAAAAAGTAAAAAGGCACTCATAAATAAGAAATAAGAAATAAAAAGGGTTTAGACCAAGTAAATATATTTATGAGGATTTCCTTCTTCCTTCTTCCTTCTTCCTTCTTCCTTCTTCCTTCTTACTTGCGTGTATAGCGATGCTTGACACCGATGGGGAAATATTCTGGGTCGCCTGTGGCTGATAATATTACTTGTGGCATTTGGTATTCTCTGGGGACGTAGTTGGCAAATTCGCTGTTGAGACGCAGCAATTGAGAGAGAATAGAATCGGCGATCGCTTGTCTTTTGTCTTCACTATTTTCTACAAGTGGTGCCAATTCTACGACCACAGATAAAAATCGGTTTTTATCATCATCTTCTTTCACCTGCAACACAAATTTACCTGTCACCCATTCTTTAATCACAGGTTGTTCTAATCCCACCGTCACATTTTCGGGATAAATATTCGCTCCAAAATAGGAAACTGTAAAATTAGAGCGTCCGAATATATACACAAATGGTAAAGGTCGAATTCCTCTGACATTCTCTGAAAACGCTACAGACAGAGCTGCTAAGGGGTCAAATCCCCACTCTGCCAAAAACTGGAGCATGGCATCGTAAGTAATTATTCCACCATTATCTGAAATGTTATACCGCACAAGGGGAATGCCATTATCACCCGAAAAAAGTAGGATGTTATCTATGACTTCAAAAAAGCGGTTGATGGGGTCATACTGTACCAACGTGGGTAGACGAGATTCCCCGAATAATGCTTTGGCGGATTCTGGGTTTTCTGCCAAAAAACGGCGAATGCAGATACTCAAGGGTGTTTCATTTCCCAACACACCCGCATCAGCTGTACCGTAGAGGGATGCAGAATCGTAAGCCGGATTTTGGGAACCCACCCTTTCACCAACCAAACTGCGCCATTCTTCACTAAATACCTCTCCCGCCATTACCAGTTTAATTTGATATTGCCGCCACTCAAGACCGCGAGCAATGCCATTATCAATTACATCTTTGAGGAATGGGGGATAGCCTAACAATACAACTTGTTCAAAAGCTGGGCCTAATTCCTGAACGACGCGAAAAATTTCTTCTTTGTTGTTCCCTGGAGTAATTACGGTGACTGGATAACCTTTACTGGCAAGATAGCGACAGCAGTTGGTTGTAAACATTCCACCGACCCAAGTGCCTAAAGTAAAACAGATTACTGCTAGAGTGCGTTTGGTATCAGCGGAAAAACTGTCGTAAAATATCTGTTCAAAACGTGTGGTTATTTGCAGTTCATCAGCGAAAAAACGCGCCCAAAATGTCGGTTTTCCTGTGGAGCCGGAAGAAACAGCTATCGTATCACAGCTTTCTAACTGTCCGTAACGGCACAATTGGGCTAGAGAATGCCGATGGAGATAATTTTCTTTTGTCAGCAGGGGCAGTTTTTGGAAGTCTTCAAAGGTTTGGATCGATGCAGGATTTATTCCATGTTCTGCCAAAAAAGCTTTGTAACCAGGTACGCTCGCAGCCACATCTTGAAATAATCCCAAAATTGCTGCACAACTATTAGTGTTGAGATGCTCTTGTAGTAAACTTTCTAGGGGAGTTTCTAAAAAATCTGTAAATGCCCGCTTTGCCCGTTGTCGTTGTGATTCCGAGTTCATAAGCCTTAATATCCTGATGTACAAGTTAGAGTAACGTCAATTGTCGAGGACTTATGCAGAAACACCAGAATCTTTGAAAGCGTCAGCTTACTTTTGAGAGATTTTTAATTAACAAAACGAAAAAACCCTCTTAAACTCTTACTCCTTAGCGTACTTCTCTTCGAGACGCTTCGCGAACGCGTCTAAGCCGAGACGGCTGACTTCGCCTACGTGGTTCCATAAAAGAAGATTTCTGACAATTTATGCGAAAAATGCCGAAAAATAAATAATTAACCGCAGACGAACGCAGATGGACACGGATAAAACTGTTTCTGACAAAGTTATAAAAAATTTTAAACGGAGGGGCTATTATGCGTAAATCAGGCTTATCTAGTTGTAGTAATAAATAAAAACCCTAATCCCTCCTTCAGCACCATGCACGTTTACTGTAGTAAAAACCACGCAAATAATGAGAGTAACCGTTTTTGCACTCAGTGCGGCGAACCGTTACCTCTTTCTGTTGGACAAGTTGTGGAGAATCGCTACCGAATTGTACGCCAATTGGGGCAAGGTGGCTTTGGACGCACTTATTTGGCTCAGGACTCACATCAAGGTGAGCTTCATTGCGTGCTGAAGGAATTTGCACCCCAAGTGGAAAAGGAGCAAGATTTAAAAAAGGCCAAGGAATTATTTGAACGGGAAGCCAGTGTATTGAAAAAGTTACAGCACCCCCAAATACCCCGCTTCCACTCCTCGCTGCAAGTCAAGTCAGCCAATAAAGATTTTTTCTTTTTGGTGCAAGATTTTGTCGATGGTGAGAACTACTATCAGTTGCTCGAACAAGGAAAAAGTTTTAGCGAAGAAGAAGTGGTGAAGCTACTGCAACAGGTTTTACCTATATTGTCTTACATTCATTCATTAGATGTAGTTCACCGCGATATTTCTCCTGATAATTTGATTTTACGGCGGACTGATAATTTACCAGTGTTGATTGACTTTGGCGGTGTCAAGCAATTACCCGCTTCCCAGGGTTTTTGGTTCACTCAACTAGGTGCAAATCGGACGTTGTTGGGTAAGAAGGGCTATGCTCCAGAGGAACAGTTGCGTCAGGGGAAAGCTTTCCCTTGCAGCGATTTGTATTCTTTGGCCGTGACAGTGTTGGTGTTGTTAACTCGATTGGAACCCCAGGAACTTTACGACAGCTATCAGGGAAGTTGGCGTTGGGGAAAGGGAATCGCAGTCAACCCTAGTTTGGAAGGGGTATTAAAAAAAATGCTCGCATATAAACCGAGCGATCGCTATCAAACAGCTAATGAAGTCTTGAAGGATTTAGCTTCACCTCCTGCTATCAAAACGGTAAACCCTTATGTCACCAAACTCAAGACGATGATTGCCGCACCTGGCCACGCAAAACGTGCTAATGCCATTGTTAGCCAGTTTCACAGTAAAACCCAGATGGTTGCCCAAGCTTTACCTATACCTGTTTGGCTGCGTCCTTTTGCGATGAGTATGGTCGGAACAAGTGTAGTAGTCTTAACGATCGCCGGTACTTGGGCAGTTGTAAATGCTGTCATTCAAGGCGTATCATCAATATCTATCCCGAGTATTTCTTTACCCAAACTTTCTGATGGCTCAAATGCTCCTCAAGGTACTACTACTAACCGTGGCACCCAAATTTTAAGTCGCAGCCAGCAGCTAGGAATTCCCAACGCATTTTTTAATTTGGCGGTTAACGATAATTTTTATACTAAACATCCCGAGGCAAAAGGACGCAGCCTCAGTTCTAGTAATGAGGATAAAGCTTTACGAAATGAATGGTTCAGTAGTGCGGAAGACTTGATTAATAAAATAGAACAAGCGAAAGTAAGTACAGAGGCGCTTCGCAAACTGGGAAGCTATAGTGGGCGAGATTACGAAAATTGGCGACAACAAGCACAAGCAAGAAAGTTCGGTAATTATACTTTAGACCAATTGAATAGAGATACAAACAAAAAATTTTATCAGCTATTTCCAGATCAGCCCCGTGGGAAACTGAATCAACAGACATTTGGTCAGATTTGGTATGCGATCGCAAGCGAACAACTTAAAGATAAAGTTAAAAGTTAGGAGTTAGGAGTTTGGAGTTATAAATTCACAACTCACAACGCTCCCACTAACTCATAACTCATAACTCATAACTCATAACTCTTAACCCTTCCTATTTCCCCAATGACTTCCACATTTTGCTCCAAAGGACACGAAAATCCGAATAACAGCCGCTTTTGTCTCCATTGTGGTGAGAAGTTGGAAAACCAAGTCACTTATGGTATCCAGCCAGGACAAACTTTGGGCGATCGCTATGTAATTGTCCGTCAATTGGGAAAAGGAGGATTTGGCATAACATATTTAGCTGAAGATGTCAACCGTTTCCGCGAACCTTGTGTTTTAAAGGAATTTTCTCCGCAAGTTCAAACTCCCTACGTTCTCCAAAAAGCGGAGGAATTATTTCAACGGGAAGCAACTGTTCTCTACAAGTTGCAACATCCGCAAATTCCTCGCTTCCGGGAACTGTTCCGCACGAATTTGGATGGTAAGGAATATTTATTTTTGGTGCAAGATTTTGTCGAAGGAGAAACTTACAGTTCATTGTTAAATACTCGCCTACATCAGGGTTCGCGGTTTACAGAAGCCGAAGTGCGTCAACTATTGCTGCAACTATTGCCAGTGTTAGAATACATCCACTCCTTGGGTGTAATTCACCGTGATATTTCTCCAGATAACTTAATTCTTCGCAATCTTGACCAACTGCCGATATTAATCGACTTTGGCGGTGTCAAACAAGTCGTTGCCATCGTTGCCTCACAATATTACAACCCGAATGCAGCACCTGTAACACCAGCCGCAACCTTACTCGGGAAAATCGGATATGCTCCCCCAGAACAGATGCAGACTGGGTTAGTGGAACCTCACAGCGATTTATATGCTTTAGCGGCGACAATAGTAGTCTTACTGACTGGTAAACAACCGCAAGAGCTTATTGATAGTTATAACTTAACCTGGCAGTGGCGGCGGTTCGTGAATCTTAGCCCCACTATGGGAGCAGTACTGGATAAAATGCTATCTCATATCCCAAGCGATCGCTATCAAAGCGCTCGTCAAGTTCTTTTAGCCTTCAATCCACCCCTCCCTTCAGTTAATTTTCCACCCACTCAGCCAGTCTCTATTCCGCAACCGGAGCCAACCAAAGCCACGGTTTCCGTTTCTCCCCCTCCCCCCCTCTCCCCCTCCTCTCCTCCCCCTACCAAAACTTGGTGGACACCAGGAAAAACCTTCCTTGTGTCGTTGATAGTCGTCACTGCTGGGGGTCTTGGGTGGTGGGGAACGAATAACTTAGTCCAAAATCGCCAAGAACCGACACCAAGCCAACCCACAGCTTCCCCGACAGTAAAACCGTCATCAGTACCCCAGTTTTCTGCGGAGGAACGGGCACGGAAACAAAGATTGTTGGCTCGTCGATTGCAATTAGATGTTGATAGTAAATTCTACGAATCCGTAGTGAATCAAGTTTTCTGGGATAGAAATCCGAGTGTGAGCGGACGGGATCTAACCAACAGTCCAGAGGATGAAAGCTTGCGGGCACGATGGGATAAGGTTGCTGCGGAAGTCTTAGAAAAGCTTTCTCCAATGAGTATACAAGCGCGTCGTCAACTTGGTACTTTTACGCAAGCAGAACGCGATCGCTCGAAAGTGGAGGTTAATAATATCAATGTCGGTAGTCGTTCTTTGTATGACTTAGGTGATGCACCATTTTTCTTGCAATTCCCAGAATACCGGGGCAAGAATTTTATCGAACAGCCCATCGGACAAGTTTGGCAGGGTTTTGTCAGCGACAAACTCAGCGCTATTCTAGCTGGTAGTGCTTTCCAAAGGATTAGCTTTGATAGTGGTGAAGAGGGTAAAACAGTCAGCGGTACTCTCAAAGCTGCAAACGGCAAAGTTTTTATTGCAAAACTTCTTAAAGAGCAGAAAATGGAAGTGAAGCTCCAAGCAAACTCGAAAGTTTTGCTATCAATATATACTCCCTCTGGTAGCAATCCATTTTTAGAAGATTCTACACAACGGACTTTTTTTAAGACTCTGGACGAAGGGGGATATTATGAGTTTGTTGTTGTTTCTACAGCTTCAGAATCTGTCGATTATCAACTCACAATTACAGCCGAAGGTTCAGCGGTACCAACTCCCATAGCTACAGCTACACCGATACCGATAACTACACCCACAACCACAACTACACCAACACCAACACCTGAAATAACTGCAACTCCTTAGGACTTCCAATTAAATAAATACCCCAACTCTCCAGCATCAATTAGCTCGAACACTTTCGCAGCATCTTCTACAAACGGCTCTCGCTCCTGTAAAAAATCAAGAATGACATTAGTATCAACCAAAACGCGCATTACTGATATTTCTGGGTGAGATAGGCAATATAATCTTCTTTATAATCAGCATCATTTGAGATATTTGCGCTTTTTGCGATTCCTCGCAGTCTAGAGAGGTTACTGGACTTTACCTGTGAACCTGTTTCTTGCTGTAGAGAGGTGAGAACAGCTTGCACTAATTGCCAACGTTCGGCAATTGGCAATTGCAAAACCTGTTTTTGTAGTTCTTGTAATATCATCGGGGTTGGGTTTCCATCGCGAAATACACCTCAATTGTAAAATCTTGCGACCCAGGTTAGACAGGCTTAACTTGTTACCAATGCTTTGTTGGTGTTTATAAAACTGAATTTCGCAACAAAGTCGATAAATCTGTGAATACTTAGTACAGAAGAGCATAAATTCGTAGCGTTTTTAAACGCAGTAGGCGCTGAACGCCTTCGGTGTAGGGTAGGACGCTGAGGAAAGCGCACCAGGTAGCAGAGTTTTTTAAGAGGATTCACTACGAACTTGCGAAATTCTGCACTTAGTTCTTTTTTCTGTTGTAGGTTTATTGGGTGCATTCCGGTCAGCTAATAGTCAGTGAGTCCAACAGCTTTTTTGAGAGTTAGGACTTAAGCTCGCATTGCAAAAAAACCATGTTCCCCCAGCTTAAAGCCAGGGGAGTTATTCAATTACGCATCATTCAAAGCAGCAATACCAGGTAATATTTTACCTTCGAGCAATTCCAAACTAGCGCCACCACCGGTGGAAATATGGCTCATTTGGTCAGCTAAACCAACCTTTTCCACAGCCGCAACAGAGTCACCACCGCCAATGATGGTGGTTGCACCTGTTTTGCCGATTTCAGCAAGAGTATGAGCGATCGCGAAGGTTCCGACGGCGAATTTATCAATTTCAAAGACACCCATCGGACCATTCCAAATCACCGATTTGCAATCAGCAAGGGCTTCTTGAAATACTTTCACAGAATCTGGACCAATATCTAAACCCATCCAGCCATCGGGAATATTCTCGACACTGACGGTTTGAGTATTAGCATCTGCGCTAAAAGCATCTGCGACTACCACATCTGTAGGAAGTAGTAAAGTAACGCCCTTTTCTTTAGCTAATTCTTCCAAAGACTTCGCCAATTCTAGCTTGTCATCTTCCACCAGGGATTTCCCAACATTCAAACCACGGGCTTTGTAGAAGGTGAAAACCATTCCACCGCCAATGATTAGCTTGTCACATTTATCTAGCAGGGTTTCAATTACGCCAATTTTACTTGAAACCTTAGAACCGCCGATAATTGCCGCCAAAGGACGCTGGGGATTTTCGATCGCGTTTTGCAGGTATTGCAATTCCTTTTCGATTAAATATCCCGCAATTGAGGGAGTCAGATAGTGAGTCACACCTTCAGTAGAGGCATGGGCCCGGTGTGCCGTACCAAAAGCATCATTGACATATATATCGGCATTCGCAGCAAGCTTCTTCGCAAATTCTGAGTCGTTACTCTCCTCTTCTTTGTAGAAGCGAACATTTTCTAACAACAGCACTTGTCCGTTTTGCATTGCTCCCACTTTGGCAGAAACATCGTCACCGATGCAGTCGTCAGTTTTAATGACTTCCTTACCCAGCAGCTCTGATAGACGCTTGGCAACCGGAGTCAGACGCAGTTTGTCGTCTACACCTTTGGGACGACCAAAATGGCTTGCTAGAATGACCTTAGCTCCCTTCTGCGTCAAATCGTTGATAGTTGGCAGAGCTGCGCGAATGCGAGTGTCGTCTGTAATGTTACCCTGTTCATCAAGAGGTACATTAAAGTCAACCCGCACAAGGGCGCGTTTACCAGATAAATCTGTTGCAGATAAGCTTGCTAAAGTTTTTTTTGACACAGACCGACCTCCCGATCGCCTTTTTGTTATGTTTTTTAAGTAGCTCCATCCAGATTTTACCGGAGTCCGGGGCGCAGAGGTAATTGAGATGTTTAAGACAGTTTTATTTCCGATCGACCAAAGCCGAGAAACACGGGAAGCGGCTGAAGTAGTTGTGAATATTGTGCAAAAGTATGGTAGTAGCTTAGTGCTGCTATCAGTGGTGGAAGAATCCGCTGCCGATGCACCTTCTTCAGATCCAATGGCATCAGAAGAAGCTGTGGCACAACTGCTAGAAAGTGCGAAAACTCTATTTTCTCAACAGGGGATTAGAGCCGAAACCATTGAAAAGCAAGGCAAACCAGCCTTCACCATCTGCGATGTCGCGGATGAAATTGGGGCTGATTTAATTATCATGGGTTGTCGCGGACTCGGTTTGACTGATGAAGGTTCAACCGATAGTGTTACCACCCGTGTGATTAATCTTTCGCCTTGTCCTGTGTTGATTGTGCCGTAATTTCTCAGATTATCCGTAGGATAGGCGTCTTGCCTGTCCTACAGATTTAAAAATATTGCCTATCGAAACCGACTCGAAGCTGAGGGTGATAGGGTACAATCGGGGCAATCGCTTAGACTGGTGCAACACAAAACTTACTCAAAACGATGATGCGGTAGAAGCTGCCAATATCATGTTATAGGCTGTGAAGACCCACTTACTTATAATGAAAATATAGAAAAACAGTAGCCTAGATAATATATGAGTATTTCTTTGACTCCTTAATTAGAGCAATTTATCCAAAGTCAAATTGCTAGCGGTAAATATGCTTCGACTGAGGAAGTAATTATTGCGAGTATTAAACTCCTGGAGAAAAGGGAAAGGATTTATAAAGGTAGGTTTGAGGAATTGAAACGGGAAATTGCGATTGGGGTAGAACAACTCCAATGTGGGGAACGAATTGACGGTAGAGAAGTAATTAAAAAACTGCGTTAGAAAAACCAAGCAATGAGAAAAGCACAGGCGTAGTATATTAATAGGCATCTACTTTGTATCACCTCAAGCAGAGCAAGATTTGCAAAAAATTCACGATTATCTGTTCGTAAAAAATCCAGATATAGCAAACAAGTTTTTGGATGCTATGGCTCAAAAGTTTGAGATACTGGCCAATTTCCCCAATATGGGACGCGGACGAGATGAACTTTCTCCTATTTTACGCAGTTTCCCTGTGGATGATTATTTGATTTTTTATCGTCCCATTGCAGGTGGAATTGAAATTACACGAGTTGTGAGTGGGTATCGGGGTTTGGATGCATTGTTTGATGAAGAGTCATAGATCGCTCTCCCCAATAAACTGGATTTCTGCCTCATACTTGTATATTTATTTTCTCGATATAGAAATAAAAAGCCAAGTTTTTCTCGACATAAATACTGAAAGATAATTATTGACGTTACAAAAATTACTTTAACCTTAGTAATAGCGATCGCCATTCCCAACAACAAAAATAAAACCGTCATCGTCCTGCTCCTAAAGCATCGTAAAAACCCACAGCAAATTCAATTGCTGCTTTATCTGCGATCGCCTTCCTTGCCATTTTCGCCCCCCTCGATGTCAACGCCCTTGGCATCATGGTGGTGCAACGTTACCCAGAATTGTTTCATGCTTTTATCGGCACGAGGCAGATGGTTGCGTTTCTTTTGAACGATCGGACTTGCTACAATTTATGGTAGATATTGACCGCCAGATCCCACCCGTCTCGCCTCATGACAAGTCACTGCGAGTCCAGTTTCAGGTCTAAATCAAAGCGTTTGAATGAGTTTTGCCTAGAAGAGCAAAACCGCAACTCCTGAAGAAATCAAAGGGGATTACCGTACCATCTTGTGCAGTTAATTGCAGATGGGGTGATATCGCTTGCACAGACGGCAACAGCGAATCTGTTCAAGTAGGGGTAGATATAACGAAGACACTTTTCTAACCAGAAATCTCCGATATCAACCTCTGTATAATTACTTAAAAATTCCTAAATCCTGTGTTATGGGGGACACGAAAAAACCGGATATTTTTAAATAAACCCGGTTGCGATTAACTAGATTTTTGTGTCTATTTCCTCAAGAACTCCCGCATTGATTGGGCTGCGCTTAAGCATAAATACAGCCAATAGAATTCCGATAATTGCTAATCCGGCTGTCGGATAAAAGAAATTCGTATAACTGCCAAAAATATCTCTGATCCGACCTGCTAGGAGTGTACCGCCTAATGCCCCGACTCCGAAAGCGGTAAACACGATACCATAATTTTTCGCGTAATCTTCCGAAGGAAATAGGGTTAAGGTTGATGTCGGAGCGATCGCTAACCAACCACCAAAGGAAAATGTAAACAGGGAAAATGCCACCAAATAGGTTGCAACATCATTCTGACGGGCATTTAACATCATAATTGAGCCGATCAGCATCAGAATATAAGAGGCGATCGCCGCAAATTTCGGGGTAAAACGGTCAGTGACCCAACCGAAAGCAACACGTCCTATACCGTTAAATATTGCAAACAGCGAAACTGTCATCGCTGCTGTATCTTTATCTAACTTAATAATTTCCTGTGCTAATGGGCTAGAAATGCCAATAGCTGCTAATCCCACAAATGTGCCAATTGTGTAGCAGAACCACAACCCGTAAAATGTCGGCGTTTGGAGTATTTCCGCACCACGAGAGGCTTTGAGATTGGTCTTCAGATTGCTTTTAAGATTCCAATTTGCGGGTTTCCACCCAGAAGGCGGCATTTTTAATGTAGTTGATATCAAAAGAATAATTACAGTAAAGGCTACACCAAAAATTAAAAAGGTGCCTGATATTCCGTTGGATTTAATCAGCTGTACTGCTAACGGTGCAGTAATGAGTGGCGATAAACCAAAGCCAATCACAGTTAAGCCGACTGCGAGTCCTTTTTTATCTGGGAACCATTTGGCGACTACAGCTAGGGGTACACCATAGGCAATGCCCACACCCACACCCGCAATTACACCATAGGTAATTATCAAAGTTGAAATATTACCGCTGCTGAAGCTAGAAAGGATGTAGCCAATTCCCATTACTGCTCCACCAACAGCAGTAACAAGACGAGAACCAAAGCGATTGATGTAAAAGCCTGTAATTGGCATTAATATCGCGAAAACGACTAAAAGCACAGTGAAAGGTAGAAGGCTTTCAGTCGCACCGATGCCAAGCAATTTTTCCAGAGGCTTTCTGAAAATACTCCAGGAGTAAACCGTACCGAGACAAAGCTGTACAGTTATTCCCAGGGGAATCAGGAACCATCTGCCTGTTTCTGCGGACAGACCAAAGAGTTTAGTCTGGTTCATTTGTCTGTTTTAATTACATTTTTTGAAGTATCGCATTTTTATGATGTTTTTTTCGTGAACCTGCGGCTAATTTTTTAGGTTTATACAGATGCGGATGCTGTTGGCGATATCGCTCAAGTGCCAGCGCAAACGCATCTAAATTAGTCTTGACAAAAACTTGGGATTGAACGTTTGATTGATTTTCCAAGGCTCAACAATTGATATACCTTACTTCTCCTGCTTTGCTTGGACTGCGGCACCATCAGATAAACCCTCACCACCGCGCACCACGACTTGTTGTCCGGGTTGTAATTGTGGGTGAAAAATCGCCATTTGCTTACCCATATCTGCGATAGTGGTTTTGGTGATGCGACGGTTCGACAAATTATGGATATGACCACTGCCGTTACCTTCACCAACGCCAGATGGGAGAGAATTCTACAGTGCGTTCGCCGCACTACCAGCCTTGGCAAAAAAAAATGAGAAATCTTAACCTCTCTATTAAATCTGGAGGTGTGGTAGGGTAGGTAGCCAGTAAGTTACTAAAATTACCACTTTTCCAACTACCCCCTACTATTACCTATTGATAGCTGCTAGCTTGACGAGTGAACATCAAATGGTACTGCCCCTGTAACTTCATCAATTCATCATGAGTTCCCACCTCAATAATTTGACCATGTTCTAAAACTACTATTCGGTCGGCGAGTTTTGCTAAAGCAAGACGATGGCTAACTATTACCGCAATTCTTCCTTTTGCCAAAGTGCGGAAAATTTCATAAATTTCATTTTCAGTTTTTGGGTCTAAGTTAGCTGTTGGTTCGTCGAGTATGAGTAATTCGGCGTGAGATAATCGCAGCAAAGCACGAGCAATAGACAAACGTTGCCATTGTCCCCCTGATAAGTCAACGCCACCTTCAAGTTGTTTACCTAAAAGAGTTTCTAGACCATTTTCTAATTTGTCGATTACCTTGGTCATTCCCGTTTCAGCTATAGCTTCGGTGATAGCATCATGATTTTCTATATCTGGAAGATAGCCAAAGCCAATATTTTCTCGAACAGTAGTAGGAAAGCGAGCATAATCTTGCATAACAACGGCGATGCGTTTACGTAGTTCTTCGATGCTAAAGTCTCTTAAATCCTGATTATTCCAAATAATATTACCTGCGCTGGGGTCGTATAAACGACATAATAATTTCGCTAAAGTTGTCTTTCCTGCTCCGTTTTCACCCACCAGGACAATCATCTCGTTTGATTGAATCGTCAAATTAATGTCGCGCAAAATTTGGCGTTCGCTATTTGGGTAGTTGAAAGATAGGTTTTGAATTTGAATTCCTCTTGAGAGGAGTGGGGAATGTGGAATAGAGGGTAGAGAATTTTTTGTTTGTGAAGATAAGCTTGGTTTTAATTCTAAAAGTTGGAAAATGGGGGTAGTGGCTAGAGAAACGTCATATAATTCTCCACCACCGTCAATGAAAAGCATTAAACTGCGGCGTACTTGTAAAATCACGCCGCTATATAAAGCTAAATCTCCGAGAGTATTTTTTTTAGCTAATACTCCAAAAACTATATATACATATGGTAAAGCGGCGCCTAAGCCACTAAGTAGTGACCAAGCAAAAATCTCCTTGCTTCCGCGACGACGAATTTTTTCCATCGCTGTAAACATAGTTTTAAAAAGCCCTTTCCATCGCTCTAGTAGTAAACTTTGAAGATGAAATAAACGCAACTCTTTAGCGTAAGCTTCCCCACTTAGCATCATTTTGTATAAATTCATTTCACGCGCGATAGGAGCTTGGGTTTTTTCCGCTCTCCAACTGAGTTTGCGATATTTCATATCCACATACAGAGCAGGAGTTGCACAGCTAAATAAAATTAACGGTACCCACCAAGTAAGGGAAGCAGAAAGCAATACAGCAGGAACAAAAATAAAAAAGCCCTGTAATGTCTGAACTAGTCGAAAAGAAAGCTCTTTAAGTCGCAGAACTCCTTTTTCTGTTAACTGAACTATGTTCAGTAAATCAGGTGATTCAAATAAGGCAATGTCCTGAAAATTGGCAATTTTATCTAGCACCTTCAGTTCGACAAAACCCTGAACTCTATCTGCTAAAGTAGCAAAGAAAAAACTCGTAATAGTTCCTACAGAATCAGCAAATAAATTTAGCAGCAGTAAAATTGCTATACAGTAAAGTAAAGAAGAGTGAAAAGTAACTAGATAAAAGGGATTTTCTAATGTCTGAGTACTTAGAATCTTAGTAATATCATCAATGATCAACTTGTTCAACCAAACAACGATACTTGGTATCGCTCCTGCAAATAACGTCAAAATTGTCACATAACGTAGCTCCCGTGGAGCAGCCTGCATCACCATAACCACACTGCGGTGAAATGCCTGGAAGGTCGTTGATTGTATGACTTTCATGTTACGTATTTTCTCGTAGATAATAAAAGCACAAATGCCCCTAACGCTGATGTGAAGGCACAAAAGCAACATACCCAAACGATAGATAATTATTTGTTGAACTAGCTAATTACTCAGATCGCTTTACCTTGGAAATTATTTACCTGCTCTTAACGAAGACGTAAAATTTTTTGCCTGTACAATGTAACATGAAGTTTCAATATAATACATCTAACTTAAGATGGTAGACTAATACAACAATTTTCTGAGATAATTTAAACAAGAAAAAACAAACAAATTTAACGGTTGAAGAAACGGTTGATTGGTTTTCTCGGTGTATTTTGGATGCTTGTTTTCTCAATTGGACTGACTGTTTTAGTTATTATTCATTAAACCGAGATTTGGCATCAGTAGAGACGAATTAACACACTCATACGAGTGCGACTACGCTTATCTGCTTTCAATTTGCTACCTCCCCTTATATATTTAAAATCTACATCCCAGGGAGTTAAAGACTTTGAGAGCTTTAGCTTCGGCATTTTTACCATTGGCGAGGATGTTGACATTTTTTTCAACACCATTGTCAGTTATATTCGCGATGTACCTAACTACAGAAATCGGTGTAGTCTGATTCTCAATGATTTGTTCTCCTTCCTGAATTAAAACAGAAACGCTTCTGCCACACAATTCTTGATTTTCTGTTCTTGAAGCAGTCGGGGTAAAGTTACCCTGAAATATCTCTTGAAGAATAATATCTAGACTTAATGAATTTTCATCTTTTCTCTGCTTCAGAGGAACTTTACTTACAAAAAGTATGATATCTGATGGGTTTTTACTACTCTTGACAATAGCAAATTTTTTCGCACCAATATTGACACCAACTACGCCAATAGAGTCTCCAGGAATTTCATAATCAAATAGGCTTTCAGCAATTGCTTCTGCCCTGACTGGATTTAAGATATTATTTAACATTTTGCTTCCCAGTCCAATTAAAGCCGTACCTATCAATGCAAATGCTCCCATGACAATCAAAAGCATTTCCCACACTCGCACTGGGTAATCGGGTATTTTATTGTCAAGTTTGTCTTGTTTCATAATTGAATTGTAGACTTATTAGAGTTCTTGCTTCATTGTCAAAAAATAAATAATTAACCGCAGGGTACATATGTAGACGCAGATGAAAAAACTTTTGCTCTCTTGTCTGTTAAATTCTATTCGAGAAATAATTCACTGTTATTGGATGAAGATTGCAGGATTTATTATCAACTTAAATCAATTCCTAAAAAGCGATTGAAAAACCGAGTTCGCCAGACTGCTCGCAAAATTAAGCACCATTCTAATGCTACCAAAACTAGAAATAAGCAATCCAATTGACTTAATGCTGCTAATTCAAAAAAAATCCGCGACTGTGGAACATTTAGAATTGTCATGAATATAGCAAATAATATTAAAGCGGCAATAGTATATCGCCAATCACCACTTAGTCTTTCACCACCAACCCATGCTGTTGTTGGTGGTTTGAGAAAAGGAAGTAAAAATAAATGGCATAGAACTAAAATAGTCACTAAAGCCGTACGTGGAAGAGTATAATCAAGCTGGTTGAACTCTTGACCTGGTGGAATATCCCAAATTGCTCTCACTAGATAAAGTAAATAAACTAGCAGGGCAACTAAGGTCATAGTTAATGTTGCTGGAATCGTGAAATGTAGTAAAGAGCGAATTATACTTCTTTGTTTTTGGACTTCTCCCGGTTTTGCCCAAAGGGGAAAAATTGCTGTAGGCAATCCAACACCAAACATAGCTAGCAAAGCACTATGTTTATTCACCAATGGGAAACTATCGGTTACCATCCCAATGGAAAAAATTAGCAGGGTGACACAGAAAACTCGCACAATAAATAGTGCTAGTGAATCTCGAATACCATTGCGGATTCTCTGACCTTCTAATAATGCATATGGTAGCGCTGCAAAGGAATCTTTCAACAGGACGATATCGGCAACACTTCTAGTCGCTTTACTACCGCTTTCCATTGCAATTGCCAAAGAAGCTTGTTTGAGGGAAAGAACATCATTCACTCCATCACCAATCATGGCAACATAATTACCTTGATGGCGTAAAGTTTGGACTAATTTAGCTTTTTGTTCTGGAGTAATGCGACCAAAAATAGTGCATGAACTAGCTTGATTGGCAAACTGCGCTTCATCCATCATCCCTAATTCCAAACCGGAAATTAAATTAATTTCTCCACCGAAACCAGCTTGTCTTGCAATTGAAGCAACAGTTTCGGGATTGTCTCCAGAAATAATCTTGAGCTTGATTCCCGCAGCCATAAATGCATCTAGGGTTTCAGTTACTTTTGGGCGCAGCTCGTCGCTAAATAAAATAATCCCTAAAGGTGTGAGGTTGGAAGGTAAGGTTGGTTTTTGTGGGTCATTCCCCAGACTATCAAGATTTTCACTCCAAGCAAAGAGAAGCACTCTCAATCCTTGTTCAAAACTTTCCTGAATGTAGGTTTTTGCTTCCGATGCTAGAAATACAGAATCTGCGAGTATTTCTGGTGCCCCGAGAATATAGACATCCTTTGGGGAATCATCAAAAACAATTGCGCTCCATTTCCGAGCAGAGGAAAAAATGACTTCAGCTTTTACTGAGCTTTTTTTTCCACTACAAACAGCAGCGATCGCCTCGGTTGTCCGATTGTGGTCTGTTGTATTGGTGACGTAATCTCCCAATTTTTGCCGCAGTGTTACTTCTGAGACACCGATTGGATAAACAGAAAGTAAGTTGATTTTATTAGCTGTCAGCGTTCCAGTTTTATCCAGACAAAGCACATCGACATGGCTAAGTGATTCTACAGCATTCGCTTGTTGAATTAAAACATCTTGTCCCAGCATCCGCACGGCAGCCGTACCGTATGCCAGAGTAATCGCAATCAGCAACCCGCTAGGAACCAAACCCGCAACGACAGCAGCATGTTGGACAACATCCGCCAAAGAATAGGAACGACTCAAGAAACTAATGCCGACTAGAATCCACAAAAAACAGGCAAGCAGGAGCAATATCCGAATTACCAAGTTAATTTCCGCCTGTAGTGGAGTATGGCAGTACCGAAAAACGCGGGCACCTGCGATTAATTTATAAGCTACCGTTTCCACACCCACTTTTTTTGCTTCAAAATAAGCCCGTCCAGTCACGCAGAAAGTACCAGAATATACGGTATCTTCTGCGACCTTAGCAATTAAATCTGATTCGCCAGTTAGTAAAGATTCATCCACATCAATGCGACCATCGCCCACCACAACACCATCAACCAAAATTTGGTCGCCAGAAGCAATTACCAAAATATCTCCCTGTACAATGTCTCCTGGGTCGATATCGTATTCTTTGCTATCACGGATGGCAGTGGCTTTCGGACGGTTAATCAGAGCGATTTCGTCTAATTTTCGTTTCGCCCATATCTCTTGACAAACAGCAATCACAACACCGCTTCCGATGACAATTACAACCAAAAATGCATCACTGTAGCGTCGCAGGAGAATCATGACAACGCTAATCGTGAAAAAAACGATATTAATAAAGTTAAATAGATTTTCAGTTAAAATTTGGCGATAGGAGCGACTCGTTTGCAGGGAGACATTATTCCCCAGACCTTCTGCACGGCGCTTTTTAACTTCTTCCTCTGTCAGACCTTGTTCGGTGAAAGAATGATATTCCATCAAACAATTAGTTAATAATTAATTAATTAATACTTTGAGCATACTGAGATTTTCCAGCAGTTTCACTAACCCCGAAATCGCGCAACTTTTAAGCTTTGGTGCATTCTGTTGGGGCTTGCCTAGTATACAACCTACATTCCCTAGATTAATTAATATTTGTCCAAAACTAAATTAGTATCATCCTTTAGTACTAAATCGCTCCCTTCTTCAGATGAATTAATTTCCTCCCTCCCAAGACAAAAGTATACTTGCTAACTCCTGTTAAACGGTTGCAAGGGCTAATTTAGCTTTCTCGCCAAGTAGGCAGATATATACATCGGAAATAACAGTTCTTTGCGATACTATCTTTAATGGTACAAATACGGTTATCGCCTCTTTCTTTCTGGGACAAATGACCGCAATCAGGATTTTTCTCGTTGTGCTTTTCTTTGCACCGTTGAAATGGAATTTTTCGGAACGGTTAGATTAATCGCATTGACGATGGATTTTCGTCTGTTTATGGGAGTGCAATTATTCTGCTAAAGTAAAATTAGGACTATTCCGTTGTTGGATGATTGGGGTTTTCAGATGATTGGGACAAAGGAACTTGGTGAATTATTGCGTATTTCTCCCCGTCGAGTCAGAGCTTTACTTAAAGCTGGCAGAGTTGAGGGCGCTTTCAAAGTCGGTGGAACTTGGGTGATTCCTTTGGTTGATGGTGAGCCAGTCATCAAAACAAGCAAATATGGTCCAAAAGCCACTTGGGAAAAAAAACTGAAATCGCCATCCCCAACTTACATCCACGTCAACACTAAGTTATTTGGCAAGAAAGATAAGGATGGTGAGTATGTTCCTGTCATCACCGTCAAAAAAAGCAACCAGAATATCTACAGTCGTCGGGTGGTGATTCCTGGACCTTGTACTGTGGTTTATGATTTCGAGAATGCCAAGTACGGTGCTAAAACCTGGATTGAAACCTTTGTAGAACCGATGACTGTGGGCGATCGCCTAACTTATGCAGAAATTCAAGCGATGATGGCCGCGTAAAGAAATTATGTTTTGTCTCTACGATATCTAATCAAGAAAATACATAATTTATTCTTATGTACTGCAATGAAAAGTGTCAGTACATGATTTCTTCGTTGATGTCACTAAATAAATTGTAAAGATTTTCAGTATCTTTGGTTATGAGTTGCATCTATGGACTTTATTGATTGTATGCAACTTCACACAATGGATTTATGAATCTAAATCAGATTTGGCAGTCTGCGATTCCACTATTAACTGACTTTGGACTGAAACTTATTGGTGCGATCGCTCTGTGGATAGTTGGTCAAAAGCTAATTGACTTTGTATCACGCTTGTTAAGACGGGCTTTTCGGACTCAGCATATTGATGGGACACTTGTAACTTATCTAGTCAATATCATTTCCGTAACGCTCAAAATCATTCTGGCAGTTGCGCTTTTAGGCTTGTTCGGAGTTGAAACCACCTCTTTTGCCGCATTGTTAGCAGCAGCCGGTGTGGCAATTGGGGCTGCATGGGGTGGACTGTTAGCAAACTTTGCTGCAGGAGCATTTTTGATTCTTTTCCGACCGTTCAAACTTGGTGACTTTATTTGTGCGGCAGGAGTCACTGGTACTGTAGTCGAAATTGGACTTTTCACAACTTCTGTCAATACCCTTGATAACGTGATGACGATTATCGGCAATAACAAAATTTTCGCCGACAATATCCAGAACTTCTCCAGCAATTCTTACCGTCGTGTTGATTTGGTGGCACAAATTCACCATAGCGTCGATCCCAACGATGCTATGCAGCGTTTAAAAGCCAGACTTGGCCAAATTCCCAACGTGATGGTAGATCCCAAACCAACTGTAGAGATTCTGAATTTTACTATGGCTGGGCCTGTACTGGCAGTCCGTCCTTGTTGTCACAACGAACACTACTGGCAGGTATATTTCGACACAAACAGAATAATTCGTGAGACGTTTACTGAAGCTAATTATCCAGTTCCCGAACAAATGCTCTCGTTGAGTCAGTAATTCATAAAATTTTGAAGTGAGGGTAGGAAAACATCCTACTCTCAATGACGATGTGCAGCCCTCTTCACGCAAGACGCTTCAAAACTCCCCCCGTCCCTTGTCAGCCCTAGTTACAAGCGAAAATAGACGAAGCTGTTGAATATTACCGGGCTAGCAAACAAGTTATCAATATGCGTATTAATGTTAGTGGAGCGCGAAAACGATTGGTATTTCCTACCAGGTGAGGTCTCGGAGAGAAGACCCGCTTTTGGCGATCGCGTCATCCAAAATTCCTCAGCATATTAAAAAACTAATAAATAAAACTTGGTATAAAAGCTGTCGCTGGTATACTCGTCAAAGTGCCAAAATTTTAGGTACAACAATGAGGCAAAACAGTTACTCTATTGACTGAAGATGTGATTAAGAACCGCATTGTCGAGGAAGTGGATAGCGATCGCTTTCGCAAGATTAGTGATTCAGCGTTGGAAGGATTGGCAAAGCGTTAATCAACAGCTAGACAGAACCTATGCTAATCTATGCATAGCTTTTTCAAGTATAGGCCCTGCACCAACCCTTGACAAAGGTGGACAGGCGTCGCACCAAGAAGTTCAAGCGGTGTTACTGCGTAGAACCGCGCTCTTTTAAAATGCAATAGGACGAGCGTTTGGTTGATGCTGTTAATTCTGGGTGGTTGGACAGCAAACACACCAAATCAAAGGCATTTAAAGAAATCCTGTACGGGTTGCAGTTGAGACGGTGATTGCCCACGAAGAGACTAGGGGATGGCAAGTGGTGAGTGTGGAGAAAGAAAATCCCGGTTTTGACCTAATTTCGCGCCAACCTCATCCAGAAGACCCAGAAACAGCTATTGCAGTAAGGTTTATTGAGGTTAAGGGACGGTCTACAGTTGGAGAGGTAGCCCTGACAGCCAATGAGTATAAGACAGCAGACAGGTTAAAGCAGGATTATTGGCTATATGTGGTGTTTAATTGCGCTGCCAATCTTTGAAGTTCATCCCATTAATGACCCAGTAAAATTAGGATGGGAAGCATTGGTAAAGATTGAGCATTATCACGTTCCTGCGTCGAAAATCCTAAATGCCGAGAAATAGATGAAAATAAAAACTACCACTATGTCCGTTCAAACAGTTAAACGCTTATACACCCCAGAAGAATATTTAGAACTGGAAGAACAAGCGGAATTTAAGAGCGAGTACCGTGATGGAGAAATTGTACCGATGACGGGTGGGACTACCAATCATAATCAAATTGCCCTTAATTTAGCTGCGTCCTTAAAATTTACCCTAAAAGGACAAAATTATCGTGTTTTCATTAGTGACGTGCGTTTATGGATACCGAAACATCGTCAACATACTTACCCTGATGTAATGATAATTCACGGAAAACCTGTATATACGGGAACCAGCACAACTACTGTAACAAATCCTTTATTAATTGTAGAAGTTTTATCGAAATCAACTCAAAATTACGACCAGGGAAATAAGTTTTTATATTATCGTTCTATTCCAGAGTTCAAAGAATATGTTTTAATTGACCAGTATCAATATCATGTGATGCATTATGTGAAAACTGCGGATGGTAAATGGGTTTTTGATGAAATTGAAGAAGAATCTGCAACTTTATCTCTAGAGACCGTGGATTTTCAAATAACGCTCAGTGACCTTTATGAGCAAGTCGATTTTGCCGAAAATGACGGAGAAGACTAAGTTGGAGACAAATATGAAAACGATAAAATTGCGTTGGATAAAACCTCAATTCGCTCCATGATTGAAGAAGGACGAAGATTTTAATTGAGATAAAATTTACTTATAGGGGGAAATGGAAGGGGAAAGCCCAATCTTAAAGCTTTGTTTCAGGCGTTAAACCAAGAAAATGAGGTATTCTCTGTAAAAAAGCAAACAAATAACTCAAGTCCCGTTTTCGACTTAGTTATGCTTGAAAAGATTACAGAGAAAGCACAAGCGACCCCAGCACCGCAACTAAAACTGATGCCAGAAACGACATCCTACCCGAAGCGACTAATTGAAGTTGACCTACCCATCAAGCGAATATCCGCTCACGCACGACGCGAAAAATCCATCTGTCACGGGCATATTTCTACACTACATATATGGTGGCTAGGCGACCTTTGGCATCGTGTCGGGCGGTTATTTGTGCTGCTTTATGGCTTGACCCTGCTGATGATTTGTGTCCGCAGGAGTGGTACATCAGACCGGACTTTTAAGAGTGCCATAATTTACGCGATAAACCTCCGGTTCGCTTACGCGATCGCTGACTCTGATGCCCAATTACGAGAAGAAGCGCGTAAGCTATTAGCATGGCAAATATAAGCCGTTTCAGTATCAATGCACCGCCAGTTCCACCGATATAGAAATTTCCGGCGATGTGTTTATCATTACTCAGGAAACGGCAGAAGCTTACAAAAAAGCCGAATCGGAAACTCAATTACCTCAGACAATTAATCCGGAAACAATCACTGACATCTCTGCGACAACCATTAATATAGTGAGAGATGTTTCCACCTCATATGTCACAAGCACTACCACTGAACCAACAGAAATTATTACCCCACCAGCCGAAGCCCAAGTGCCGAAGTGGACTGGACCAATTACACCCCAGAAATGGATGAATTTTTATACAAGGGTTTTGAGCAAGTTTGCTGCCAATAAAGATTTGAAACTTACTTTAAAGGTGGTACCTACAAGGGTCATCAACCTATTCCACCAATTCCGAAAAATTAGAGGAACAGCCTAGTAGGGGTAGTTTATAAATATGAATATTGGATTTTTTAATCGGATTCCTTGGATGCCACTAGTATTAATCTGGCTGGCATACGCTCTACTCGGATGGTATCTTTCTGTTCATCATATTATTTGGTTTGTGGGAGCTTTTGTCGCTGGTGTAGTGCTAGCGGTAATTAGCAAGACTATATCTTGGTTAGAGGCTTTAATAGACTTTGGTTCTCAAACATTGGTTGTGGTTTTATTTTTAAGTCTTTCAATTGCTTTAATAGAAACTTGGTCGCTTTTCTTCAGTCTTTTTCTCATGCCCTTAGCAACTACACTCTTAGCTAATTTAGAAATGCGTTTTGCTGGTTTTAGCCAAACAGATAGGTTTTTTGTTTTAACAATCCTAGCTGGATTGGGTTTGGCAGTTGGGGAAACAATAGATGCCGTATTTTTTCCTAGTGTTAGATATTAATTGTTGGATATGGATTTGACGGACACTCACAAGGAAAGCGCAAAACTATGCCAAAATCAGTTGATAATGCGATCGAGCCAGCACTTACTTAAAATCACTGATGTCGCAAAATCATAATATAGCCGTAGAATTCCGTAATGTCACCTTTAGTCGCAACCATCGCCTTTTGGTCTCTAACCTCAATTTCACCATCCACCGGGGAGAAGCGTTGATATTACTTGGACGCAGTGGCAGCGGCAAGACGACGACAATGAAGTTAATTAATCGCCTCTTCACCCCCACCATTGGCGAAGTATTATTTGATAACATCCCGACAAGCCAGTGGGATGAGATTAAACTGCGGCGCAAAATTGGTTATGTAATCCAAGAAACTGGATTATTTCCTCATTTTACCATTGAACGCAATGTGGGTTTAGTTCCTTCTTTAGAAGGTTGGAAGGCCAAACAAATTAAAACACGGGTTTATGAATTATTGCAGTTAGTTGGTTTGGAACCTGAACAATTTGCGACTAGGTATCCTCACGAACTTTCGGGAGGGCAAAGACAGCGAGTTGGGGTGGCTCGGGCCTTAGCGGCAGACCCACCTGTATTATTGATGGATGAACCTTTTGGCGCACTAGATCCAATTACGAGATTGGAGATTCAACAAGAGTTTAAACACCTACAGCAGGAATTGGGTAAAACTGTGGTATTTGTAACTCACGATATTCAAGAGGCTTTTATTTTGGCGTCGAGAATTGGTTTAATGTATGGGGGAGAATTGGTAGTATTGGGGACACCAGATGAATTTAGGCGATCGCAACATCCAGAAGCTAATTCATTTCTCCAATGCTTGAAATCTTTTACCCTATGAATATCAAGGATTTTTTTCTCATCAAATATGCCTCAGAAATTTTTGCTCGCACGCTAGAACATTTGGTGTTAGTAAGTATTTCTATTGGTATTGCCACAATCGTCGGCATTCCTTTAGGTATATTAATCACCCGCCAAAAAAATCTCCGCCAACCTATCCTTGGTATTGCGAATATTCTCCAAACTATTCCCAGCTTGGCACTTTTTGGTTTACTTATTCCTGTACCTGTAATTGGTGGAATTGGTGCTGTTCCCGCAATTGTGGCTTTGACTTTGTATTCTCTATTACCGATAATTCGCAATACTTATACGGGAATTACGAATGTTGATCCGGCAATTCGAGAAGCTGGACGCGGGATGGGGATGACAGATAAAGAATTGTTAATCCAAGTTGAAATTCCTTTGGCGATGGGGGTAATTTTGGCGGGGGTGCGGGTGGCGACGGTGATTGCGATTGGGGTGGCGACGATTGCAGCGGCAATTGGGGCTGGTGGTCTGGGTGAGTTGATTTTTCGGGGTATTTCGGCGGTAAATAATCAGTTGTTGTTGGCTGGGGCTGTCCCGGCAGCGTTAATTGCTTTGCTTTTTGATTTCGGTATTGGTTGGTTGGAGGGGAAACTAAAAATTAAGAGTTGAAAATTAACCGTCAAGTACGCCATAGACAAAGGAGCGGCTTCCGTTTCGGTAGTACGCCGAGGAAGAGAGATGAAGAGATTTTTGATTTTTTTGGTTTTAAGTTTTGTATTGGTGGTGGGTGTTGCTAGTTGTGGTGGCAGCAAAAATGGTGGTGGGGGTGGTGATATTGTTGTTGCTTCTAAGGGTTTTACCGAACAAGATATTTTAAGTGAGTTGTTGGCGCAGCAGGTTGAAGCTAAGACGAATTTGAAGGTTGAGCGTCGCCGTTTTACTAGTGCTTTGGTGACTCATGAAGCAATTACTGCGGGGAAGGTTGATGCTTATGTTGAGTATACGGGAACCGCTTTTACTGTTATTTTGAAGCAGAAGGTGATTAGCGACCCTAAGGTTCTTTTTCAGAGGTTGCGGGATGGTTATGCCGATAAGTTTAAGTTGGAAGTGATGGAACCTTTGGGTTTTGAAAATACTTTTGCGATGATTGTTCGCGGTGAGGATGCAAGGCGATATAATATTAAGACTCTTTCTGATGCTGTTCAGTATACACCCCAGTGGCGGGGGGGTTTTGGTTATGAATTCGTGGAAAGAGAAGATGGATTTCCTGGTTTGGCGAAAAGTTATGGCTTGAGGTTTGCCCAGTCTCCCAGGTTGATGGATTTGGGTTTGATATATCGAGCGCTGTTGCTTCATCAGGTGGATATGATAAATGGGAATTCTACTGATGGACAAATTGCGCGTTTGGGTTTGGTAGTGTTGAAGGATGATAAGCAGTATTTTCCTCCTTATGAAGCAGCAACGATTGTTAGGCAAGAAACTTTGAAGAAGTATCCTGATTTGAGGAAGGCAATTTCTCCACTTTCTGGAAGAATTTCAGCTTCGGAAATGCGGCAGTTGAATTATTTGGTTGAAGGTGAGTTAAGAGATATTAAGGATGTTGTTAGGGAGTTTCGGGTGAGTAAAGGGTTATAGTTATAGGGAGCTTTCTGATGAATATGGTTAGATTAAAAAGTTTAAAATTATTTATTCAGGCTTTGATTTTAGGCGTGTGTTTTGCAAATGCTGGTGTTTTTGCTCAGACGCTACCTCTTTCACCTAATTTGATTGGTTTTAATTCTAATGAAGGAGAGAAATTACTAATTGGAAGCAAATCAAGGGAAGATTTTTTTCCGCTGAGTATGCAATTTGTCACTCAAATTAATCAAGCATACTGTGGAGTCGCTAGTATGATTATGGTGCTAAATGGTTTGGGTGTTACGGCACCAGAAGTATCACAGTATAAGCCATATAATGTATTTACTCAAGAGAACTTTTTTAGTAATGAAAAAACCCGAGAGGCAATGAATACTACAGATTCAGATTCGGGGAAGAAACGCGGGTTTGTATTTGTGAGCAAAAATTAGTAGTATAGTAATGAAGATTTTAAATAAGAGAATTCGGGTGGCAGTTACCTATTTTTCTTTTGGGATAATTTTTTCGAGTCAAATTGCATCAGCCGCTTTTGTATCGCCCTTACGCACGAAAAAAGGGATGGTGGTTTCGGCCAATCATCTAGGAAGCGATGCCGGATTGCAGATGTTACTTCATGGTGGCAATGCTGTTGATGCTGCTGTGGCAACGACTTTTGCGATTTCTGTGGTGGAACCCTTTTCGGCGGGACTTGGTGGTGGTGGCTTTTTGCTGATGCATCAAGGGAAAACTGGGGAAATCAAAGCTCTAGATTTTCGGGAGCGTGCGCCAATAAAAGCTACCAGAAAGATGTATTTAGACCAATACGGTAAGGTTCGTCCAAATCTGAGTGTTGATGGTTATTTAGCTGTGGCGACACCAGGAACGGTAGCGGGGCTTTATGAAGTGCATCAAAAATATGGTAAGCTACCCTGGAAAGAGGCAATTAAACCCGCGATCGCACTTGCTCAAGATGGATTTATCGTCAGTCGTGTAGTAACTCCGCGTTCGATGTCTGCATATCAAGGACGCAAGCAAAGTATTCTGAATAATCCGGCAGCGCGAGTGATTTTTACTAGAAATGGTGAATTTTATCAGCCGGGGGAAAGGTTGGTACAGCGTGACTTGGCACAGACTTTAACGGAAGTTGCCAAAAACCCTCAAAGTTTTTATACCGGAAATATTGCCCGTTTGATTGCTAATGACATGGCAAAAAATGGTGGTTTAATTACTCTACAAGATTTAAAGTCTTATAAACCAATTTGGCGCACCCCAGTTTGTGGCAATTTCCGCTCTTCAAGAGTTTGCTCTATGCCACCACCTTCATCCGGAGGGGTGCATCTATTACAAATTTTAAATATCATCGGCGACACTGATTTGAAATCTTTGGGATGGCATCACCCAGATGCTTTACATTTGATGGCAGAAGCGATGAAGATTGCCTACGCGGATAGATCAGAATATTTAGGCGATCCTGATTTTGTGAAGGTACCCGTACAACAGCTTATCAGTCCAGGGTATGCCAAAACTCGGCGTGCAGAAATTATAATGGATAGGGCCAAACCCTCAACTGAGGTAAAGCCGGCTGATAAGAAGATGCTACAACGGTTTATATCTTGGAAACCCACCCCCACCCCAGAGCGACTCAGGGCAAAAGTTGGGGCTTTGAATTCCCCCTCTCACGAATCCCCAGAAACCAGTCATATCAGCGTTGTCGATGGTCAACGCAACGCTGTTAGCCTAACTTTTACCATCAACCTCGGCTTTGGTGCTGGTGTGGTAACCCCAAAAACTGGTATTGTCTTCAATAACGAGATGGATGATTTTGCCGCAGCACCAGGAGTAGCCAATGCATTTGGGGTAGTGGGTGGTGATGCAAATGCCATTGCACCCCGCAAAACTCCTCTCTCCAGCATGACTCCTACCATTGTCACAGAAAACAACCGCCTTCGGATGATTGCCGGTACACCTGGAGGTAGCACTATTATAACCCAACTAGTGCAAGTTATCCTAAATGTACTCGAATATAATATGGATGCAGGTGCAGCCGTTTCAGCACCACGCATACATCATCAGTGGCGTCCTGATGAGTTGCGAACGGAACCCTTTGGTTTAGATCCACTCACTCTCCAAGAATTAGGCCGTCGCGGACAAAATGTCAAGGAAAATGCACCTTGGGGTAATGGTAACGCAATCGTTGTCACACCTGATGGAGGTTTAGAAGGTGCGGCTGATATCCGTGGGGAAGGTGCGCCTAGAGGGTTTTGAAAAGTTAAGATTTAATCTAGCTTTTAATTACCTTTATTTTTCAGCTTGTCTGCGTGGGCTGAATCAAGTCCATTTTAATGGAGAAATGGGATATAAAACCCAGATAATCACTTTTACTTCCCACAGTCTCACCAAGCCCACCCCTTTATCCCTCTTAGCGCATACGCTAAGAGGGAATATTGCATAGCTTTACGGCGGTGGGGTTCCTCCAAAATACTGAGCAATCAACCGAACTTGATATAACTCCTAACTCTCATAATTCTTAACTTCCGCAAAACTGTTGCTAAACTCGTTTGCGCGTGCGCTGGGTATCAATGTCCAGCCGGCTTTCAACAGTTTTTGGTAAGTTGCCCAGCCTTTAGAACCTCCTGGTATCTTATAGTCGGGGACTGCAAATTGTGGAAAAGCTGTGTAAGGACGCCAAGGATCGTTGGGGCTGGTTTGCAAATGCAAAATTTTCTCCCCACTGTTGCCAAAACTAGATATCCAGCACATTTGTCGCATAGCAAACTCCTTTGCATTTAGCGTTTTAAGCATAATCGCTGACACTTGTCAAGTACGGCTTCATCCTTGCGACGGATTATTCCGGAAAATCTGAGTAGTCAATTTTCCCCAACCGTTGTAAACTGTCCCTCCGGCTCGACTAACCCAAAATTGCCCTCTTGGATGCTGACAAGAGCGTAAACTTGCATTGACAGACTACTCTACTAAAATTTATTTCCGAGAATGAATGTACAAATAGCGACTTAATGCTACAGTATAAATAACCACAGAGATGCATAGAGAAACAGTCCTGAGACTCACCTATATTTATCTAATGGTATCTGTGGTTTATAAGAATGTATGTATTTAATGTTACGATTTTTAAGAAGAGTTTTCTGTCAGGCGGAGGCATATAGCTTATCAGCGACGATGCCGCGAATCTCTTCTACTAACTGCGAATAATTTTGCTCAGACAATGCAGGTTCGGCTCCTTCGAGGGAAATCTCTTGGGTCAAATTAATTGAGGTAGGAAGTTGGGATTTTCCATCCAAACTGACTGATAAATTTACATCTTGCACTTTCTTGATATCGTCGAATAAAAAACAACCAAGTATTTACCAAATTATCGACTGCATTCCCGTGCGCTCTTGGGGAGTGCGATCGCACTCCCCAATGAAAATCATACTTACTCTGAACATACACATTTTCAAACCCTCATCTAGTAAAGCTTCCAAAAATGTGTTTCTTCCATATGTTTGTAGTCGTTAGGCAGTTGAAACGTTGCATATGCAAGATATAAGCCTACCCATTCGGACGTTGAATAATCGTTTCCATCACCCGTTTTTTCCCTTTCGGCTCAATCGACACTAAACGCACATACTCCCCAGCATATTCAGCTAAACAAGATTCTACGGTTGATATTGCATCGGACTCGGCGTTAATCTCGCCAACAGAGCAACTTTGCCAAGAACCCATCCGGAAACGGCGTTCATCTACATGCTCAATGCCGATTTTATAACCCTGAGACAGAATTTGACGAACCTGTTCTTGAGTTTCTAATGTGAGATGCGTGTGGAATCCATTGCTTGACGGCTGAGTAATTGGTATTATAGGAGTGGGAGTAGGCGTAGGTTGAGAATTTCTCCCCCGATTCAAGCGATTATATTCATCAACCAACTGAGAATTTTCCACCCGTTTTTGTTCGCCAACCATGAAATTACCCATCTCGATTAAGTGAGACAAGCTGAAATCAGGGTTTCTAAATTCTGGTGGTTTCTCGGCACTATTGACCACACGGGAGGAGATGCGCTCAAAACCGACTTGGTGGATGAGCAAGCGGATTTGTTCGTCATAAATGCGCGATCGCAATGCGCTATAAAAGTCGATAGACTGATTGGGGAAGGTATCAACGAATTGTTCAACTTGGTGACGTGAGAGTCCATCTGGTTCAAAAATCCCTTCAACAATCCCCACCTTGTCATCGCGGTCGGGTTCCCAGTAAAATTTATCCATCCGCCCATCCCGAATTAATGGTGCATAGAGGGTAGTAAAATCATTGCCTGTGACAATAATCGGTACCCGACACAAAGGGCTAGAGTCGTAGCTTCCGGGTAACTGAACATCGGTGGGATTATCAGCAATATTCATCAGTGTGGCATTTACCAACTGCGTATTTACAGTATATTGAGTTCCTTCATCAAAACGTCCCGCACCTGCATCTAAATCGTTAATCATCAGCACGCACATTTTACCGCGTACTTTGATTAATTCTGCTGTTTCCCGATAGCGCAGGCGAATCAAACGGGCTGGGTCTCCTGCATCTGGGCTTTCTAATTCACCACCAGAAATCAGCGTGACTTCGATACCCATTTTCTCGAAGACTAACTCACACTGAAAAGATTTTCCCTCACCTTTGCGTCCGTGAATACCCAAAATCAACGGGACTCGGATGCCAGGAATATTTAAAAAGTTTTTGGTGATGTGAACTGCAAGTTTATCGAGAAAACGCGGAGCGATATAATAACCCATGACCCTACCGAATAAATAGCACTGCTTAAGATAATATTAAGTTTTTCTGGTTGCTGTGACTCATCTATTTGGTAGAGACAAGGAATATTTATTACTGCGATCGCCGAAAGTCAGGACCGTGGCACTAAGTCTTAAATTGTCTGTCACATACCAAAGAAAAGTATGGGTATCCTCGGATCAAAATCATCTGCAATGGTAACTCTTTTGCACTTCCAGGTTGGCCGCGGCCTTTTACCGGCGATACTGGAGTCATCATAATTTCTTCGCCGTTGAGTGCTGCTTCAACTAAATCAGGTAAGTTTTACGATGGCATTTCGAGGGTAATTTGTTGCTATATTGAATGTGCTAATTTATATATAAATTCTGTATGTTCTTGACTATTCAAACCTTGTTGAAGTACAGCTAAAACTTTCGCCATTTTTCCTGTATATAAAGCTTGTATATCCAACCATAAACCGGGAAAAACACGACTTTTTATTACACCATCCCCATCTGGTTCCAACAGCAGATATTCTCCATTTTGTAAATAGAACCAATCAAGTTTATTTTCTAAAGTTTGCCAAACAATATATTCTTTAACACCATTACGACGATAAGCTTTCTTTTTATCATATAAATCATTGGCAGCACTACTAGCTGCAACTTCGGCAATTAACTCTGGTGAGCCTTCAATATAGTCATCATCATTAATACGTGCTTGTCCACCCAAATCTTCATCGATTAACATTACAACATCAGGCTGTAGTTCATTGTCTAAATCCAAAAGTACTGTTGGATTGTCCCCCAACTCAACACCAGAAGTAGCAATTTTATAAGTCCACAACCAGCCAATAAGATTACCATGAGGTTTTCCATGACTGTTAAAACGTAATGGAGATGCCATGTAAACCACTCCTTCAATCAGTTCTGCTTTCTTAATATGGGGCATGGCAGTATACCGACGCTCAAATTCGTGACGAGTAAGTCTGTCTCCACTTTCTAAATGCGGGATGCGTCCTACAGAAGTTGTCATGAGCAGATTCCTCAAAGGAGTGTCGATACATTTAGTATATCGAGCAGAGAAAAGGACTTGCAGCCGCGATTTCAATTGTTATGGCTTAATATATTCATAATTTCCATTCCCCACACAGACAATTTTCCTCTACCGAAAGATAGATTTTTTGTTTTTTCAAATAAAAAGTCTAATTGTTTAAGAATATATGGTAAGTATTAATTCATAAGTAAAATTACTGTCACCAATTCTATCTAAAGATGCGCTTAATAAGACCTTAGGCTATCTTGTCGCGGCTACCAGAACGAAGGCGCTATAAGCACGCTTGTGGAAGTTCCATCGGTACGCATAAGCGTAGGTAGCTCACCTACGTGGCCTAGATTAAAGCTTCATCATCACAATTTTTAGTACTGTGGGAACTGGGGGAGTTGGTAATGCTGGCAACATTGATATCCAAGCAGGTTCGCTAACTCTTAAAGATGGTGCAGTAATTACTGCCAACACCTTTGGACTGGGAAATTCCGGGAATATTTCCATAAAAGCCTCTGGTGATGTTTCCCTTATCGGTGCAATAGTTTTCAACAACATTGAATCAGGAGGGGTAGGTAAAGGCGGCGACATTAACATTAAAGCAACTTCACTTATCCTCAAAGAAGGCGGTCAACTACAAGCTTTTATCAGAGGAAATTCTGAAACACTACCTGGAGGACGTGGAGAAGCAGGTAGTGTCAACATTGATGTTCCTGGAGCAGTAACTATTACTGGGACGAAGGATAGATTTAGTGGCATTTTTAGCAATATGAAGGCTGGAGGTGAGGGTCGTGGAGGTGATATCAATATCAAAGCTGGCTCGCTGTCGTTGATTGACAATGCAATATTACGTTCTGACACTGCTGGGAAGGGAAATGGGGGTAATGTAATTGTTCAAGCTTCTGATTCAGTTTCCCTTAAAGCAGGTCAGATTTACAGTTCTATCGAACCAGGAGCTATAGGCAATGGCGGTAACATTAAAATTGAAACTGGTTCTCTCTTACTAACAGCGCCATCCGAGCTTAACACTAATGTACGGGGACAAGGTAATGGCGGTAACATCACTATCAATGCCCGTGACGCGATTACCTTAGAAGGTAGACAAGATCAAACTTTACTTACTCGTATAATTAGTTCGCTTCAACCTACAGGGATAGGCAAAGCCGGGGATATTCAGATAACAACTGGTTCTCTAAAATTGACCAATCTTGCATTTATAGATAGCAGCACCCAAGGTAAGGGACAAGTCGATATTAAGCAACCAAATGTTGACCCCACTCAATCCTTATTCACTCTATCAACAGATGTAATCCAATCTTCCACTTTGATTGCAGCAAGAAGCTGTGGTGCTGGTAGTGTGACAGGTAGTGAATTCACGGTAACAGGACGTGGTGGTTTGCCTCCCAGCCCTGATGAACCCCTGACGAGCAATGTAGTCTGGACTGATAATCGGGTGATGAATATCGTGGGTGGTGGGAAGCCGAATCTTTCTGCCCCAATCCCCCCTAAAGTAAAGGCTGTGGAATTTGTTCCTGCGACTGGCTGGGTGTTTAATGGCAAGGGGGAGGTAACTTTGATTTCTAGTATATCTAATACTACTCCTTCTGCTGTTGTTGGGGACTGTTCCTAGTACTTCATGTCATTAGTTCTGAGGGGTTGGTTGGGTGTTGAAAACCTTATAGAGAGCCGAAATTTTGCGTCTCTACATCCATCAAAATTAATGACATGGAGTACTAGTACTCCATGTCATTAATTTTGATGGGTTCATAGTTTAATTTCTCGTAGTGGCAATTCATGAATTGCCACTACAGTACCCATCATAGCGAATGACATGGACTACTACTTCCTAAACACTAGGAAACCAATTTAACCAACTATCCCAATTTTTGACAATTTCAGCGAATTCTTGATAACCTGCCTTATTGGGATGGGCACCATCATGATTTTTCACATCATCCATCCAAATAGTTGAACTTTCCAATTTGGAAAATACATCTAAATAAGGTATATCCAATCTCTTGCAAATCAAAGTAAACTGTTTAGATAAATCAGAAATTCTCTGATTATGCTCTTTATCTGCAACTGGTGGGGGACTTACCATCAAAACTGGATATAACTTTTTCGCTTCAGTTAATATTTGCCGAGTATTTAATATAGAATTTACAGTTGAAACACGGGTTTTACCATTTTCAAAATAGGTATCATTCACTCCAAAAGAAAATACTACTCTACCGTCGTATTCTTTCGGTAAACGATAAGAAATTTCTCTTAACGAACGTTTTTTTAATTCGGTAGTAGTCTCTCGCCTAACTCCCAAATTATAGTACGTAATATCATGACCTTTTTTGTTCGCATCAACACATATCCTACCCGTCCAACCCAGGCATTCTGGGTCGCCTGTCCCATTGACAAAAGATTCGCCAACGAAACAAATTCTAACTTCCGATAGATGTTCTGATTTCACTTTTAATATATCGAAAACGTAAAATTACACAAAAGTTAACGCAGAGGGATGCGGAGTTTTTCTCTGCTTTACCTTGCGTCTAACTCTAGCGTTCCTCTGCGTTTCAAATCAAGTAAACAGGAGAGCTGGGTAGCTCCACCTCTCCCATAAGGTATAAACTAAATTACATGTAAGACGTTACATATAACGTCTCTACATTTTTTAGTATCTGCTGGTGCTGGGCTTATGAACGATAAAGCTCTGAATTTGACACTGCTTGATGTTGTCGAAACCGACTACACGGATAAAACAGTTACCATATTGAGAACGGCAAGATTGAACTTCGTTCAGGACTTCTTGAGTGGTTCTAGCGTTGAACAAGGGTAGCTTCCACAATGTCCAGTAGAATTCGGTTGGATCGGATTTTTCGTTAAATTCGATTGCTGGAATATAGCCATTCTCCAAGATGTACTGGAGTTGTTTGGCGATTTGAGCGTCAGACAGGGGAGGTAGGTAGGAAAGGGTTTCGTAACGACGCTCTTTTGGTAACGTTTGCATGGTTGGTGATAATGGGTTGATATTTTCGACTTATCAGTTGAAAAACTATTCTGATTGAGAGCTGGGGTTCGATAAATCTAATTGCGTAATTCGCTCTAGATGCTGACGACGGTGCAGCATGTTGCCTTGCGCAATCCCAGTGCGAACCATTTCTGGTAAGAATTCTGCGACTTCTTCGGCTATGTGTTCCCTAACTACCATGATTCGCAAAGCCAAATCTGGCTTTTCTTTGAACAGTTGCTCAAGATAGGCTTCTCCATCCTGAATTTTGTCAGCAGAGAAGTTGTGCAACCAATACGCCAAGGGAGGATTGGTTTCCCCTAGTTGAGCTAACACTGTTTTCACCGACTGATAAGTTAGGTAGCTTTGCAGCGTCTTAGCTGTGTCCGTTGCAATTTGCTTAATATTCATGCTTGACCCCAGCCTTCATGAGTTATGAGTTGTCAGTTATGAGTTATGAATCAATTTAACTCCTAACTCTTAACTCCTAACTCCTAACTTCAGATCAAACGGTATCCATTGCCTCGAACTCGAACTTGATTTCTTTCCACAGTTCGCAAGCAACTGCTAATTCAGGTGACCACTTACAAGCTTCGCGGATAACGTCGTTACCTTCACGAGCCATGTTGCGACCTTCGTTACGTGCTTGGATACAAGCTTCCAATGCTACCCGGTTAGCGGTTGCACCAGGAGCGTTACCCCAGGGGTGACCGAGAGTACCACCACCGAATTGCAGTACGGAATCATCACCGAAGATTTCTACCAATGCGGGCATGTGCCATACGTGGATACCACCGGAAGCAACTGCCATTACTCCGGGCATAGAAGCCCAGTCTTGGGTGAAGTAGATACCGCGAGACTTGTCTTGCTCTACGTAGTTTTCGCGGAGTAAATCAACGAAGCCCATTGTAATGCCGCGTTCGCCTTCTAACTTCCCGACAACGGTTCCGGTGTGGATGTGGTCACCACCAGACATCCGCAAGCACTTAGCTAATACACGGAAGTGGATACCGTGGTTCTTCTGACGGTCGATTACGGCGTGCATTGCGCGGTGAATGTGCAACAACAGACCGTTCTTGCGACACCAGTGAGCCAATGTGGTGTTAGCTGTGAAACCTGCGGTCAGGTAATCGTGCATAACAATGGGCATTTTGAGTTCTTTGGCGTACTCAGCCCGTTCCAACATTTGTTCGCAGGTGGGAGCGGTTACGTTTAGGTAGTGACCTTTGATTTCACCTGTTTCCGCTTGGGCTTTGTGGATCGCGTCTGCTACAAATAAGAAGCGATCGCGCCATCTTTGGAATGGTGCCGAGTTAATGTTTTCGTCGTCTTTGGTGAAGTCCAAACCACCGCGCAAGCATTCGTATACAGCACGTCCGTAGTTCTTAGCGGACAGACCCAATTTGGGTTTGATGGTACAACCGAGTAAGGGACGACCGTATTTGTTTAACTTGTCGCGCTCAACTTGGATACCGTGAGGAGGCCCTTGGAATGTCTTTAAGTAAGCTACAGGAATGCGTAAGTCTTCCAAACGCAATGCCCGTAAGGCTTTGAATCCAAATACGTTACCCACAATCGAGGTCAACATATTGGTTACAGAACCTTCCTCAAACAAGTCCAGAGGATAGGCAACGTAAGCGATATACTGGTTATCTTCACCAGGAACGGGTTCGATGTCATAGCAACGACCTTTGTAACGGTCTAGGTCGGTAAGCAAGTCAGTCCATACCGTTGTCCAAGTACCGGTAGAAGACTCAGCCGCGACAGCAGCCCCAGCTTCTTCAGGTGGAACACCAGGTTGGGGAGTCATCCGGAATGCTGCTAACAGATCTGTATCTTTTGGTGTGTAATCCGGGGTGTAATAAGTTAATCTGTAATCCTTAACCCCAGCCTGATACCCTGTTTTGCTCTGGGTCTTCGTTTGCGCGTAGGACATATTTACCCTTCCAATAAGTCACTCTTTTATTACTTACAAATTACGTTCCGTGCAACTTACCCTCACCTTGACTGTTTTCCCAAGCAAAGAAAAAATAAGGAATATTTTTTAGGGGTTGTCTTTAGCAAAGAGCAGAAATCATCTGTTATTGACGTACGAGCAAACAGGTAAATAAACCCTTACTCATGTCATGACATTTCAACATCGCGCAACGATTAATCGTACGATGATTGCTTTTCACTCGTTTGTCGGAATCAAAATTCTTTTTTTATCTTTTCCTAGCACCCCACTAAACCTTTTTGACCCAAAAACCCCGATATAACCGAGGATAGCCCTTAACTTAATCTCCCCACTTGGGAATACTTGAGGACGACAGAAAATTGGTATGCATTCCAATCTTCCGGTATCCTCACTTTTTCCCCGTACAGGGTAAATAGACAAAGAGAAACTTTTCTTGAGGTTCATTTAGAAGGGTCGCAAGCTAAAGACAAAAATCGCACACCACGTAATTTGCAGCTAGTTATACAATATATCAATTTTTCAATAAGTTCTTCTTTGAATATTCTTAACTTTTGTATATGAATTTGTTATTACATAATTTATTAAACATTTTGTTACAAATACTTTACAAAGTTTCAATAATGACGCTTTTTATGCTTAGTTAAGGGGGAAAGTATATTAGCATGATTTAGGCAGAATATACGGAATAATGAACCGCGAGCGTTGCGCTCTCGTCAGGGATACGCCTTCTTGTTCGCTTTGCGTGTCGCAGACAAGGCTAGGCAAGACAAGTTTTTGCGTAACAGTTTGTTTGTTCTTCCTGCCCCATCTTCGTGGAGATAGTCCAGTTCTGCGTATGAAGCACAATCTTGGTTCTGATTTGAGAAAACTTGCCGTTGAGGTTTAGAACATACGACAGTAGGGGAACACTGTAATTAGACCAAAGGGCATCGCTCTATATATGGAAGCTTTGGTTAGTTTCTCTAAAGGAAGTTTTACTGTGGTGTTGTTACACAAGCCGATTAGTTTATTGATTAGTTGTGCCCTGCTGGGGTCACTAGCTCTAGTGAGTATATTTACATTGGAGGGAACGACCCCTGCTAATGCCGAAAAAAGCATAGTAGTTGACCCATCTGAGTTAACACCGAGATATCCAGCAAACGCCCCACCGCCACAAAAAGACCCCTTACCCGACGAACGGCGGCTACAAGAACGTTTGCAAGGCGTTGATTATCGTGTTAATGCTTTACAAGGAGATTTTATTGGTAATCTCTGGGTGGGTTCATGGCGTGGGTTATCGCGGATTGACCCTAACACTGGTAAGATTTTGGCTCGTGTGAGTTTACCGAATCTGGCGATCGGTGCTTTAGCTGAAGATAAAGTTGGACGCTTGTGGGTCGGAACTTACGAAGGATTGAAACGAGTAGACCCCCGCAGTAGCGAAATTACAGCGCAAAATTTATTTTTACCTTCCAAACGAGTATTGTCATTGTTACTTGACAAACGGGGTTATTTGTGGACGGGAACAGATAACGGCTTGGCTTTAATTAGTCCAGACCAAGGCTTAATTATGACTACAGTGAAAAATCTGCCTGGTGTCAGCGCTAACGCTTTAACTTTAGATGCAGAAGGTCAACTTTGGGTTGGAACTCTTGATGGCGTCGTCAGAATTAATACTGCCAATGGTTTTATCATGAAGCGGATTGATAATCTACCAGGGACAACGGTACAAACCTTAGCGATTAGTCCCCAAGGATTAATTTGGGCGGGAATGCCGAATAATTTGCTAGTAATTAACCCAAAAAATGGTATCGTACTGCGGTCTGTAACCAGACTGCGCGGACGCAATGTAGCATCAGTACGCTTTGCTAAAGATGGTAGTGTTTGGGTAGGTACTAATAATGGTTTGTTAAGATTAAATCCAAATACAGGAGCCGTATTAGACGAAGTTGCTGGTCTTCCTTCAAGTCGAGTCCTTGCCCTAGCCCCAGACCTTGGTAATAAACTATGGATTGGTACCACTGAAGGTCTCGCTTGGTTGATGCCGAAAACCCAAGGCGCAAAACCACATTTGGCCTTTAGTCGGGCAGTAAAATAAAGGTTAGGAGTTAGGAGTTAGGAGTTAGGAGTTAGGAATTGAAAATTTGGTGAAATTCAATGCTTTGATGTCGGATTCCTAACTTTTAAATCTATTATCTAACTTTTACTCCTAATTCTTAACTCCGATTCCCTATTCTTAACTCCCAACTCATAACTCCTAACTTTAAAAATGCCAGTCACTCCCCAACAATTAATTCGATGGAAAGAACAAGGGCGTTCAATTGTGGCATTGACCGCTTGGGATTATATAATTGCCCAAATTCTAGATGCTGCTGGAACAGATTTAATTTTGGTGGGTGACTCAATGGCGGTGGTGTTGGGGCATGAGACTACACTACCCATTACTTTGGATGAGATGATATACCATGCCAAATCTGTGCGACGTGGAGTAAAGCAAGCTTTGATGGTGGTAGATTTACCATTCCTGACGTATCAAGAAAGTCTCCAACAAGCGATGCACTCAGCGGGTAGGGTTTTAAAAGAAACTGGAGCGCAGGCTGTGAAATTGGAGGGTGCATATCCGGCAATGCTGGAAACTGTAGCCCGGTTGGTGCAAGCTGGAATTCCGGTGATGGCTCATGTAGGTTTGACACCGCAGTCTATACACCAATTGGGTTTAAGGCAACAGGGAAAGACTGAGGAAGCATCTAACCGGATTTTAAATGAGGCTCAAGCTCTAGAACAAGCGGGGGCATTTTCTATCGTTTTAGAGCATATCCCCACCGATTTAGCATTAAAAATTACGAATAAACTACGTATTCCTACGATTGGGATTGGGGCGGGAGTCCATTGTGATGGTCAAGTTTTAGTAACTTCTGATGTAATTGGACTTTCGGAGAAGCAACCACCTTTTGCTAAAGTTTATACAAATATGCGGCAAGCGATCGCTAAAGCAGTACAGGATTTTAGTGTTGAAGTTAGAGAGCGAAAGTTTCCAGAGTAGCCCCTATAAAATGGCGGGTTTTACCAACAAAATTTTATAACCTCCTTCTTCCTTCTTCCTTCATTCAATTTGTATTTATTTTAAATTTATCTGCAGGTATAGAATCTCGTTTGAGTTGATACGCAGGAATCACAGTTACATACAAAAGCCCAATTAATCCTAAAACAATCAAACCATATAAAATTTTATACCAACTTATTAGAGAGAAGAAATGTATACCTTTTGAGAAAGACGGCTGTTTTGTTTTCTCTACACTTAACTTTATTAAAACATCTTTAGACAATCTAAAAAAACGCTGTTTATCTTTAGCTAAATTATAATCAGGATTGTGGACTACTTCATTTCTAATATAATTTATTTGTCTGAGTTGTTTGATTAAATCGGCATCAAGCTTGTTTTCTACATTTCTATATAATTCACCCAATCCATGCCCCTGGGCATTGTATCTATCTCTGAGAATTACTTCTACTTTTTGACTAATTTTAATAACTTTTTCAATATCACTCATGCTTGATACCAAAGTGATTTCACTTGTTTCTGGCAGGTAATATACATTGCTCAATTAATACTTAATTAAACTGTGCGAATATTTACATATTATCAAAAAAATTTCTAATTATAAAGATTTTACTGAGGAATATTTGGGTATGAGATATTACAGTCAGTGATTGTTGAATTTGAAAAACGCCATTCTCGAAGGGACACAAAGGCGATATATATTTGGAATATTTAATAAATATATAGATATTTGGCGCTATTGATGGTTTATATTTACCGACAGGATGGCGCAAAAACCACACTCATCTTATTATTATGCTCCGAACCGCTGCACTGTCCCTTCAACTGAGGATCTGATACAACGAAATAATTGCTCGTTTAATTGCCACCGATAAACATTAAACTTAAAAGTCCACCATTCGCAACCTTTAGCTTCAAAATCAGCAATCATGTCTAAGGTTCTCGTCTCCGATCCAATTGACCAGGCTGGGATTGACATTCTATCCCAAGTTGCCACTGTTGATGTAAAAACCGGCTTAAAACCAGCGGAACTTGTAGAAATCATTGGTGAATACGACGCGCTGATGATTCGTTCCGGTACCCACGTGACTAAAGAAATTATCGAAGCTGGGACCCAACTCAAAATTATTGGTCGTGCCGGTGTGGGGGTGGATAATGTGGACGTCCCCACCGCCACGCGTCGAGGAATTGTGGTGGTAAACTCACCAGAAGGAAACACAATAGCTGCTGCCGAACATGCTCTAGCGATGATGTTATCTTTGTCTCGCTACATCCCCGATGCAAATGCTTCCGTCAAACGCGGTGAATGGGATCGCAAGTCTTTCACCGGAGGCGAAGTATACAAAAAAACACTTGGCATCGTGGGTTTAGGTAAAATTGGCTCCCATGTTGCGTCTGTCGCCAAGGCGATGGGCATGAAGCTGTTAGCCTATGACCCTTTCATCTCGACAGACAGAGCAGAACAGATTGGCTGTCAGTTGGTAGATATGGATTTATTGGTACAGCAGGCTGATTACATCACAATGCACATCCCCAAAACGCCTGAAACCACCCACTTAATCAATGCTGAACGTTTGGCAAAAATGAAGCCAAATGCCCGGATTATTAACTGCGCTCGCGGCGGTATTATCGATGAAGAAGCTCTCGCGATCGCTTTGAAAGAAGGAAGAATCACTGGTGCGGCTTTAGATGTGTATGAGTCCGAGCCATTAGGAGAATCCCCCTTAAGGTCTTTGGGCAAAGAAGCCATCCTCACCCCCCACCTAGGTGCTTCCACCACAGAGGCTCAAGTAAATGTGGCAATAGATGTGGCTGAACAAATTCGGGATGTCCTCCTAGGACTACCAGCGCGTTCGGCGGTGAATATTCCCGGACTCGGACCAGATGTCTTGGAAGGACTCAAACCCTATATGCAGCTAGCCGAAACCTTGGGTAACCTAGTAGGACAGCTAGCAGGGGGACGAGTAGAATTACTGAACATTCGGTTACAAGGCGAACTTGCGACGAATAAGAGTCAACCGATAGTGGTCGCTGCTCTCAAAGGTTTACTTTATCAAGCCTTGCGGGAGAGAGTAAATTATGTCAACGCGAGCATCGAAGCGAAAGAACGAGGAATTAGGGTAATTGAAACCCGCGATGCTTCTGTGAGGGATTATTCAGCCTCGATACATTTAGAAGCTACAGGTAATTTGGGTACTCATTCGGTGATGGGTGCTTTATTAGGTGAAAAAGAAATCCGCCTGACAAACCTAGATGACTTCCCGATTAACGTCCCCCCTAGCAAGTATATGTTGTTTACCTTACACCGCGATATGCCAGGGATTATCGGTAAACTCGGTTCCCTACTGGGCAGTTTTAATGTCAATATTGCCAGTATGCAGGTAGGTCGGAAAATCCTTCGTGGTGATGCGGTAATGGCTCTCTCGTTAGACGATCCCTTACCAGATGGGATTCTCTCTGAGATTACCAAAGTACCTGGAATTCGCGATGCGTATACAGTAACTTTATAACGAGTTAGGAGTTAGGAGTTAAGGTGAGGAATAGACTCCTACTTCTCAACTTGACTTGCACTTCCTTTCCTCCTTTACTCCTAACTTCTAACTCTTAACTCAAACATTTTTTTTGTGACAAACACTTGGTGGGAATTAGAAATTTTATGTGAGCCAGCCCTAGAAGAGTCTGTCTTTTGGCGGTTGGAAAATTTTGGCTGTCGTGGTAGTGCAAGTGAAAGTAAAGGCTCTAGCTTTGCAATGCGGGCTTATTTACCGCAATTCCAAGCGCATCTGTTAGATTTAGCCGCCCTTGGACTCTGGCTGCGTCAAGATGCTTTGTGTGTTGGGTTAGCTGCCCCTGCTTTAAAATGGCACTTGATTGATGAAGAAGATTGGTCCACTAGCTGGAAACAACATTGGCAACCGCAAGAAATAGGCGATCGCTTTCTCATCAACCCCGCATGGCTACCATTACCAGAAGCTTCAGACCGATTAATTATTAAACTTGACCCTGGTGTCGCCTTTGGTACAGGCAATCATGCCACCACTCAGTTGTGCTTGGAATCGTTAGAAATGCGATTTAGCGAGATTCCCAGGTCATTTATGGAAACAGAGGCACATCATGAAGGTGTGGTGATTGCGGATATTGGCTGTGGGTCTGGTATCCTTTCTGTTGGGGCACTGCTATTGGGAGCAAAAAAAGCTTATGCCGTAGATACTGACCCTCTAGCAGTAAAATCAACCATCAGCAATCGCACGCTCAATCTTGTTGACCCAGAAAAATTGATCCCAGCCCTGGGAAGTGTAGATGTTTTAGCAAAAATGCTGGATGAACCAGTAGATGGTATTGTCTGCAATATTTTGGCGGATGTAATTATTGAATTAATTCCCCAGATGGGTGCGATTGTCAAATCAACCACTTGGGGTATTTTTAGCGGTATTTTACTTGAGCAATCCAAAGCCGTAGCTGATACCTTAGAGCAGTATGGTTGGGTAGTTGCAACCCTGTGGCGGCGGAAAGAATGGTGTTGTTTAAATGTACGACGCTCTTGAAAATAGAGTGTTTGTGTTAGGAGTTTATGGAAACTAAGCGAATTTCTGTGCGTTTGTTGCGTCTGTCAAGGGGATCTGTATCGGGTAATGGTTTGCTTGCGCCTTTTCCCGACGCAGTAATTTTAAGCTTAACACCGCGCGATCGCAAATAATTAGCAACAGCTTGAGCGCGTTCTTGGCTCAAAGGGACATTAAAATCAGCTTCACCACGGGCATTAGTATGACCAATGACTCGGACACCTACTGTTTTCTGATCGAATTCTTTCAGTTGACTAACCAAACTATTTAACATTTGCTTATCTTCATCTGTAAGTTCAGCAGACTCAGTGGCAAATTTTACATCAATGTTAACTTGAAAGTTAGCGATATCTGCTGCAGTTTTAAGCTTCTTACTAGCAGGAGTAGGAATTAGAGTTTGAGTTGGAATTGGTTTTGGTGTAGAAATAGGAGTAGGAGTTGGAGTAACTTTCGTGTTAGGAGCCTCTTCTGTAGTTGCCGATTCATTTTCTACACTAGAATTTAATCCAGAACCAAATTGATGCGCCCACCAAAGACCCGCCACACTTAGAACAAAAGTAACCGTAAGAACCGAAAATAAAACAACCGGATTGTCACGCTTACTCATAAAAATTAAGTATATGGTGGTGTTTCACTAGGCGATCGCTTCGTATATTTTTACCATCATTTACTATATTTTGCAGTCAAATGTGATACTTAGCTCATTTAAGTATTTTTGACTTTGCAGCGTATATAGCGGTTTCCATTTGATGAGGTACACTTAAGGGTTTCAAAACCGCATTCTCTTCTTTATCCGTCTCGACCCAAAAATCACCATTCAGTAAATAATTTTTTTCGATATTTAACAAATCACTATCAGCATTCTCTAAGTAGATAGCATCACCATATTCTTGATAGATTGTATCTATCATTTGAATAATCGAATCTTTATCCTGGATTTGATACCTTCGCATTATTACCTCTAAATGCAATAGAGACGCTTGGGTATCACGTCTCTACAATCAGTATAATTTCACAGGTATTATATCAAACCAAAAGGATGCGGTTAAATCCAGTCATCTTCAGTGGATGTGGCTCAATCCCAAAGAACACCACCCAACAAATCCCATGTTTTTGAACCGACTACACCATCGACAGTCAAGTTATAACCATTTTGGAAGTTTCTGACAGCGAAATCTGTTTGCTCCAAGAAGTTTCCAGTAGACAAGTTCTTGTCCATATATCCTAAAGAAATCAGAATATTTTGTAACAATTTCACAGCACCACCTTTATCACCCTTGCGGAGGGTTGGTAGTTCTTTAGTTGCAGTCGCTTGCGCTGATGACATCATAATTTAACTTCCTATTTACAGCCTTGATTGGCTTCAATTGCTTACACCTATATCTACTCACCCGAAAGTTCTGTTTTCGGAAAAGATGTAAAACATCACCCCAAAGGGGTATCATTGGAATATGTTTCTTAAAACTGGCAGTTCTGAACGGCTATAGCAGTCGTAAAAATTTAGATACCACGGTTTTAGGCCTTCAAAAGGCTACGCTTCAATAAAAACCAGGTTTATCGGGGAATTATCCGGGAGTTGGGAGTTTAATACCCCGACTTATTCAGGTCTTTTGTTTTGAGTTGGGACGGCAGCTTGCTCTTGGAAGCTTCCTTCTTCAAACGTGCCTTGTCTGTATTCACATATCAAAACCTCTTCCTTCTTCCTTCTTCCTTCTTCCTTCATTCAATTTTCGATACTTACTTGCCAAGTTTGCAATGTTGTGCCAAGAAATTGGTCAAGATTTGTTAAAGCATTAAGATATGTAATTGTAGCATTTAATTCATCATTTTTGGCTTGTACCAAATCATTTTGCAGCTTGATAATATCCAAAAGCCGGGATCTACCGAGTTTCTGTTTTTCTTGTTCAATTTCGAGTTGTCTGACTGATAGCTCTGTCCTTTGTCGTGCAAGTTCTAGCTGTGAAAAACTGAGTTGAATATTTCTAATTTTATCTTGTAAATCGATATCCAACTGAGTCCGAACATTTCTGACAGTATTTTCTGTCTTAAGTAATTCTACACGCGATCGTTCAAATCTTTGGTTGAGACTCAAATCACCAATTACCCTACTCAAGCTTAATCCAGCCCTAGCATCAGTATCTTGATTTGTACCATTTCCTAAACTAGTAGTAAAACTTAAATCCCAGCGTTTTTCATCTTCAGCTAATCTTAAATCTATTTTATTTTTATCTAAATTCAATAAAGAGTTTAAATAAGTCGGTTGATTTTGCAAAGCTATTTGTTTCAATTTTTCCAACTCTAACTGAGTTGGTTTAACTGTAGGAAGTTCACCAGCTTCAACATTAGTTTTTTGGTTGATATTAAGAATTGATATTAGTGATAGTTTTTTGGATTCTAAATCATTTTCAGCACTTAATAAACTGACTCGACGATTAGCAATATCTGTCTGGTTTTGAACAATATCGACAGGTGCCACTCTACCTGCATCAATTAAAACTTGAGTTACTTCTAGAGATTCTTCCGCATTTTTGAGAGAAAGTTGCTCAATTTTTAATCTTTCTTGAGCTTGCAGCAATTCCCTGTAAGCAAAAATAGCTTTTGTAATTGTGTCACTTAATGTAGATTTCAAATTAATAATATTACTTGTTTCATTCAAGCGAGCGACTGCAATAGAAGCTTGATTTAAACTTGTTCCCCCACCTTTTAATAAAGGTTGACGAAAACTCAACTGTAAATTTTGACTGAAGCTATCATTATTTAAGCTTGTACTAAAATTATTTGCATTTGAAATATTTGAGCCTTGGGTATTACCAGTCCACCCAAAATTAAATTCTCCACCCGTACTAACTTTGACAACAACTTTAGCATCTAATGACCCAAGTGTATTTGTTACTTCCCCTAATCGATTAACCGAGAATGATAAAATCGGAGTTAAAATCGGACGAAATTTACCTTCAGCAACAGTCAAATCTTGTTTTTGAGCAATTCTATCTAAATAGGCATTTTTAATTTCGGTGTTATTTGCTAAAACTAAAATTACAACATCAGCGAGTGATAGCTTAGTTGTTTTTACTTCTGGTTTTTGCGGATTATTATCTCTTGTAGGTGTTTTGTCAAAAATTGCCGGATATCCACTTGACGGAACATCGACAGCAGCGGATTTTGAAACACTAGCCAATAAAATTAAAGCAAAAGTAATTAAAAAGTAGTGTTTGCGAAAATTCAATACTTTCTTACAGAGTAAACAAATCATAAATTCATCCTCAAAACTCTACGTAACTCTGCGCTCCTTTGCATTTATTTAAAAAGATAATATAATAAATAATTGTATTCCCAACTCCTAACTCCTATCTAAGACTCACGCAAAGCCTTTACAGGGTCTAATTGACTGGCACGAACAGCGGGAAAAAAACAAGCACCGACACCGACAATTAAGGCCGAACCTAAAGAAAATGTAGCGGTTTTTAGCTGAAATTGATATGGTAATTTTAAGGTATTAGTTACTGCTGAAGTTAAGAAATGAACAGAACCGATCGCACTCATACCTCCGAACAAACTTAAAATCGTCGCTTCTAAAATAAATTGGAATAAAATCTCTTGTTTTGTAGCACCAATAGCCCTCCTTAAGCCAATTTCCGCAGTCCGTTCAATTACTGCAGCAATTGTGATATTCATAATGCCAACACCACCAATCAGTAAGGCAATTATACCAACTACAGTTAGGCCCCGTGAAGTGTATTCTAAAGTTTGTTTTTGCGCAAGAATTTCTTCAATATTATTGTGGACGTAAATCTCTGCACCGGGAAAACGTGGCTCTAATATTTTCTTTGCTTCCTCGGATAAATCATTCATTTTTTCTATTAAACGTGGTCGAATAGAAATCTGATCAATTCTTTCGTTACCTGTAATCGAACTATAAATAGATATTGGTAGTACTAAATCACCTTTAGGTTGTTCGATAAAAGTCATTTTAGTTTCCATAATACCCACCACCAGATATGGTCTACCAGAACCAAATATAAGTTTACCTAGTGGATTTTCTTTCTGAAACAGTTTATCTGCTAAAAATTTATCAATCACTACCACTGGTCGATAATTCTCAAAATCAGTTGAACTAAAAAAACGACCACTGATTAATTTTCTGCCAGAAGTTAGCAAAAAATCTTGAGTTACAGCGGACATTTGTGGCTCTGCTTCTTGATTTTGATATAATACTTTATCTGAATAGCCAAACATATTAGAAGCACTAATTGCTTGGAAATTTTTTAGCCGACGCTGAAGAAATTTCATATCTTCTAATTGTGGTTCTCTGCCTTCTGAAGAATAAATACCAATATAAACTTGTGGTGCTTCTCTTTCTGCTAATTTCTTAGTAATTACCGCACGGCTAATATCACCGACCCCAAGGGTTGCATTAACTGCAGCCACACCCATAAATACACCAAGAGTAGTTAAAGTAGAGCGTACCAAATTACCTGCTAATGATTTACAGGTGAGAATAATTAAATCCTGGGGAGATAAACTCATATTTAAGTGAGTGATAGAATGGGGCGAAAACTAACAACTAACAAATTGATTACTTTTAAGGAACTGATGGGGTTGGAAGTGGAATATTTGCGTCTGGTGCTGCTTCTATAACTGGAGTTCCTACTTTTAAAGAAGTGTCAGGAGTTGGTAATATAACTTTATCACCAGCTGTTAAACCAGATTTAATTTCAACCTGTGTTGGGCCCTCCAATCCAAGAGTAATATTTCGTTTTTGCGCTTTTCCTTGAGCATCTTTTATCCAGACAAAAGGTTGAGGCTCAGTGCGTTGAATCGCTTCTAAATTCAGCGCAACCACATCCTTACGCTGCTGGACAATAATTTCAACGCTCACTTGACTGCCAGGAATTAAGCTACCACTCGGCTTATCTAACTCAATAGTTGCAGGGACTCTCGAACCCCCAGAACCGCCAGACATCCGCATTCCACCCCCACCACCACCTTCATCAGAAACAGCTTGAGGATGTATACTTTTTAGCCGTCCAGCAAATTCTTTAGAATTAGGACCAATAACTTTAATTCGCGCTTGCTGGTTGACTTTGACTTTCGCCGCGTCGAGGGTTCCTAACTGTAATCGCACTAATTCTTGTCCGGGGTTACCAATGGTGAGCAAAACATCACCTGCTTTTACACCCTCCCCATCTTTAACCTTCAAATCCAAAATTTTACCGGTAATAGGTGCAGACACAACATTATTTTTTATCTGTGCAAGGATGGTTTCTCGCTCGACTTTTTGAACCTGCAACTCCCGAATTTGCGTACTAACATCTGATTGTGCCTGTCGCAATTCTGACTGTGCTGTTAAAACTTTATCTTTCTGCTCTGTAGAACGTTGTTTTTCTAGAGTGAGGCGTTGCAATTCTCTGATTTCATTCTTAACTGTAGACTGCGCCTCTTTGAGTTCTGACTGTGCTGCTAAAAGATTATTTTGCTGTTCTACAGTGCGTTTTTGCTCCGTGGTGATGCGCTGAAGTTCAAGGTTTTGAATGCTGGCTTCTAACTCAGCGTCTTTAATGCTAGACTCAGCGCTGCGGACACTTTCTTGCAACTGTTGAAGTTCATCACTAGGAATAAAACCTTTTGCTGCGAGAACTTCTGTGTTTTTCAGCTTCTGAAGCTCCACAGCTAATTTAGCTTTCGCTTCAATCACTTTTTCACGGTTGCGTGCTATATTAATTTGCTGTTTGCGAATTTCCAATTCCTGCTCTTTACTTGCTTCTCGCAATTGCTTTTGTGCAGTCGCTAACTTTAGCTGCGCCTCTATAAACTTTTCCCGACTGCGTGCTAAAGCTGAACGCTGTTTTTCAACCTCGAATTCTTTGAGAGGTTCACGCAATTCTTGTTGTGCTTCTCTTAGCTTGTCTTGTGCTTCCAGGATTTTTTCTCGGCTTCGTGACAACGCCACTTCCTTAATCTGTAGTTGCAAATCTTGGTCACCTAAATTCTTCTGCCCCTGTAGATTGCGGAGTAGCAAAAGTTGCTGACCTAATGTCACGCGATCGCCTATCTTCACCAACACCCGCTCAACTGCGACCTCTCCCGGCGACTTGATATCTTGTTGATCCCCTAACTCTAAGGCACCACCTTCATTAATGGCAATTTCGACATCACCTTTCTCTACAGCAATAAAAGATACTGCGACCCCATCTTTAGATTTCATGAAATTACGGCTATAAAACAGCCAGCCACTGCCGCTCAATAAAACGAAAAATCCAGATAGAGCTAACCATCGAACACATGAATGAAATTTGTTTTTACTCTTGGAAGAAATCTGGGCAAAATTCATAATTTTTACCAGATTGATATAATTTCTATTTCAGTAAATTTTATCACCGTTGTCATCTATGGATATTTTCTGGAAATTACATTTACTTATAACGGTTGACCGTTGACTGTTTTTTGTCGCTTAAAAGTTAACAGTCAAAGCATTTAGAGTCATTCAAGAAATAAATAATCTTGTTATCAAGAGGCTTCCGACAGGCATACGGATACCTCTTGACCCCTATCCTACGGGATTTATCCTCCTGGGGGTTTAATACCCTGACTATTCAGGTCGCCCGTTTTGAGTTGGGATCCCAATTCTCATCTTGTAAACCTCCTTCTTCCTTCTTCCTTCTTCCTTCTTCCTTCATTTAAATAAAAGATTCGAGATGTTGTACCAACTGTGGGGCTCCCATAGCACCTTCAATTCGCTCCACTGGCTGACCCTGCTTAAACAGTACCAGTGTCGGTAAAGCTTGAATTTGGTACTGACTCGCTAATTGCGGGTACTTTTCAGTATCAATTTTTACAATCTTCATGCGACCTTGGAGTTGAGCATTAACTTGCTCTAAAATTGGAACCATCATCTGACACGGACCGCACCAGTCAGCATAAAAATCCACCAACACAGGTAAATCAGAGCCTGAGAGCATATCTTCAAAGCTATTGAATTGCTTTTTAGTAGTCATAATGACAAGCACCAGTTTTCTATAACTTGATTTTAATTGTCATTGGGCATTTATAATTTGTAATTTGTTGAGCTATGAGGGTAAAAAAATAATTCTTCCCCCCTTGCTCCCTGCTCCCTGCTCCCCTGCTCACCATCTCGTTAGATAATTAGCGGGGTGATTAGAAAAGTTAAGGAAAAGTTCATGGAAATATTGCCAGAAAATTTGCTTCATCTCCGGGGACAGGTGGCAATTATTACAGGTGCTTCACGGGGAATTGGACGGGCGATCGCATTTGCCTTGGCACAAGAAGGGGCTAATGTCGTTGTTAACTATGCCAATTCTAGCGCTGCTGCCGAGACAGTAGTGCAAGAAATTACATCAGCAGGAGGAAATGCCATTGCACTCAAAGCCGACGTTTCCAAGGTTGTTGAAGTAGATGCCTTAATTGACGCCGTCATGAAAAAATTTAACCGTGTCGATATCTTAGTCAATAATGCAGGTATTACTCGTGACACCTTACTTCTACGGATGAAGCCAGAAGACTGGCAGGCTGTGATTGATCTCAACCTTACGGGTGTTTACTTATGCACCCGTGCCGTCAGTAAAAGTATGCTTAAACAACGTTCTGGGCGGATTGTGAATATTACCTCGGTCGCCGGACAAATGGGCAACCCAGGACAAGCCAACTACAGCGCTGCTAAGGCGGGTGTCATCGGCTTTACCAAAAGCGTCGCCAAAGAATTTGCATCACGGGGTATCACAGTTAACGCCGTCGCCCCTGGTTTCATTACCACGGACATGACCAGCGACCTGAATAATACCGAAGAAATTTTGAAATTTATCCCCCTCGCACGCTTCGGACAGCCAGAAGAAATCGCCGGTATGGTGCGCTTCCTTGCCAGCGATCCTGCTGCCGCTTACATCACAGGACAAGTCTTTAACGTGGATGGCGGAATGGTGATGGCCTAAGCAGTCCAAAAGTAATCAGTGTTGAATTAAAAATAGTTTTTTAACTCAACACTTAAAACTAGCTGCCTGGGCACTCAGGATTTTTTATACTGACCTTATCCTTTGCCATACAGTAAAGCCGAGAAAGAAAATAATGCTGATGGTGGTGACCATCATCTGCATTAACGTCATGTGTTGAATTCTCATCGCCAGGAAGTTGCAAACCAAGGCTATTGCCCACAAAGTATATGCAGCTCGGCGTTGGGATAAACCCAAAGCTAGCAAACGGTGATGGAGGTGGTCTTTCCCAGGGGTGTTGAGGGGGTTTTTCCCCGCCATCAACCGCCGAATAAAGACTTGGGTTGTATCTAATACTGGTAGAAGGAGAAATAATACGGGAGGGATGAGAGTAAATACGGTATTTACTTGGAGTTGTCCCAAGATAGTAGTTGCAGCTAGCACATAGCCAAAAAAGTAGGCTCCGGCATCGCCCATAATAATCTTGGAGGGATGGAAGTTATGGCGCAAAAATCCCAGCGATGCACCTCCCAAGGCTGCCAAAACTAATGTTGCGGCGGCACGATTGGGAATCTGTGCCGAAACCGCCAATAAACTCATGGCAGTGATAAAACCCACTCCTCCTACCAAACCATCCATCCCGTCCATTAAATTGATGGCGTTGGTGATACCTACCACCCACAATACCGTCAACAATGTCGAGAGAAGCTGGTCAACCGGGGTGTTCAATGTTACTTCTATGCTGATGCCATTAGCAACCAGCAACAATGCTGTAACAATCTGAATTAACAAACGAACAGAGGAGGATAAGCCAAACTGGTCGTCAATAAAGCCAACAAGTACTAAAATTGAACCGCCCAGCAAAATCGTTTGCACCTGCGCTAATACGCTTTGCAGTTCGATTGGTCGTAAAAGGGTCGCTACTACTACGGCGGTAATTACTCCCGCGTAGATAGCCAAGCCTCCGGCATTGGGCAGAGGTTCTCGGTTCAGCCGCCGAGCGTTTGGTTGGTCAGCCCAACCAACTTTCAAGGCAAACTTTCGTACCGCTGGTATCATTCGCCATGTTACTAGCCAAGCCAAGAGAAAGGTAAACACTACTGCCAACCAGCCGGTGCCGCTTGGGTCGGCAATGCCAAGTAACTCAAGGGAGTGGTACAGATTCATCTCCCGATTTAAATATGAGTACAAATGTCCAAGATGGACATCAACATATTAATCAATTTTTTTGTTTTCATTTGTAACCTAAAAGAATCTTAGATGATTAGCACTCTTGGGCAGTGAGTGCTAAATTGTAAGACAGGAACCGCTAGATAACAGAAAAATGGCGAAAATTGTAGCGTTTGACGATGAATCACGGCGGGCGTTAGAAAGGGGTATTAATGCCCTGGCTGATGCCGTGAAAATTACTTTGGGACCAAAAGGTCGCAATGTGCTTTTAGAAAAGAAATTTGGCATGCCCCAGATTGTCAATGATGGTATCACTGTTGCCAAGGAAATTGAACTAGAAGATCCTCTAGAAAATACTGGCGCAAGACTGATGCAGGAAGTGGCATCAAAAACCAATGATGTCGCTGGGGATGGCACCACTACCGCTACGGTGTTGGCGCAGGCGATTATTAGAGAAGGTTTGAAGAATGTCGCCGCTGGCAGCAACCCCATAAGTATTAAGCGGGGTATCGACAAAACCATTGAGGCTTTGGTACTGGAAATTGCAAAAGTAGCCAAGCCTGTAGATGGTAGTGCGATCGCCCAAGTTGCTGCAGTCAGTGCTGGTAACGATGAGGAAGTTGGCGCAATGCTAGCCTCAGCAATGGAAAAAGTCACCAAGGATGGTGTAATTACCGTTGAAGAGTCTAAATCCCTCTACACTGAGTTAGAAGTCGTTGAAGGGATGCAAATCGACAGGGGTTATATTTCGCCCTACTTCATCACCAACAACGAGCGGATGACAGTAGAGTTTGAAAATGCCCGCATCCTGATCAGCGACAAGAAAATCAGCAGCATTCAGGATTTGATTCCGGTGTTGGAAAAAGTCGCCCGTTTGGGTCAACCTTTGCTGATTATTGCCGAAGATGTGGATAGTGAGGCTTTGGCAACATTAGTGGTGAACAAAGCACGCGGTGTGCTGGCAGTCGCTGCGATCAAATCCCCCGGATTTGGCGATCGCCGGAAAGCAATGTTACAAGATATTGCTGTTCTCACTGGCGGACAGATGATTTCTGAAGAAATCGGTTTAAGTTTGGATACCGCTACTTTAGAAATGCTGGGCACAGCGCGGAAAATCACCATTGACAAAGAAAACACCATCATTGTTGCTGGTAGTGATGACAGCAAGTCTGAAGTCCAAAAGCGAGTCGCCCAAATTCGCAAACAATTGGATGAAACTGATTCTGACTACGACAAAGAAAAACTCCAAGAACGGATTGCTAAACTAGCAGGCGGCGTGGCAGTTATCAAGGTGGGTGCGGCAACCGAAACCGAACTCAAAGACAGGAAATTGCGGATTGAAGATGCTCTAAATGCTACCAAAGCAGCGGTGGAAGAAGGTATTGTTCCCGGTGGTGGCACAACCTTGATTCACCTTGCGAAGAAGATAGAAGAGATTAAAAAGGGTCTTTTGAACGAGGAAGAAAAGATTGGGGCTGATATTTTGGCACGAGCGCTAGAAGCACCCCTACGTCAAATAGCAGATAATGCCGGTGTCGAAGGTTCTGTGATTGTCTCCAAAGTCCGCGACACAGAATTTAACATTGGCTACAACGCTGCTACAGACGTATTTGAAGATTTAATCGCTGCTGGGATTATTGACCCTGCCAAAGTCGTGCGATCGGCACTGCAAAATGCTGGTTCCATTGCTGGCATGGTTTTAACCACCGAAGCCGTTATCGTCGAAAAGCCTGAGAAGAAAGGAGCAGCCCCTGACATGGGTGGCATGGGCGGCATGGGCGGTATGGGCGGTATGGGCGGCATGGGCGGCATGGGCGGCATGGGTATGATGTAATACCTGCTAGCTTCATAATTATTCATTTTACCAAGCAGTTTGCCTTGTCAAGGCAGACTGTTTTTTTTCACATTTCCCCCGGGGTCACGGGGGCAGGGGGAACAATCGCACCTAGCTTTCCTTGAATTGGCGGACTACTAAAAGCCCCACTTCTGAGCGTCTACGATATGATTTAAGCCAGTAAACAAATCGATTGGTTGTAGGAGCAATCCTAAGTTGACTAATTGGTGGATAACACTGCACAATAAAGCGCATATTCCTCTTGCTTAAGCCTTGGCTTTCAACCGAATTTAGGCGTACCACTAGGGTCTAATGGTGCAAAGTAAAAGCAACGCTTAAGTCGAATAGCTGTCATGAAAGAACGCTCTTTGTAGCAGTATGCAACTTACTATTAAACTGAACCCGCATATAACTAATGACTAACGCTGATAATCTTCCCCGAAAATAAATTTCCGAGGCTAGCTGAAATATAAATTTTTGGAGAAATTATATATAAAGTCTCTACATTTATATGAGGTGAGAGGGAAACTTTGAACTCCTAACTCCCAACTCCCAACACAAGAACTCCTAACTCAATTATGGCAATCAAACTTCCACGCTTGAAAAAAAGAGTAAACAAAGTATATACAACGGATTACTATCATCAGCCAGGTGATATGCCTGGACAACTACTCGTTGATGAGAATGCCGACCATCCGGAAATTTATTTAATTGATTATACCTCAATCAATGCTATCAAACAGCAAATACAAGCTCCAGAAGAATGCAAGAAATATTTAGATACAGAATCTGTTTCTTGGGTTGATGTTCAAGGCTCAGGTAATACAGAATTTTGGGAAAGATTGCAAACACTTTTTGATTTACATCCTCTGGTTTTAGAAGATGTCGTGAATGTACAAGAGCGTCCAAAAGTTGAAGATTACGAACACCAATTAGTGATAATTGCTCGGATGGTAGTGCCAAAAACGAAAATATGCGGTTTTTATAAAGAGCAAGTGAGTTTAGTGCTGGGAAAACATTACTTGCTCACAGTACAGGAGGAAGCAGAACATGATTGTTTTGAACCAGTGCGATCGCGCATTGAGAAAGGCAAAGGGATCATCCGCAAACAAGGAGCAGATTATTTAGCCTATGCCCTATTAGATGCAATTATCGATGGATTTTTTCCAGTCTTGGAGCGTTACGGTGAGCGGCTTGAACAGTTAGAGGATGAAGTGATAATCAATCCCACTAGACAAACGCTGCAGAAAATATACCAAATTAGGCGAGAATTATTAGAATTGCGTCGTGCCATCTGGCCGCAGCGGGATGCAATTAATTCTTTGATTCGAGATGGTAGCGAATTGATTGGCAAGGAGGTGCGAACTTACCTGCGAGACTGTTACGACCATGCAGTGCAAGTGATGGATATGGTAGAAACTTATCGAGAACTTGCATCTGGATTAATGGACGTGTATCTTTCCGCAGTCGGGAACAGAATGAATGAAATCATGAAAGTGCTGACCGTGGTTTCAGCGATTTTCATTCCGCTAACTTTCGTTGCTGGCGTTTATGGGATGAATTTTGAGCATATGCCAGAACTGAAAAGCCGTTGGGGTTACCCGATTTGTTTGGCGGGTATGGTGGCGATCGCTATAGGTTTGCTATTCTTCTTTAAGCAACGAGGTTGGTTGGAAAACGCTTCCATAAATAAGCGCGATTTACCGGATTAGGAAAGACAAGGGGTAAAGGCTAAAGGTTAAAGGGGAAGAATTTATTCCCGATTCCCGATTTCCCATGCCCTTCAGGCTGACTTTACAATTCACAGGGAGTATATATTTTAAGTTATGGCAAATACTGCTGCTACCGACAACAATTTATTTTATTTAACGCTTTATATTATCGGCGTTACTTACATCTTTAACCGGATGGTGGAATCAATTGCCGACCAAATTAAGTTTGAATACAAGAAAGGAGTTGTCGATGAACAGCTCAAAGAACAAGAACTACAAGGCGATGTTGGGATTAGTTTTAAGCTCAAACCTTCATACGCACTAGATGATTTGAAAGAATTATCGGTTAGCATTGAGAATAAATCAAAAAATCTCGCAGTATATATTGACTGGGACAATTGCTCTTTAGTCGTTGAACATAACAAACAATCGTGCAGAGTGATTCGCAAATCACCAGACTTAACTCGTGACTTAGCTGTACCTCAAAGTCCTAGTTTAATAGCACCAACCAAAACACTCACAGAGTTAGTAACCGCTGAAAATGTTTTTGAGCGTGATAAAGAAAGCGGAACCTACACACCAAAAAAACCTATAGTTAATATCACCGGACTAAAGAGCAGTCCCGTGAAAGCCCAAAGGAAGTTGTACGCCAACTTTATGAAGAGAAGAAATAACTTAGATTTTTCGTTACAATTAGTGCTAAGAATATCTGAACTGCGGGTAGGTTTGGTTCCAGGCAAAGATATTCCTCCGGTGTGCATTGTGAATTGTCCTTTTACCATCAGAAAGCTACCTTGGACTTACGCACTACCTTGGAATAAGAAGAAATAGAAGATTAGTATGGATGCAATTGCCAGACCGTCAAATTGTGCAAAATTTCCAATTTACTTTTAGAGTGATTTGGCTCTGTAGACTCGCGGTTAGCGACAATTTTGATCTGGCAAATTGGAAGATTAATAATCGATGTCTACAAGACTGTTGCACCTTGGATGGGTATGGAATCCCTGTCATCAGCTACACTAAGAGCATGGTTAAAATGCCGCTCACCTTTCTAAAAATCATCCATGTCTCGTTGGTTTAATACGGCAGGTCCTTGCCGAGCCGACAAACATTATATGCTGTCACCAAGCAGTCGGTTGCCCGACTTAAAGCAGCTAATTGCCCAAGAAAGTTATTTTGTAATTCATGCACCTCGTCAAACAGGAAAAACCACGGCAATGCTAGCGCTAGCCAAAGAATTAACGGCTAGCGGACGCTATACAGCGGTAATGGTATCGGCAGAAGTCGGGGCACCCTACAGTGATGACCCAGGTGCGGCAGAATTGGCGATTCTTGGTGCTTGGCGAGATACGATAGCAGACTCCTTGCCCCAAGACTTGCAACCCCCTACTTGGGTTTATACAGAGCCTGGACAGAGGATTCGAGCCTGCTTAAGGTCTTGGGCACAAGTTTCACCACGACCTTTGGTACTGTTTATAGATGAAATTGACTCCTTACAAAATGAAGCCCTAATTTCAATTTTACGACAGTTACGCGATGGCTATCGCGGTCGTCCGGATAACTTTCCACTATCGGTAGGGTTAATTGGTTTGCGGGATGTCCGCGATTATAAAGTCGCATCCGGTGGCAGCGACCGATTAAATACAGCGAGTCCATTCAATATTAAAGTTAGTTCCCTAACATTGAGAGATTTTTTCGCTGCTGAAGTTGCAGAACTATACCAACAACATACTGACGACACCGGACAAGTTTTTGCTAGTGTTGCAATCAATACAGCGTTTAATTTGACTCAAGGACAACCTTGGTTAGTAAATGCCCTTGCCAAAGAAATTGTCGAAAAGTTGGTCAAGGATACTTCGGTTGCAATTACACATAAGGATGTTTTAGAAGCTAAAGAAATACTCATTGCACGTAGAGATACTCACCTCGATTCCCTGGCTGAAAGACTCCGAGAACCAAGGATAAAAGCAATTATTCAACCAATACTAGCAGGGTTGGAACTAGGGGATGTGCCATCTGATGATATTCAGTTTGTTCTAGACCTGGGTTTATGTAAGATGGACCCAGAAGGCGGATTGACAATTGCGAATCCGATTTATCGCGAGGTCTTACCGAGAGTATTAACAATTACACCAATGGCTTCACTGCCGAAAATTGCACCGACTTGGTTAACTAAGGACGGGGAGTTAAATACTGATGCCTTACTCGAAGCATTTTTAAAATTCTGGCGGCAACATGGTGAACCATTATTAGGTAGCACTGGATATCACGAAATTGCACCCCATCTAGTCCTAATGGCGTTTTTGCATCGGGTTGTCAATGGAGGTGGAACCTTAGAGCGCGAGTATGCGATTGGAAGCGATCGCATGGATTTATGTTTAAGATATGGTTCTACCACATTAGGAATTGAGTTAAAAGTTTGGCGCAATAAAAAAGGCGACCCGCTTTTGTCTGGTCTTGAGCAATTAGACTCATATTTAGCACGTTTGGGGTTAGCGACAGGTTGGCTATTTATTTTTGACCGACGGACTAATGCCTTACCAATCGAAGAACGTTTAGCAACAGAAATTACAATTACAAATAGGGGACGTTCTGTAACCGTTATCCGTGCGTAGGGGACAGAATGAGCGAAACTGTTGTGAGAATCACGCTCAATTTGTAGCTTTTTTACTGCTATTACCCCGAAAAATCGATTAACGTTCCTACTTGCCAGCTACCCAGGTAGGGCAAGCAAGATGCCCACCCTACAATAAATAATAAATTAACTTAAGCCTTCTTTCAACTCACTCCTTGCCTTATCCAACGCTTCTGCTAACTTACTTGCATCCTTTCCTCCAGCTTGCGCCAAATTCGGTCTTCCACCACCACCACCACCGCAAATTTTCGCAATCCCACCAATAAACTTCCCAGCTTGCAAACCTTTCTTATTTACTTCACTAGAGAAAGCTGCAACTAAACTAACCTTCCCCAATTCTGGAACCGAACCCATCACCACCGCACCGTTACCGATTTTTTGTAATAAGCGTTCAGCAGCAGTTTGCAATTGATTAGGATCAACATCGTCCATCTGCGCGACTAAAATCTTATAATCGCCTACAGATTCTACTGTTGATAGCAAACTATCAGATTTCGCGATCGCCAATTGTCCCTTCAATACCTCCAACTGCTTAGTCGTATTTTTCAACTCAAGAAGCAGGGTGGTGATTCTCTCCGGGACTTCCTCTGGTTTCACCTTAAAGCGATCGCTCAAATCTTTGACTACTTTATCCCGCACATTTAAGTAGTCTAAAATCGCAGCACCGGAAACCGCTTCAATCCGCCGTACTCCGGAAGCTACTCCAGCTTCAGAAATGATTTTAAATACACCTATTTCCGCAGTATTACTGACATGAGTCCCGCCGCACAGTTCCATCGAAACACCGGGAAAATCGATAACGCGGACTTCTTCGCCGTATTTTTCCCCAAACATTGCTGTAGCACCTTTTGCCTTAGCTTCTGCGAGGGGTAATACTTCGACTTTTGCAGAATGTGCCTCAGAAATCCAAGTATTAACCTGGTCTTCAACTTGCTGTACTTCTTCTTTTGTTAAAGCACGGGGACAATTGAAGTCAAAGCGCAATCTGTCGAAGGATACTAGAGAACCTGCTTGGGATATGCTATCGTCAACGATTTTCTTTAAGGCCCCTTGTAAAAGGTGAGTTGCGGTATGATTCGCTTGGGCGCGACGCCGACAAGAGGAGTCGATTTGAGCGGTGACAACATCTCCTACCCGGATTGTACCGCGTTCGATGCGTCCAAAATGAACAAAGAAATCAGATTCTTTCTTCACATCTTCCACCCGCACAACGATACCATCGCCAGTAATATAACCCCTGTCACCAATTTGTCCCCCAGATTCGGCATAGAATGGCGTTTTATCCAGAACCACTTGCACTTCTGTTCCGGCTTCTGCTTCTTGTTCCGAAATGCCGTTAATCAACAAAGCTTCTACTTTCGCATCTGCTCGATCAGACGTATAACCCAAGAATTCTGTAACGTTAATATGTTCCGCCAACTTGTCGAGGGAACCCTGCACAGTTAAATCAATGGTTTCATGTGCAGCTTTGGCACGGATTACCTGCTTTTCCATTTCTGCTTCAAATCCGGCAACATCCACTGTGAGGTTGTTTTCCTGAGCAATTTCTTGGGTTAATTCCAAGGGGAAACCGTAGGTATCGTATAGGGTAAAAGCACTTTCACCCCCAATCTGAGTTTCGCCTTTACCTTGCAACTGTTGGATAATTTCGGAGAGCATTTTTTCGCCACGGTCCAAAGTCTTGAGGAAATTGGATTCTTCCCGTTGCAATTCTGCTTTAATAGCATCTTCCCGTTGGCGGACATTGGGATATGCAGATTCTGAAAGAGCGATCGCCGATTCAGCAACTTGGGTAGTAAATTCAAAAGAAATCCCAATCAAACGTCCATGACGCACCACCCGCCGAATTAACCGACGCAACACATAACCTCTTCCCACATTGGAAGCGCGAATTTCATCAGCGATCATGTGAACAACAGCACGAACGTGATCGCCAATTACCTTCAAAGAGACTTTGGTTTTCTCATCGCTGCTAGCATAATCAATTCCCGCAATATCTGCCGCAGTTTTAATAATGGGAAAAATTAAATCAGTTTCATAGTTGTTGGGAACTCGTTGGAGAACTTGTGCCATCCTCTCCAAACCCAACCCAGTGTCAATATTCTTCTTCGTAAGCGGTGTTAAATTGCCTTCTGCATCACGGTTATATTGCATGAAGACAAGGTTGTAAACTTCGATAAACCGGGTATCGTCTTCTAAATCTATATTGTCATCGCCCAATTCTGGGTGAAAATCATAGTATATTTCCGAACAAGGTCCGCAAGGACCAGTCGCACCAGATGCCCAGAAGTTATCATCTGCACCCATTCGTTTGATACGCTTAGAAGTCACACCGATTTTATCTTGCCAGATATTGAAAGCTTCGTCATCCTCCTCAAATACACTGACTACTAGCTTTTCCTTGGGTAAATTAAATATTGTGGTACAGATTTCCCAACCCCAGGCGATCGCTTGTTCTTTAAAATAATCACCGAAGCTGAAGTTACCTAGCATCTCAAAAAACGTGTGATGCCGATTAGTGCGTCCGACATTTTCGATATCGTTAGTGCGGATGCATTTTTGGGAAGTCGTGGCACGGTTGAATTCTGGCGTGCGCTGTCCCAAGAATATCGGTTTAAATGGTAGCATCCCCGCGATCGTCAACAGTACCGTGGGGTCTTCTGGTACGAGGGAAGCACTTGGGAGAATTTGGTGTCCCCGTTGGGCATAGAAGTCGAGGAACTTGGTGCGTATTTCGCTACCGCTTAAGTACTGGGGATGTGAAGACATTGTTGTTTGTAATCATTTGTGTCAAAGGAGCGGGATTGGGCTGGATGTTGGGTAAACGGTAAAGAGAAATTTTACTCTTTCCCTTGCCTCTTGCCCCTTACCCCAGCCGCTTTCATAGACAAAGTATGCCGCACAAAAGGACATCTGTGCCATCAACTACAGAAGTCGGCATAATTTCTATATTTTTTTATCCTCGAATAAACTTTTTAAGACCCCGACCGTTCTCAGGGTCGTCCGTTTTGAGTTGGGGTCTGAATCCGCTGCACTCACTATAGACTGCATGTGGACAGGCTACCGGGGAGCGAAAAATCAACCAAAAATGTCGGACAAATTTTAAGATCCTACTATCAAGCCTGTCCACATACAATCTAAAAACCTCCTTCTTCCTTCTTCCTTCATTCAATTTTACATTTTCTTTTCGCTTCATCGTAGAAAATGGGACACTTTGGGCAGAATATGTGCAGCTTTTTTTAGTGTCACAAGTACTTAACTCTAGTAGGATGAAACATTAAAATTTCTTCAATAAGATTAATCCTTGAACATAATTCCAAATCCACATACTGAGGTAACTCATGGCTCTAAAATTGAAAGTTCCGAATATTGCCTGTGATGGTTGTGCAGAGACAATTACCGAATCTATCCGCATAGTAGAACCAGATGCGAAAGTGGATGTGGATGTCAAAAATAAAACTGTCACAGTGGAATCAGAAGCTTCCGAAGAATCGATTAAACAGGCAATTGTCGCTGCAGGTTACACGATAGAGGGTTATCAATAAGGACAAAAAGGATGATAAGTGAGGTAAGACTGTTGGAAGGTGTTAAGCAAACTGTTTTTCCCACTACAACAGGTATGTAAACAAATCTAGGTAGATGAAATCAAGCCAACAGTCTCACCTCACAGAGCAACTATATTCAAGATTTGGCTTCTTCTGCGATTGGGTGAAACAAAGTAATTAAAATCCCAACTCACTATATTTCAACCTCCATGAGCGTGTCCTAATTATTTATTTTTATTTATTTTTTCTGTAAATTTACTGAGAAAAATCGTCTTTTATTAAGAAACATCTGTTCATATTAGATAGGTATCGAAAAATCATACTGAATCGGTGTTTGCGGATATATAATCAAAGCTATAAATATTTTTTATCGTTGTAGAATATTAACATTTGGTTGCTGACCCGGCGCTGAACTTCGTTTTTTTTCATGGAGTCAATACTATAAACTGTTTATATTTTGCAACAATCACACCTTAAGCCATTCCTGGAAATTACAGTAATACTTTTATACTTCCGTAGATTATTCAGTATTTATACTGTTTGAAATCAACGATAGAAAAGTAGAAATTAGGTATCAGAAAAAGTAATCCTAGGGATTGTAGTAAAGTTAAGGCGTTTAGAGGTGATTGAAATTGAATATTTACTGTAGATATAACGAGCGAATGATGAAATATGGGGTCATACCCCCTAGGCAAGAATACGGGCATATTAAGTAGTAGCAGGGAGAGTTCACGTCTTTTTTTACGAGGGTTATACCCTTGAGTCTAAATAGGGTAACAAACAAAGCAATGAACATTTCCATTCTGGTCTTCGGAAGTGATAACTTTCTGGCTGCACTTCCCGATCAGATCCGTGATGCAACCGCTTTTAACGTAGAAGTTATCGCCAATCTGAATCAGGCTGTGTCGCAAATTAAAATTACGCCACCTGATGTAATGCTTGTGCAAGCAAGTTGCCATGGCAGTATGGAACTCTGCCGTTGGCTAATAGAACAAACAAAGCTATCTTCGATTTACTGTATTCTTTTGGAAGATCGGCCCCATCTGTTGGCTGATAGAATTGAGTATGGCTGGGAGTGGGAGTTGGAGATGACTTCCTCGGCACTGCAACAAGGAGCCGATGCTTATATATGGCAGCTGACAAAAGTAACAGATAAATATGAAGTGGCAGCAGAGTTCAGTGCCAGCGTTGATGCAAAGCAGCTTGCCGGATGGCATCGCTTGCTACTAGCTCAATTGACGGTAGGTTTTCGGAAAGCTCAAAAGTACCGCGATCTGATCCGCACTAACGACTTATTGTCAGCGATCGCCTTGGCGGACCCGCTGACAGAATTAAACAACCGTCGGGCTCTAGAGTGGGATTTACCCAGACAAATTCAAAAGGCTCGTGCTAAAGGGAATGAGATGAGTTTGATTATTCTGGACGTTGACTTCTTTAAAAAAGTTAACGATACCCACGGGCATTTAGTCGGCGATCGCCTTTTGCAGTTGCTGTGTAATCGGATTAAGCATAATTTACGGTTTCAAGATACTCCTTTCCGCTATGGCGGTGAGGAATTCGTAATTATTCTAGGTAATACTAGTTCTGAAGAAGCAATTGTGGTGGCACGTCGCTTAAATCGTATAGTCTGCGAACAACCATTCGCTATAAACAACAACCTGACTATTGATGTCACTATTAGCCTCGGAACTGCTTGTTTGCGAGCGGATGATGATGCTCAAGGTACAAGTTTGTTGCATCGTGCCGACCAATTTTTACTCCAGGCTAAGGCCTCTGGGCGTAATCGTGCCATCGGCTGTGGGGAATATTTATCGCAGCAACCACATTTGAGGGTTGTTTCTTCATAAGAATCAACCTATCGCATTACTAATAGCACTCTGACACTCTGTGAGGGGGGCGCGTTTTCCCATAGCATAAATTAAAGCTTGGTACGCCGACCAATTTTCTTGTAGTAAAGTTTTCGCTTGCAGAGTACAAAGGCGCTGTTTGATTTCGCCACTAGATTCAGAAAAACCTAAATTTGTCAATACTCCTGCAAGCTTATTTCTATCATCAGCCCCACCTTCGGCATTGTCATAAACCAAGGTTTCAGCCGCAATCCCTGCCATCCAAATAGTACAGTAGCGGTCTAGCATTTGAGCGCTGATTTTACCTTGTTCGAGTTGGGATGCTAATTCTGCATCATCAAAACTCACGCCACCTTGTCCTGGTTGTTTCTGTCTGAGGGCTTCCCAGGCACTAAGAGTATAACCAGTTACGGGGATATCCAACAAGTGCGCAACGAGAAAATGTCCGGCTTCGTGGTGAATAATACGTTCTCTGTGTGCGGGTGAAAAACTAGCGATCCAGTCTAAAAGTACGGTACCTCCCTTGCCTTGTAAACTGAAACTATCGAGAGTTGCGATTCCCAAAATTGTGAAGGTAGCAAGTGCTGGGACTGTGGGCGACAAGTGAAATAATGGACCTAACAGACTGGAAATCGTGATTATAAAAATAGATATTGCAACTAAATTTAAAGCAGTTTGGCTCATTGTAGGGTTTTATGAATGCAGCGTAATCTTTCTTAATTATGCTGTGAGATAGCCATCATTGAGATTTTATCTGATTAAATTTACCTAACGGCTGTTTGCCCCATCCCTCTAGGGAGTAAGACGGGGAGGATGGCGAGGAATATCGCATCTCCAATTTTGTCAAGGTAAAATTATTCAAATACTACAGTTCTATTGCCATATACCAAGACACGATTTTGTAAGTGCGATCGCACTGCTCTTGCCAATACCACCCTCTCCAAATCTTTACCTTTTCTAATCAAATCGTCAATTTCATCGCGGTGACTCACCCTGACAACATCCTGCTCAATAATTGGTCCTGCATCCAAATCGGCAGTGGCATAATGCGCTGTTGCACCAATAACTTTAACCCCACGTTCAAAAGCCCTGTGATAGGGATTTGCACCAACAAAAGCTGGTAAAAATGAGTGGTGAATATTAACTATTTGGGGAAATTTGGCAATAAAATCTCCGCTGACAATTTGCATATATTTCGCCAATACAACTAAATCAATGTTGTACGTCTGTAACAATTCTAGTTGTTTTTCTTCCTGTTCTGCCTTGTTATCCTTGGTAATAGGTATGTAGTGGTATTCAATCTCAAATTGTTCTGCTATCGCGTTTAAATCAGGATGGTTGCTGATAATTAAGGGAATCTCCGCTGCGAATTCTTTTGCACGCTGCCGCCAAATGAGGTCATACAGGCAATGATCTTGTTTGCTTACCCAAATAGCAATGCGTGGCATAGCATCAGAAAAATGCAGTTCCCACTTGGCATTTAATGGTTGGGCAATGGCATTAAATGCGGGTGCGATTAAATTTCGTGGCAAATTAAACCCAGAAAGTTGCCATTCAATCCGAGTCAGGAATAACCCAGCAGCAAAGTCTGTATGCTGATCCGCATGAATGATATTACCGCCATTGGCATAAATGAAATTGGCAATTTTTGCTACAAGTCCCCGTTGATCTGGACAGGAAATTAGCAATGTTGCTGTCGGACTGGTCATAGTTAGTTTAAATGCTAGCTTGATTCTTAAATGTAGCTTTTAAGTATTATCACTAATTTCACTCTAATTTTATACAGGTAATATGAAATTAGATTTCGTTTCAAACCTAACTAAAAGCTTCTAAGTGTAAACAATGTATTTATCTTCCCATAAATCATAGTATAAAATTTTATCTTGAACTCTAGAAAATTTTATCTGCTAAGATCAGTTTGAACGAATTATGGGTACCTACTGAATTATTTTCTTACAAACAAAACAATAATAAAGGGGTATTTTTTTAGTTCTTTCTCCTTCATTGCATCTAGCAAAACCTTTATTAATTCACAATATAGAGTATTTAGGCAATTTTTACTATTCTTGAATAATTTTAATAAATTTTACCTTTTCAAGAGTTACGCACTGCACAAACACTTATTATCGGGTTAAGTTGTTTTCCATCGCTCCTAATTTCCAAAGTTTAAAATATAGTTTTTGTTCATGACATAGGTCTCAAAAGTTGACTTTAACTTATTGTTTTAGTTGTTAAGTAAACAGGAAAACTTGCAGTGACAGAAGCTTACTTGCTTGTATGTTCTCACTACATCTGGAAAAATATAAATTTGATAAAGGGTATGCAAAGTGTACATGGTATTTATTAGTATCAGATATAGTCTATGAATTCTATAAAGGTAGTACAATTTCAAATCGAGAAAAAACGGTTCATAAAAGTCGATTTGTATTCAACAATCAAGCATGGTTATGCCCTTTTTAAAAGGAAACTATCAACATCAGCTTCACTGACAACTAACTTACTATTATGTTACAGCAATTTTTAATTTATTTAGCAGTAATTGCTTATTTTGGGATAGCTTGTTGTTTTTTCTATAAATGGCTAGATTTTTTTATAGAAGATGAGGAGATGACTTCAACACAACGCTCTTTTTCTACCGTCATTTTAATTGTTGCTTCTATTTTATGGGTAATAATAGTGCCGTTTGCTTACTTGGAACTTTTAAATTTTCACAAAAAGCATAAAGGAATTATTGATTTCCTAATCGATATGTCGAATCAAACTGTTTCTGAAGAGTGAGGGTTATTTTTGAAACGCAGAGGAGGGCAGAATTTTTTAGTCAATTATGGCTTTTTGGTGTTTGTGGGGCTGGGCAAAATGGGGCTTGGAGAAGGTAGTTTTCCAGTGTTGTCTTCTGGTTGTTTCCACTCGGAAACTTGTCGATTAACTGCATTCTCAAAATCTGGTGATACCAACAGCACATCTACATTTCCATCTGCTTTAGTTGCAGGGTTAGTTCGAGCATATAAGAATCGTCGGTTAAAGTCAGACTTGCCCAAAGTTAACTGATGGGTTTTCTGATTTTTGAGTTTGACTTCGATAGTCGCTTGGGGCTTATCTAAACTGAATTCTGGAAGCTGGTTAGTTGGAACAGATAAAATGCGGTTGCTTGTTCCCTTCACCAGTAAATCCATCAAATAGGATACGCTAGCATCACTTGCTGGTGCTTGTTCGGGAGATTTGAGCAACCATTTTGGTTTGTCCGAACTATTATTACGATCCAAATTTACATTCACACTATTAGTTTTAAGAGACAAAGATTGCACATCATCTGCTGCAAAAGAGAAAATTTGCTGATTTTTCTCCTTAACTTCCTCTCGCTGATTCTTCCAATTAAATTCATACAAGTAGACAAAACCACCTAAACCCAGCGCTAGAAGTATCAAAATTACAGTTGTCCGTTGCACTTTCATTTTTTAATTATTTGTTATTTGTTACTAGTAAATAACCACTAACTCCTAACTCCTAACTTTACCTTCTTCGCCACCAGAAAAAAGTTGAACAAGCAAAACCTAACAAAGGTAAAATTAATAGTGACGATAATGCCAAAAGATTGGCTTGTGCTGCGGTCATGTTAATCCGGCGATTTTTTGCTTCCTTGGGACGAATTGAAAGGGTTTGTTCGTCTTGCTGACTCAACCACGAGACTGAGTTGAGGAATACATCTCCGTTTAGCTGCTTGTCAAATAAGCCATCGGTGGCAAAATCAGAATTTCCTAATACTACTAGACGTGATTCTTTTGTGGTTTCGAGTGGAGAAGCTGAGGGAGTCGGGGAGGGGGAAGAATTAGGAGCGGGGGGTGGAGCTAGTGTTATGGGGGTTGAGGAAGATTTGGGAGTGGGAGATGGGCTGGCTTTAGCTTGAGTTGTTGGGGAAGCTTTGGGGGTAAGCTCGATAGTGGGTGATGGGGTTGGGATGGGTGTGGGATTTATTTTACTTCCGGCTTTCCTAGTTAATGCTATGCCTAGGGTGAGGGGTCCTTTGCGATCGCTTCCTTCATTGAACTGTAAATTTTCGCTTGAAAGGTCGCTTTCAGCCCAACTACTGGGGTAAGGTTTGGTTCGCAATAATTCTGTTGCTTCAATACCGGGTACTGGTGTTGCGTCTATCGGTCGTGCTAGACGATAAAAAGAAATACCGTTACCAAAATTTTTGGTAATCGGATGTTTGCCATATTCATTTATTAGGGCAACAGCAGGACCAAGCCCTACTCCCCCAGAAACATCAACCGCCAACCGATTATCCAATTTGACGCCCCATTCTTGCAACAAAGGCTCAACTTTGGAGTCGGTGTTAGGGTCTACCATCAACAATACATTACCGCCGCGATTGAGATAATCTCGCAATGCGGCAACCTCAGGATCAAATAGCGCTCGTTTAGGGCCCGCTATGACTACAACAGTTGCATCTTCTGGTATTTTTGATTTTTCGACTAAATTCAGCGGTTCAGGTATGTAGTTTTTATCACCTAATGCTTGAGTTGCTTGGGACATTCCACCTTCGCCGGCTCCTAGTTGGTGTTCGCCGTGACCTTGAAGCAAGTAAACTTTAGTTGTGGTGGCGCTGCTGATTTGTTGCAAGCGATTAGTTAAACGGACTTCTGAAAGACGTTCGTTTTCATTGATTGCCTGCACTAACTGGCGTTTGTCTCCAGATTCCAGATAAATTTCGCCATAATCTTTAACACCGAATTTTTCTGCAAGTCCCGGTCTGGCTTGCGGGTCTATATACTCAAATTGAAATTTTGGGCTTTGTCGGCGATAATTTTCTAGCAGTTCCCTATCAATGGAATTTTGAGTCACATCAAACAGCCATACTTTAACAGGTTGTTTCAAAGAACGTACTAATTCTTTGGACTGAGGGGCTAGGGTAAACAACTGCGCTTCTGTTAAGTCTGTCCGCAGGTGGTAGCGAGTACCGAGAAAGTTGATTAGGCCTAAAATTGCCAATACAGAGACAGTTGCAACTAGAGCATTTGTACCAGCTTGGGTGGAACGCTTGGACCACCAGTTATTTTGTTGACTTTGCCAAAAAAGCCAAAATCCGGTAATCACAGTCCCTGAAATCAGCAATATTAGTGGGATTGTTCCCCATTTTTCTGTTAATAGCCCAGATGTCAAACCCGCAGTAATTAGAAACGGGCCAAGCCAAAATAGATATTTCCAAGGTTTCTTATTAGCGATTATTTTCATATTTTGTTAATTGTTAGTTGTTAGTTGTTAATTGTTAGTTGTTAGTCGTTGGTTGTTAGTTGTTGCCTACTAACCAATAACCACTAACCAATAACGACTAACTAACTATTGCCGTTGAAAACGCAGTGCATCAATTGATTGGGCTGTAAGAAAAATGCCTAAAACAATGTAACTGGCAAATAAAATTAAACTGCTGGTATCGAAAATCCCTTGGAGGAGGGTGTTGTAATGTTTTAACAATGAGAAATGACCTAGAGCTTCTCCCAAGGAACCGCCGATATTTTTGGCGATTAAATCAATGAATAATAGTAACAAAATCACCGCAAATGTCAGGACGGCAGAGAGGATTGTGCTGTCTGTTAAAGAGGAAATAAACATCCCTAAGGACAAAATTGCCGCTGCTAGTAGAATTAAAGCCAAATGTCCTAAGAGAGGAATCTGTAGTGACATTTTCGGACTTGCCCCACTTAAAGCGATCGCTTCTAATACCAACAGGGGCATGACCAATGTGATAAAAAACGTCAGTACACCCAATAATTTACCTATGGCGACTGCCCAGTTGGTAATTGGTGATGTGGCTAAGAGTTCCAATGTGCCGCGCTTGCGTTCTTCGGCATATAATCCCATTGAGAGAATTGGCAGCACAAACAACAACAACCACCCCATCCGGTCTAAAAATGCCCGAATAAATTCATATGGCACATCTATTGGCGGTACTTGTGTTCCCACCTGTTGTCCTTGGATGTCTAGTGCCGCCACTGTTGGTAAAATGCCGTCTGGCCCCATCAAAATCAAGACAAAAAACAGTCCTGCAAGAAACCAAAACACTCCTGCGATCGCGTAAGCTAATGGCGATACAAAATAGCTTTGTAACTCTCGGCGATAAATGGCAATGATATTTCCCAGTACTACACCCATTTATGCGGCTTCTCCTTCTTTGGCTGGTGTTGAGTCTACCTCAAATTCCAAGTTTTTTTCTTCTGTGGTTAACTGCAAAAATACGTCTTCTAAAGTGGCTAACACCCGCCGCATTTCATACAGAGCAAACCCCGCACGTACTAACGAAGAAGCTATATCCCGTCCCGGTTCGGTTCCTGGTTGCGATATCACCCTAATTGCAGTGCGGTTGTTTTGAAGGGGGGTAGACAAGTGCATTGATTCTACCAGACCTACACCTGATACATTTTGTAGTACCTGTTTCGCCAACCCAATATCACCCTCAATCTCTAATTCATATCCAGACCCGCTTGTCAACTGTGCCATCAAATTTTCTGGGGTATTAATTGCCACGATTTTGCCGCGATTAATGATCGCGACTCGGCTGCAAGTCATGCTGACTTCTGGCAAGATGTGGGTAGAAAGGATAATTGTGTGGCTACCTGCGAGGCTTTTAATCAGATTTCGCACCTCAATAATTTGCCGGGGATCGAGTCCGACGGTGGGTTCGTCTAGAATTATCGCCGGTGGATCGTGAACGATCGCCTGAGCAATACCAACTCTTTGGCGATAACCTTTAGAAAGTTTACGAATGATAACATGGCGCTTATCTTCGAGGTTGCAGCGTTCAATTGCGGCTTGTACCTTATTGTTGCGATCGCCTGCTGGAACTCCTTTAATTCGCGCCACAAAGTACAAAAATGATAATACCGTCATCTCTGGATATAATGGCGGCGTTTCTGGCAAGTAACCTATTTTCTGTCGTACAGACATAGAATTTTCATGGACATCATAGCCAGCAATTCTGGCTGTACCGTTCGTTGCAGGCAAATAACCAGCTAAAATCCTCATGGTTGTGGTTTTCCCAGCACCATTAGGCCCCAAAAATCCGAGAATTTCCCCTTGTTCAACGTTAAAACTAACATCAGTAATAGCTGGGGTAGAGCCATAGATTTTACTCAGATGGTCAACTTCAATCATTTTTTAAAGCGATCCCGACCGATCGGATACCAAATGATTTTAGACTAATATGTTTTAAAGGAAGTGGGCAGAAAACCCTAATCCACATAAAAGTTTGGGCATCTGTATCTCCTGCGACGGTAAAGAGTCAGTCCCTAAACTTTATCCTTTATTACTAGCATTCAAGGTACACCCCAGTCTACGCAACCTTGGGCAAATACTTGTACTTACTCTCAGTTATACGACCGAGCCAGTAATGTTGAGAAAACAATCGATTTAAACAACGATGGGAATGGGAATGGTGAGGAGAATAAGGGGAAAATAAATTACCTGATGAGAAATGTCATTATGTTGATACTAAACTTCATCCATTTTGAGAACTGGAGTTTTCCAATAAAACATAGTTCGTAGAACTGGGGCAAGCCTTGACAAAATAGCATAAATGTGTCAAGTGAGTATGCTTCAGAATCACTTCTCATTGTAATGATGTCTCCCAATATCAAAAGTTTAGCATTGCTGAATTTACGTATTAATTTTCATAACCTAGATTCAGCAATGCGAAAAATGTTAAATAAATTTTCTTTCACGTTTTCACTCCCAACAAAGGCAGTAAAAAGTTGCGAGACTAATGCTTTGTAGTAAATGCTTTTTGTGATGCTTTTCTGACAATCTGGAGATAATTAAAAACTCTCGCAAACCCTTAAAACTTTTGTCCTGCAAAAATCGATCGCACTTCTCCATTGCGACGGACAACTGCTTCGTCTTTGGTGACCTCCACAAGTGTCCAACCACTAGCCCCAATACCTTCACCCACATCGATCCGACGGGTTGCACCATCAATTTTAAACAAAGCTGCAGATTTACCGGGTAAATCTAGCACTCCCTGTAACTCATGAGCAGGTGGAGCAAAAGCAGCTTGGACTGCGACTTCCTGTTTTACAGGTGGTGGGGGTATTACTTCCCTACGAGGTGCAGGTACGGAAGCCACAGGTAGTTTTGGTGGTGCAGCCCGAAATACACTAATAACTGGCAATACAGGTAAGGGTTTGGGTGGTTGCCGCACTGTAATTGGTGCATTTGTTACCTTAAGTGGCTTGAGTAAAGGCATTTGTCTCATAAACGCAAACGCTTTGAGATTATCTGGGTTGGCCACTTCACGCACAGTCTTCAAGGCTGTTTTTATCGGTGCAGAGAATCGTGCTTTTTGTGGAATCCCCTTCTTGGCTAATGCCACTGGTGGTAAAGGATTCGCAACACCACCGATTGGTGGGGGTGCATAGCGCATTGGCAATGGCGCTTGATAAACGGGGATGTAAATCCGCTCGACAACAGTTGTAGAACGGGCTGGGGCAGGGGAAGTACCGCTAGATACTAACACTGGTGGTAAACTACCTGATATACTTTTGGCTGTAGGTATAGCAACTGGATAGGCGGGTGTGCTAGCAGATGCCTGGGTGCTGAGTACAGGTCTAGCAGATTTCAGATTGCTTTTTGTCTCTTGTCTGTCAATGACTGAAAGCGCTCTTAGCATATATTGAACCAAATCTGCCTGAACATCTACTTGGGTGGGGAGATGGGCCTGCTTTTGCGCTAGTTGAAGAGACTGTTGGGCAATTTGGCTATTCAGACGACTCAGGAGTCCAGAATTCAGCAGCCAGATTGCACCAACAATCGCTACGCCGATAGTAGCTCCCGTCGAGAGCAGTTTGCCGACCCAGCCCGACGATTTTTTCCGAGTTTTTTTAACAGTTTTGCTCGAATGGGGTGTCTCATGCGCAACCCTACTCAAATGGTTATTTTTAACTTCAGCAACTGCCTGTATCGGTTGTCTGATTTGTGTTTCTGGAACAACAATTTGTTGTACCTTAATAGTTTGTACGGGAGTATACCCCGATTGCACTGTTTGAGAAGGTAAATTTCTGCTATTATCCAGAATCTGGTCGATATCGCAAAAAAGTTCATCAATCAAACCATCAGCGTAATTTTCTATCGACCAAGGTTCATTGGCGATTAATTCTTCTGATGCTTCTGGTACTATAAGATGCGTGCTGGCTTCTTGAGACATAAGGATTTGATGTTGTAGTTTTTTTTTGGGTGTTGAACCCTCCTACTGCCTGAGAATCAGGATTCGCCCGTCGAAAACTGACGAGTTAATTGTTAAGTAGTATGAAATTAAACTGTTTAGGAGCAAAAACTGTTGATGATGCCAGTATGGTATTGATGTCATCAATCATACCAGTCTTTTCCAGGTGTACCATACTACTATAATCGCGCTTCATGAAGTTTATTTGAAGTTAATGCCGGAAACTCTTTGTGGGCATGGTTTTTACGCAATTCTAGATATATTAAGAGGGCATTCACATCGGCTGGATTTACACCTCCAATTCGGGCTGCTTGACCGAGGGTGAGCGGTTTCACCTGATTGAGTTTTTCCCGTGCTTCTTTAGATAGGGTATCAATAGTCGCATAGTCCAAGTCAGCAGGTAAGTGGCGATTTGCTTGACGGGCAATCTGGTCAATTTGATTTTGCTGTCTTGCTAGATAGCCAGAATACTTGATGTCAATTTCTGCCCCTTCTGTTTCCGCACGGTCGAGCTTGGGGTTACCCAGTCCGTAGTTTGTCAGTGAGACGTAATGGAATCCGGAACGACGTAACAAGTCGGCGAGGGTGATTGAGCCTTTGATTGCTTGTTGAGTTTCAGATGCGATCGCTTTACCAATGTCATCATTCTCCTTTACCCGCGTCCCATACAACCGTTCTTTTTCGGCTGCGATATTTTCCTGTTTGCGAGTGAATAAGTTCCACATGCGATCGCCAATCAAACCAATGGACCGTCCCAAGGGTGTTAAACGTTGGTCGGCATTATCAGAACGCAATAACAACCGATACTCACTTCTACTGGTAAGCATCCGGTAAGGTTCCCGCAAATCTTTGGTACACAAATCATCAATTAGTGTGCCAATATAACTTTGCTCTCGGGGGAAAATAATCATCTCCTGACCGCGCACAAACCGCGCTGCATTGATTCCCGCTACCAACCCCTGGGCTGCAGCTTCTTCATATCCAGTTGTACCGTTAATTTGTCCCGCACAGAATAAACCTGCAACTTTCTTCGTCATCAGCGTCGGAAAACACTGAGTCGCGGGCAAGTAATCATACTCCACCGCATAAGCCGGACGCAGCATGGTACAGTTCTCCATCCCTGGGAGAGTGCGTAACATTTGCAATTGTAAAGTTTCCGGCAATCCTGTGGAGAACCCTTGGATGTAAAGTTCTGGTATATCCCGTCCTTCCGGCTCAATAAAGATTTGGTGACTTTCCTTATCGGCAAAGCGGACAATTTTATCTTCGATGCTGGGACAATAACGCGGTCCCTTGGCATCGACCCAACCACCATAAACAGGGGACAGATTGAGATTTTCTCGAATTAGACGATGGGTTTCGGCTGTAGTGCGGGTCATATAACAGGGCATTTGTTCCCTCGGCACCCAGACCTCAGGGTCAAAGCTAAACCACCGAACATCCTCGTCACCCGGTTGGGGCTGCATCTTGGTATAGTCACAAGACCGCTTATCTACCCGTGCCGGTGTGCCTGTTTTCAACCGTCCGGTTTCAAATCCCAAACGATTCAGAGTATCCGTCATCCCTTCCGCTGCGAATTCACCAGCCCGTCCTGCAGCCATCGATTTATTCCCAACCCAAATCCGTCCTCCCAAGAACGTACCCGTCGTTAAGATGACTGAAGAGCATTGGAACGTCACACCAAAGTAAGTTTCAACGCCAATTACTTCATCATTTGCGCCCAAGACCAAATCTGTCGCCATCCCTTCGCGGATTGTTAAGTTTTCTTGATTCTCAACAATCCCCTTCATAATTGCCGCGTATTCCCGCTTATCAGTCTGGGCACGTAAAGCCCACACAGCAGGTCCGCGCGATGAATTCAGTATCCGCTTTTGTAGGTAGGTACGGTCTGCCATTTTGCCAATTTCCCCACCCAGTGCATCCACTTCATTGGTTAACTGAGTTTTCGCCGGACCGCCAACCGCTGGGTTACATGGTTGCCAAGCGATTTTATCTAAATTGAGCGTCAGTAGCAGAGTCCGACAGCCAAGCCGTGCAGTAGCAAGGGCGGCTTCACAACCTGAGTGACCTGCACCAACGACGATGACATCAAAAGCGTCTTGGAATTCAACGGAATTGTGCATGGTCGTAAGAGTACAAAAAAGCGATTAGTTATTCTCAATCTTAACCGATACGCTACTTTCATGGTCGTAAGGTTCTTTGATATGGGTAATTGGAAACCATAACAAGTACAACAAGTGGACGGTAAAACTATCTACTTATGGGTGGTTCCAAAGCAAGTTCCTTCTAATTTAAGCTATGGATGGAAATCGCTATGACACAACAGATTTTCCATCTGGTAGATGAATGGCTGTAAAAACTTCAGCCATTTCTGACTATTTGTGTGAAATAACCTATTGGGAAGGAAAAAATGCAATGAAAGGATTAAAAGGCAAGAATGCCCTGATTACGGGTGCAAGTTCTGGTATTGGGCAGGCAATTGCTATCCGTCTCGCTCAAGAAGGCTGCAATATCGCTATTAACTATCGTAAAAGCCCGGAAGGTGCTGAAGATACTGAAGAAATGGCGATGCAAAAAGCGTGTGGAGATATTGACAATTGTGGTGTTAAGTCTTTGCTGGTTCAGGGAGATGTCTCGAAGGAAGAAGACATTGTTGAGATGGTAAACACCGTAGTTGAAAAATTTGGCAGTCTGAATATTCTGGTTAATAATGCCGGAATTCAAACGGAAAGCCCATCCCATGAGGTAAAAACAGAAGACTTTGACCAAGTAATTGCTGTAAACCTCCGGGGTGCTTACCTCTGCTGTCGTGAAACCATCAAACACCTGATGAGCCAAAACAGTTCGGGGGTAATCATCAATATTTCCAGCGTCCACGAAATTGTTCCTAGACCGATGTATGTCAGCTATTCCATCAGCAAAGGTGGAATGGAAAACATGACCAAAACTTTAGCTTTGGAATATGCAAACCGAGGTATTCGTGTGAACGCAGTTGCTCCAGGAGCTACCATCACGCCTATCAACGAAGCTTGGACAGACGACCCCGAAAAGAAGGCTGTTGTGGAAAGCCACATTCCAATGGGTCGTGCTGGCACTTCCGAAGAAATGGCGGCAGCAGTAGCTTTTTTAGCTTCGGATGAAGCGGCATACATCACTGGGCAAACACTTTTTATCGATGGGGGACTGACGCTATATGCAGACTTTCGGGAGACTTGGTCTGCTTGAAAACAATTCTTTTTTCGGTAGGACTTACGCAAAAACTCTCTCAAACTCTTATTCCTTTGCGTACTTCGCGTCTGAGCGCAAAGCGCAGGCTTCGCCAACGCGGTTAATTATTCCATATTTTGTGCGTAAGTCCTATTCAGGTTGAAATTGATGCATTTGCATTGACAAGAGGCGGTGAGAATGATACTAATTTTCTCACCGTCATTGCATTTTGGAGTTAATTGGCTTGAGTGATAACTCCACAAGTTCAAAAAAGGCAGCGAACTTATCGCCTGCAATCATTTTTACTTGAATACCAGCATTTTGGTTGGCTTTGACTGCTTTAATGGCTTCTGTTGTAAGTGGGTCAATCATTCCTTGCAAAGACAAAAAAATCCAATCCTTTAGTGTTAGTTATTCATTAAAATTGTATTGGCTGGTGTTAGATTTTTCTTTTTTCAATGTATATTAATTTACGTAATAATTATGTAAGATTATTTACTTTAATAGGAAAAATCCCTCAAAATGAAACGAATTCTGAGGAAGGCGGCTTTTTTCGCTATAGTTGTCTTTATTGCTTTCACGTTAGTAGCTAGTAACGGTATTACCCAACGCAAACTAGCTACAATAGCCCAAACACCAAATGGCTGTTTGATGTTGAGTTCGTCGAGGGTTCCAACAACCTGTACAAACAATTCTAATCCCCTTTCTTCACCTTCTAGTGTCTCTCCTTTGCTCCCTGACTTGAAATTACCCGAAGACAAGCGATTTTTGGCAATAGTCGCAAGCAAATTACCAACAATTCCCCAACCTGGTAGTTTGGAATATATTTTGCTGAATGCTTATGGTGCTGTATTTGCAAATCAGCAACCCGAGATTAAATTGCCACAAAAAGTTATTTTGGCCTCCTCACAAGAAACTTCATCTTTTCAAGCGACGTTAACAATGGGAAAAGTTGATGGTACTAGCAATTGTCTTTTACAAAAAGCAGCAGCAGAAGGTTTGAATCAAGCAAAAGCATTAACAGGAATTTCTTTGAGATCGGGTTACGGTGCTAGTGATTGTACCCGCAGTTTCGAGACGAATTTAAGATTTTGGCGAAAATATGCGAACAACCAAACTTTAGACCAAGTGCGTCAGGGGAAAGAAACAAAAATTCTCGGGATAGTCGCACCTCCAGGAGCGTCGCAGCATCTCTGGGGATTGGCAGTTGATTTAAGCCTATCAAGTCAATCCCAAAGGCAAGCGTTAAATAGAAATGGTTGGTTTCAGACTGTAGAAAATGATGTACCGCATTGGACTTATGTCGGTTTGACTGAGGATAAGTTGCCTCTATTTGGGTTTAAAAATAAAGTTGTTAGGGGAATCACTTATTGGTTAACACCACTTTAAAGATGAGGTTGCATTATATCAAGTTCGGTAAATTACTTATAATTTTTCTTTACCCCACCCTCCCCTTTACAAGGGGAGTGTTAAAAGAAAATTCTTTCTCCCTCCCCTTGCAAAGGGGAGGGTTGGGGTGGGGTTGAACGATTGTGGGAAGTACAAGCGATCGTCAAAGATTTGATATTACTCGGCTTCCCTGATTGTCAATGCACCAAAAATGCAAAGTACGGAAAATGTTAGATGTAATGCAAATTTGGGAATCCTTTTTATTGGGCTAGCATTCAGCAAAACCTGGTAAATGCTTACTCTGAATGACACCAAATTATATTGATAAAAATTGCCAAAATCCACCAGGAAATTCTGCAAATTGAAGATTTAAAAACAGCCATTACGCACTTACGTCGTCAAATCAGATTATTGATGTTAAAGCTGAATCCAATGCTAGAAAGAAGAAAAATGGTGTAACGGCTAAATCTTAAAATCTCAAGCCGAGAAGAGTGATAGTTACTAGGCTTATAGAATCATCTGGTCTTTTTACTAACCTTGCATCTCCTCAATTTCTAACAAGCTGACAATTACCCCAGCGATAGGTATAGAAAGAAATACTCCTAATAAACCAGCCACTCTCGTACCAACCAAAAGAGCGAAAAATACCACTACAGGATTTAGGTGAACTGTACTTTGCATTACCCGAGGTGCAACTAAATTGTCCTGAATCTGCTGCAAAACTATGCAAGCAATTAATACTTTTATAGCAACAATCCAACCGCTTTGCACTAAGATAATTAGACAAACCGCACTAACTCCTAATGTGGCTCCAATACCGGGAATCAGGTCAAAAACTCCTACAGTCACAGCTAACAGAAATGGGAATGGGATGCGAAAAAGTAGGAAAACCAAAAAAGTTGCAACGCTGAGGATAAATGAGATCAGCAATTGACCTCGTAAGAAACCGATAAAGTTTTTCTGAATAGCTGTTGCAAAGCGATCGCGTTGATTATGAGGAATTATCTTCAGAATCAGTTGCCAGAGGTTTTCTCCATCAGCCAGCATGAAAAAGGCAACTACAAGAATAATGATAAATGTGACATAATTTTCCAAAAGACTGGGTAGAAAGCCTAAAATATAATTCATCCCAGACACAAACCAATTGCGAATTTGGGTTTCTAGGGTCTCTAGATTTAATTGAATGTTTCGAGTAGCAAGCGTGTTTTGCAATTGAGTAAGTGGATTGTTAGTAGAACTGAGAATTTGCAATACTAAACCTGCTAATTGTTGAAACTGTGTAACCAGTGCAATTCCTATAGCCACGAACAGAACAATGATTGCCAGCAAGCTGAATGCTATGACTGTACCCAATGCAATACCCCGTCTCAAAAACTTTTCAAGGTAACGTACGGGATAGTTAAGAGTAAGAGCTAGAATTGTCGCAAACGTAAACACAAAAACCACATATTGGAAATACAAAAAAAGTTCTACGAATACCCAACCACAAGCAAAGAAAAGTAAGAACCGAACTAGGGTATTAGTGCTAAACTGACTCCAAAAAGTTTTTTTAACTGGTTGCTGTGACGGTTGATCCATAAAGTTTCCTGCTACTTTATACTACAATGTTAAGAGGATGTTTTAGCTATCTTTCCAATTCCAGGTTGTAGAGACATTTCATGAAACGTCTTTACAGGGACTCCTAGAGAGTATAGTACTTTTAGCTGTAGCAAGATTCTTAACTTGTATTCCCTGACTAATAAACTCTTTCACCAATGACTCAACAACTTGCATATCAAAATATTAGCTCCTAGAAGCACCCCAATTGCAAATACCAATCTCTACTTCGTTGTACCTGTTTCAGAGCTACAAAACATCTATCAAAAGCAGGGTAATACTTCAATCCTCAGAAACTAGTACATGATTGATGGTGAAAGTTCAAGCAGAAACCTTTTAGATCCCCAACTCCTCAAAGAAGTTGGGGATCTGTACTAACCATTGAAGTAGCATCAGCCTTGATATCTATGCAATGGTTTCAATCTTTTGTAGGTCAGCCAAGTAAAGAGGACAGTTGTAATTATCGCAAGAACCGCACTGGCATAAAAGACTCCTTCAACTCCCCAAGCACTAAAGGCAACACCTGCAAATAACGGGCCTAATGCTCTACCCAGAGATTGAATTGTAACATTCAGTGCCATAAAACCAGCCCGACTACCTTCTGGAGCAATTTCTGCCAACATGGATTGGAGAGTTGGAAAAGCTAAGGCTTGAGATATACCAAATACAATCGAGGGGATAATCAGCAACCAAGAATTATGAATTGTGGGGATAACCAATAGTGACAATGCGCAGAGAATCAAACCGAATACGATTAACCTTTTTTCTGAAGCCCAACGGGTGAAAAATCCTAATTGGGAAGCAGCAAAGGAAAAAGCTAATGACACAGAGGAAACAATAATACCAATTTCTGCCTCAGAAGCTTTTAGATACGTTCCTGCAAAGATTGGAATATAGGTATAGCAGGTAGCAAACTCGATTAGGAATAGAGAAAATACAGTAAACAGTAGTACAAAAACTTGAAGATTGTTAATGTTGTTCCAGGTATTTTGCAGATAGATTTTTAAATTCAAATTCTCAGTATTTTTTGGCTTTTTAGGTAACTTTAACTTCGTTGAAATCAGCAATGCAACCGGAAAAGCTAATATTGATAGTAAAAATGGATATCTCCAATTGAACTCTCCTAAGAATCCGCCAATCAGAGGATAAATGGTGGCAGCAATCCCAATCATTGCAGCGTTAATTCCCATTGCTGCAGTGAGCATTTTCCCACTATATAAATTGCCGATGAGAGTGAGTTCCAAACACTCTAAACTAGCAGCACCAAGACCTGTTAAAAACCGCCATTCTAGTAAGCTCTGAAAAGATGAAGCAAAGGCACATAAAATTCCGCCCAATCCAAACACAAGCAGTGAAGGAATGAGGATTTTCTTCATACCAATCCGATCTGCTAATGCCCCAAAAATTAAAGCTCCAACTGTAGTCGGTATAAGAAAAACTGCCATTATCAGTCCAATTTGCCCAGATGGGACGTTAAAGGCTTTTGCGATAGTTGGCATTACAGGATTAATGCTAGTTATGCCAATAACTGCTATCAACGATATACAAATGATGACGAAAAGATTTCCATCGATATGTATGCGGTTTGGATTTTTGCTTTTTACTTCTCTGGATAATGAACTCATTTTTTTCTATCCTCAATCAAGGTAAATATGTTGTATCTGCGTTAATTGTGTAAGTTGGCAATCCGTGCCTGTACTCAATTAACTCGTTATCGATGGACTATTAGTTAACTACCGACAGAAAAATTTGAATATGCACTCCCAAATCCAGAAGCTTTGCAGATGGTCGCATTGGAGACATATATATAGTGGTCTAATATCAAGTTCGGTAAATCACTTGTAATTCCTCTTTACCCCACCCACGCTGACAAAGCACCCTCCCCTTTGCAAAGGCAGAGTTAAAACAAAAGTCTTTCTCCCTCCCCTTTACAAAGGCAGGGTTAAAACAAAAGTCTTTCTCCCTCCCCTTTACAAAGGCAGAGTTAAAACAAAAGTCTTTCTCCCTCCCCTTTACAAAGGCAGGGTTAAAACAAAAGTCTTTCTCCCTCCCCTTTACAAAGGCAGGGTTAAAACAAAAGTCTTTCTCCCTCCCCTTTACAAAGGCAGGGTTAAAACAAAAGTCTTTCTCCCTCCCCTTTACAAAGGCAGGG
>JAESGD010000073.1_pt1 | contig 102678 bp, 74 predicted proteins | sample 9269581 | NCBI WGS metagenome assembly JAESGD01 (sample SAMN14515903, study PRJNA621661) | algae metagenome | isolation source: Cyanomargarita calcarea GSE-NOS-MK-12-04C and co-occurring heterotrophs from... | place: USA: Grand Staircase Escalante National Monument, Utah | collected 2007-12-30 | reverse complement strand
TTTACACGTTGAAAATTATAAAAACCGCTTGCAATAAGCCTTTTTTCTATGTATATACATGGCTAGCAAAGCTGATTATTTTTCGTCTCGATTTTCTTATCCCGGTTTTCTGTTCCATTGATACTCACACCCCTAATTGCGCTAAGTAACTTTTGATGAAGTCGTAATCACCTTTGGCGTTAGTCTTCGAGCGCGCATCTACAGGAGCAGTAGTGTTTGATGAGAGAGCAATATATGAAGCATCCTCTTCAACTAAACCTATATGGATAGTAACTTTGACCCGCGCTTTGCTGAGGTTGTATTTGTAGCTCCTCGCAGTCTCGAAAGCTAAAATTGTGTGACCACCATTAATAATTCCGTCGCTTCCACCTTCAGATGCTTCAAGAATTTCGAGTTCGAGTTTATCTTTACCCGCTTTGACTTTATTGGCACAAAGGACAATGCCATTATGGCGCGAGAAGAATTTTTCAGGTTGAGTTGTAATGGAATCTAATATTTGACGATGAGTTGTACTTTTGCGGTTGGGTTCGCGGATATTTGGTTCGAGAGGAAGGTCAGTAGGAAATGTATCGACGTGGGCTGTGGCGATAATACAATGTGGGTTCGCCTGAAAATAATTGTCAACTTTTAACGTCCAAGTTTTCGGCATGGTTAATATGTGAAGTCGAGCGAGAGGGGTCAACAAGAGGCGGGGGGCAGGGGGAAGTTCGCTATGGGGAGAAATCCCATCCATGAAGGGAGGGGCTATCCATAAGGACGTAGTATTTCTTGCACTACGTGTCTCGAAATACATTTTTGTTGTTCTCCATCCATAAATGGAGGGGCTTAAAACCCGTTTAACAGGGGAGGGTTTTCCGTAGACAAATGTGGTCAACCGTGTGCGGAAGATCCTAAAATTTAGACGACATTATTGGTTGACGGTTGACCACATTTGTCAAGGGTTAGTGCAGCGGGAATCCAGAATCTTTTCCCCCTGCAAGAGTGCCCCCTGCCCCCTGCTTCTTCGGTAATAACTTATTTTCGGGAATGCAATGAATCCGTGAACCAATTGAAAATAAATCTTAGCACTAGTAATTAATACTAAACTACACCGTCTAGGAATAAATTGCACGCGAACCCAAAGGCTATATCAACGTCGCGACGGTTGTTTCAGGCTTTTATAACCCCTAAAAAACCCAGATATCGCCATCATCCCCGCGCAAGAATTTCAGATTTTCACGGATAATGCCTGTGGTGGGGTGGTCTACTCCTAAGCTAAATTCAGCAATTTCCAATGCTTTTTGATACAGAGGTTCAGCTTCAGTGTATCGGCCTTGGTCTGAGTAGAGAAGAGCCAGATTGTTGTAACTTGTGGCGATAGAGGGATGGTCTTCAGTGTATGTTGAATTAACACGCATATACGGAGATAGCGAAAAAAGACTGGATTTACAACCAGACAGATTATTGGAGTGCGTCTCAAGACGCACACCAATCATAGCAAATACCACCACGTCCCTAGCGATACCGCAGGTCACCAAGAGCGGTGCTAATTGCAGTAATAATTTTGACGATTACCACCGCTGTCATACCATTTGCAGTGAAAATAATTTATATACATTTCCGTTATTTTTCTGTGGGAGAACTGACAAGTTACGAAGAGCGCGAACCGACTCCTTGTCGTCGGAGACATCGCGATCGCAGGAGCATTGCGATTATGTGGCAATATGGAGGAGGCGTTTGAACTCGGCATTACATGAAGAGGGATAATCGCGCTGGGTTTCTCTTAATCCTTTCGTTTTCAAATGAACGCGATACATTTTAATAAAGAGATAAATTAAACGTTATGACCCAAACCCAACCACTACAAAAACTATATTCGTTCGATGAATTTATCGAATGGTATCCAGAAAATTCAACACTGCGCTATGAACTACACAACGGAGTAATAGTCGAGATGGCACCACCAACAGGCGACCATGAAGATGTTGTAGGTTTTTTAGGCAAAAAAATTACAGTTGAATTTGAGCGTTGCGAATTACCCTACACCATCCCAAAAACAGGATTAGTCAAAACACCCAGTGGGGAATCAGCCTACATACCTGATGTATTGGTATTAAATCGTGACAATTTAACGGTTGAACCATTGTGGAAAAAAGAATCCACCGTTATTTACCCCGAAAGCGTACCGCTAGTAATCGAAGTCGTTTCAACGAATTGGCAGGATGATTACTATAACAAATTTGGAAACTATGAAAAAATGGGTATTCCCGAATACTGGATTACAGATTATAAAGGGTTGGGCGGGCGCAAGTTTATCGGCAATCCCAAAGTTCCTACAATTTTTGTATGTGAATTAATCGATGGTGAATATCAAATGACACCATTTACAGGTACTGAGCGCATCGTATCGCCGACTTTCCCGCAGTTGAATCTAACGGCCCAACAAATATTTGACTCTGTTATTTAATTAAAATCCCATCTCACTATCCTAGATTTTTCACTTCGTGCGAGAAATCTGGGGATATCCAATCCAGGAGTTTCCCGACAATGATCGCAGCGTCATTCAACGCCCCCACCTCACCCCAGACGATTACTTTGCCTGGGAAGATTGACTGACTCTTGCATAAAATCCTCGCTCAATAATTGATCAGGAATAGTACAACTATAAAATGAATAGCTATTGTTGTAAAAATATTAAGTAATTTGGACAAATTGGACAGCGTGGACATGGTGAAAGTCCTAGAGGGAGTATCGCTTTTATTAATTAGGTTGTTAGGAGTTTTCTTCTGGTGGATGTAAACCCGCCTGAACCCAAAAACCTCGCGCACTTTTTATAGGTGTAACAATCGCCCCCCAATCGGCGCTCCACCTCTCGCCCGGATTTCCTCTCGCGCTTGGTGTGTCTTATAAATTGGTCGGACGCTGAGTGTACCAAGCGGTTGTTTTTTGTTTTAAAGTTTCGCAATCGGCAATCCGACGAGCTAGGCATTGTCGAGTCATTGCGAACAGTTCGTTTTCAGCGATATTGAGCCAGCTTGACGAATATTTTTAGATTGCGAATATTATCAATAGTGGAGACTATAGTACAGTTGTATTGTATATTTTGTACTTAAAGTCAATCACAATCTATGAGACAAGTAATTAAACAAATTAGGGAGAGATATAAAATAGACCTGGAATTAGAGGGGGTAAAATATCAACTTTGGAGACTTGATGATTTGGAATTTGCAAAATTGCTGAAAAATAGCCGACCAATTGAAAAACCTGATTATCGATTTTATTTAGAACTATTCAATTCTCAGCGTGGTCGGGAAACGGAGCTAGATTTAGCAAAAATATTTGTGACATTAGAATCACTATTTGGAGAAACTGGTGACTTTTTCGATAAATCGAAAACCCGCGATCCACGACAGCAAACAAAAAATTTCAAAACACGGCTGTCCAACTTTATAAACGAAGTTTGATATTTATCATTTATAAAGCGATGCCCATATGTTTACGGCGTTGCATCCATATCGCATTATTACTGTGGTTTCAAATTTAAATTTGACTGTGAAATTATTACGGCTTATTGACAATCAAATTGTCGATGCCGCTAAAGATACCCCGATGTCAATTACCAGTCCATGATTTTTACCCTCAAAAACGCGATTTATACGAGTGATAGCTTGGAGGATATTATGTTCTTTTATGGGCAAATTTGTTCCCGTCAGGTTAACAAACAGTCCACCAATATAGACTAAATATTACCATTTGTAGCAATCATGATGTTGAAAAATGCCTGATTAAATTCAAGGATTGATTTAACTTTATTTATCACCAAAAGTTATCTCTGACTTTTATTCATCTTCTTTCTTGTTAAAAAACTAAATCCCAAAGCTATACTCATACCTAGAGTGATTGCAGGTTCGGGGACAGTTTGAGGAACAGTATACAGTTTAAAATTATCTACTAAAAAGGCAGAGTTGACTGTACCATCTCCAACATCAACCACACCTAATCCTAGAGTATAAGTTCCAGATACTTGGAAATTATAAGTATAACTTTGATATCCAGTTTCATTAGACAAGCGTGAAAAAGAGAAAAGAGTAGGAGAAAAGGTATTTGCAAGCTTTTCTACATTAGTAATGCTCAAAAAGGCAAAATCATTATAATCTTCGCTTTGAAAGTCGTCACTGAGAAAATTCCAATCAAAGCTCAAACTATCTCCAGCATTAACAGTAATAGTCTGTTTAATCACGGAACCTTCTGTAGCACCGAAACTGGTTAAATTTCCCGCAGATAATCCCAAGAAAGTTTCTAAGTCAGCACCGTTAACACCTGTAGTATCCTGGAGTGTTTCTAAGACTGCTTGGTGATTTCCATTAGTAGGACTTACACCAAAATCTGAACCTTCTACTGTCGTTTGACCTATTGCTTCCCAGTTAGTAAAATTACCTGTTTCAAAGCTACTGTTTTGTATATTAAAAGCATACACTGTTTCTGTGCTAGCCATTACTAAACTACCAGCAATAGCTAAAGCTAAAGTTGAAAATTTCAGCATCGAATTTCTGTTCCTTGTTGATAGAAAGACAAATTTTCAAAAACTTCAGCACTCATGAAAAATGTCTCAAGATGTAGGTAAAGGCTTTTTTTTTGCAATTACACGGGTTCACCTTCAATACTGCTCGGTTAAGAATATGGGAGGAGCTAGAAACCGGGTTTCTTAGTTCTGCTTATCCGAGCAGTATTGGATTCACCTTTACCTAATACATTTGTAATTTACTTCCAGGGAATTTGTATAAATTTTTGCTAAAGTTTGGACAAAGAAATCGTTAGCTGACAAATTAGGTAATGTTTCTGTAAGTGTAGCAAATAGTCCACCACTGCCTAAACCTGTAGAGCTACCATTCTGGTTGTATAGTAAGTTACTAGTTGCCGAGTTGTAAACAATCCTGGCACTACTACCTCCGGCAATGGAAATTTCTTCCGTAACTGTGGTATTAATAGTAGCGAAGTCACTACTAGTAAGGATAGTATTAATCACACTAGTTAAAGCTGTGAAGGACGCTTTACTAAGGGCGATTTTATCGATTCCTTGACTAAAGTCGGTAAGGGAATCTACTCCAAAAGCTGTGGAATTAAAGGCTGCACCGCTACCAAAGAGGAATTGATCAGCACCGTCGCCACCAGTAAGGGTATCATTACCTGCACCGCCAACTAAGGTGTCATTTCCAGCAGCACCAAGGAGAATATCATTGCCTCCTAAGCCTTTGAGGATGTTGTTACCACTATTACCTGTGATGGTGTTATTTAGGTCGTTGCCCGTACCTGTGATATTACTAGTACCAGTTAAAACTAAATCTTCAACGTTGGCAGTTAGGGTATGGTTGGCAGAAGATTTAATGGTATCTCTGCCTTCTCCTGCTGCTTCTACAATTACATCACGGCTATTGTCAACTATATAGGTGTCATCTCCAGTACCACCAACTAGGCGATCGCTTCCGGCTCCACCGTCAATGATATCGTTACCTGCACCACCGTTGACGGTATCATTACCATCACCTGCGTTGATGTTGTCGTTGCTATTAGTACCATTGATGGTTTCACTATTGGTAGTTCCGTTGACGACATTGAGGACGTTAAGGGTAAAGGTATCGGCAATGCTTGCTCCGGAAGTATCGGTGGCGGTGATGGTAAGGTTATAAGTACCGGAAGCAGTATCTGTGGGTGTGCCACTAAAGCTGCGGGTTACGGCGTCAAATGTCAGCCAAGTTGGTAAGGTGTTAACGTTTTCTAATCTTGCTGAGTATGTTAATATGTCGCCTGCATCGATATCATTGAAGGTATTTGCGGGGAATGTGAAGTTGAAGGGTTGTCCTTCGGTGGCAGTTTGATCGGCGATCGCATTTCCCAAAGTGGGTGCATTATTCAGCCGTTGGTTGCCAAAGTCAATATCGGTGGCGATTTGCCCAGCTGCGAGGGTGACTGTATGGGTTAATTTGACTGAACCACTCGGTAAGTAAAGCGGATCATCGCTGGAGTTGGAGTTGGGGTTGGAATTACTGGGATTTGGGGCTTGGCTGTTGAGTTTGAGAATTCCTTCTGCTAATGCCAATAGGTTGACGCGGGGATAATTTAAGCCAGTGTTAGTAACATTATCGTTTTCGTTGTCGCCGTCATTGATGAGGTCGCTGGTATTGTTTAGGAGGCTGCGGAATTCGCCCAGAGTAAGTTCGCGTCCGAGTTTTTCTTGGGCAATTTGTTGTGCTAGCACCGCAATCCCGGAGATGAAGGGGGTTGCTTGGCTAGTTCCGCCCATTGTTTGTGTACCGCCTGTAGCATTTGCACCTGTAATGAAGATACCGGGGGCAAAGACATCGAGGAGTGAGGGGTGACGCTGGGAGAAACTGGCGATCGCATCTTCACCAGTCTTATAATCAGTTGCACCACCATTAAAGGTTTTGTTACTGCCAAAGCTATCTGCCCAAATAGCACCCACAGAGATGGTATTGGGGTCGGCTGCGGGATAAGCTAGTCCAGGGTTGCTGTTGAATTGGTAGAAGTTGTTGCCTGCTGCGGCGGCAATGATGATATTTTGGGAAGCGATCGCTGCTAACTCATCACCGATACCATAGCGGGCATTGGCTGTACTCCAATTTTGACTGTCTCCTACAGAAAGGTTGACAGATGCAATATTATATGTTTCTGCATTTTGATTCACCCATTGCAGGGCTGCTTCTAAGTCGGAGAAGTAACCAGCACCGTTATCTTTGAAGACTTTCAGGGCGATGATGTTGGCGTTGGGGGCAATACTGGCGGCGATACTGGCGATGTGGGAACCATGTCCGTTTTTGTCGCTGGCGTTGTTGTCTTTGTCGGCGAAGTCGTATTGGTAGATAATGCGATCGCCTATGCCATCATTATTGTTATCTGCACCGAAGAAGGGATGATCTAAGTCAATGCCTGTATCGATGATGACGGTGGTGTAACCTTGTCCTTTGATGTTGGTAAAGCGGGTATCTGCTTGGAAGTCATCAAGGTTAATTAAGTTAGTGGCTGTGGTGGCTGGGGTGTTGCTGGTAATGCTGAGGGGGTCACTGGGGGTGAAGATTTCCGCAGTGGATGCGGTGGTGGTAATGTTGATGATGGGGTAGGTCTGTTTCCAGCCATCTTGGACGACTTGGGCGACGTTATAATTACCGGGGCGGAGGTCGTTAAAGGTGTAAGTGCCTTGAGAGTCGCTGAGGGTTGAGGTTTCACCTGCATCTAGGAGGTTGTTATTATTGGTGTCTAGGTAAACTGTCCAATTTGGCAGGGTAGGTTCGCCGTTGCCTTTAATACCGTCACCATTGATATCGTTCCACACAGTACCGCGAATTTCGACATCATTATCTTGAATGGCGACGTTAATGTTGGGCAGAGTTAAGCTGTTGTAGTTGTTGTCAATGCTAGTGATGCTGTGGGTAATTGTAGCGGTATGGTTGCCTTCCGGAGTAGTGTCGTTAACTGCGGTAACTGTTATGGTTTGGGGAAGGTTCCAGTTAGCAGAGGTGAAGGTTAAGGTAGTTTTGTTAGTGGTAATTTGATTGCCAACAGCAAGGTTAATGGTTACATCGGCAGTGGGTTGAGTTTTTAATACCAAGCTATAGGTATCTGTGTTATCACCTTCTGTAACGGCTGTATTACCTCCTGTTTGGGTTAAGGTAATGCCAGGGGTGGCAGGGGATGCAATGGTGAATGTGGCGGTTTTGGGTGCATCTCCGCTATTTCCGGCGTTGTCTTGGGTGGTAGTAGCGTTAACGTGTAAGCTGTAAGTGCCGGGAATGTTGGTTAAGTCGTCTAACCCGTTAATGCGGTAGGTTGTACCGGAAATGTATTCAACCGTCACCGTATTAGGAAGCGTTAGGGTTACACCGTCACGGGTGAGGGTGATGTCACTCTTATCGAAGGTGTTGAGATTAATTTGTTCGGAGAATTGGACATCAATACTATTGACGGGGTTAGGGGTTGAGGTGGGAAGGTTGAGGAATTGGGTAATTGCTGGTTTGGTAACGTCAGCAAAAACGCCAAGAGTAGCAGTAGAAATGTTTCCGGCGGCATCTTTCTTGTACCCGAATTTCTAGGTTACGAGAACCGGGGGAGGGGAGTTGAATCTTGCCACTAAATTGTGTTCCGGTGACGTTAGCTTGTCCTAAATCTTGGTTCGTGGTTAGGTCTTTAATATAAACCCGGAGGTTAGATTCGGGTAAATTGCCTGTGATGGTGATATTTTGGCTATTAACTCGGAATTGTCCGAATTGATTGAGAATTCCTAATGAGGCGGTTTGTAGTTCGGCTGTTGGGGTAGCGGTAACTTGAATATTAGTTGGAATATTGGGTGCAATGCTGTCTAATGTCCAAGTTTGGGTTAAAGAGTTGCTGACGCTATTCCCTGCTGCATCTTGAATTCCTGTACCGTTGACGGTGAGGGTGTAAATGCCGTTATCAGTTTGTAGTCCGCTTAATCCTTTGATGGTGTAGGTGGTTTCGTTGCGTTTTTCTAGGGTGACACCATTGGTGATTAAATTGGCACTGCCATCACGGGTTAAGATGAGGTCATTAAAATTCAGTGTATCTTTGTTAATTGCCTCAGAAAAACTGATTTCTACGCTAGTAACTGCCGTATTGCGGGGACTGGTAAGGTTAGTAATACTGGTAAGAGTAGGAATAGTGGTATCGAGTACCCAGTTAAAGCCTTTACCACCTACACCGTTATTACCGTCAGTATCCTGTACGCCATTAGCGGTGACTAATAATTGATAGTCGCCTTGGATGTTGGTGAAAGGGGCAAAGTTACCGACTCGGAAGGTAGTCGCATCAATTGGGGTGATGGTGACTGTGTTGTTAACTAAGCTTTCGCCGTTGTTGCGTCGCAGGGTGATGTCGGTGTAGTCGAAGCTACTGGGGTTAATGGCTTCTGTGAAGGTAACATCGAAGGTGTTAACGGCAGTGTTGAGTAAGGTAGAGTTAAAGCCAACAATTGAGGCAATAGCGGGTCTGTCGCCTGTAAATGTCCAAGTTTCGTTGACAATACCTGCCCCGGCGTTACCTGCTAAGTCTTGGATACCTGTGGCATTAACACTAAGTTGATATTGTCCAATATTGCCCGTAATTCCGGTGAGGTTGTTGATTTGGAAGGTATTGGGGTCAATTTGGCTGATTGTCACCCCGTTGGTGATGAGATTTGCCCCACCATCAAGGGTTAAGCTTAAGTCTTGATAATTAAAGGTATTAGCGCGGATGGATTCGCTAAAGACGACGGTTAAGCTATCAACGACAGTATTGCGGGGGTTGGGAGAAACATCGACGATTTCTCGGACTTGGGGGGCTGCGTTGTCGTTGCTGTTGTAGATGATTTTGTAGCTGCCTGTGCTGTCTTTGTCGAGGAAATGTAAGATATTTTCGTATACGGGTCGTCCGGTGGCGGGGAAGGTTCTATCTGTGCGCCAGATGTTATCTAGATTGATTAAAGTACCATCGGAACGTAATAGCTGTTTGATTTGGAATTGTCCATCGGCGGGATCTTCGAGGGTAATATAAGTCCAACCCTGTCCAGCAGTAGCGGTAATTTGTGCTTCTAGATCAAAGATGGTAATGGGTGCGTCAACGGTGGCAGTGTCAATGGTGGTGACGGGTGCGGTTGTGCCGTTACTGAAGTAGAGGGTATCGGGGTAGAATTTAGCATCTTGGATATCATTAACTAAAAAATCAGGCAGATTATCGCCGTCTGCTGCAACTTTTTGGATTAATTCGTGGATTTTTGTCTCTTTAACCAAGGAGAGTTCGGGCAATCCTAAATCGTTAATATGCTCGAAGGATGCTTTATAGTCAATGAATTTACCTTGCAAAGACGATGTAAATTGCCATTGAGCTACTCTAGTTTTTCCAGGATCGATACTTCCTATTGTGAGATTGAGTTCTGGAGAAAGAGAAACTGTTCCAAGTTGAGTTCCAATGAGTTTGAAATCAATTCGTAAACCTTTTTCGTTGTCAACTATTTTGGGTTGAGCAGACTGAATCTGTAGATTATTAGCCGCTCCTTTTCCAGAGTTCTTGACAATTAAGCCAAGGGAAAAAGGAAGACTAGGTTCAATTGTTGCCGTAAAAGGATCGTCAGCAAAGACATCTCGCTGTTGGAAGTAATCCAGAGAGAGTTCTGCTTGAGGCAAGATAGTAATAGGAACTGCTGCTAAAGGGACTGTTACCTGTTGTCCAGAATCTTTATAGCTAAGAGTACCACGAATTGTATAAATCGTCTGTTCTTTAGGGGCAGCATTATTAGTGGGAATGATAGTAAATTCTGCTTTTCCAGAAGATTTTGCTTTGAGTATACCTGTCCCATCTACACCTGTTAAGCCACTAAGCAGAGGAGGTGTAATGCCAAACAAATTATTTACTGAATTACCCTCAGCATCCCTAATATCGAGAGTAATAGAGACATTTTCTAAATCTGTTGTTTCTCTGCCATTTTCGAGAATTAAAGTACCAAGGAAAGCAGAACGAGTCATGGCAGCATCTTGACTGAAGCGGACTGTGACTCTTGCACAGACACTATTATCAGAAGATAAGGACAGTGATGAGGAATTAGCAGAAGCAGTTGTAGGGCTGCAAATATTCTGAATATATTCAATTGGTCTGATACCAGCAGAAGGACTATAAGAACTAGGAACAATGTTACAGGAAGGTTCACTTTGTCCAGAACCTCCGTTAGAACCTGCATTACTCAAAACAACATCATCTTGACCGCTTCTTTCTCCTCCACAATCGTAGGTATAGTCTCCTTCACCTGGAATATTAGAGGGCTCAGAAACATACTTTTTGGGCTTTAAATCTACTTGAAAGACTACTTTAAACGGGACATCAAAAGCTCGATTATTTACCTCTAATTGCTGTAATGGTAGAGTTAGACGTGCAGCGAAAGGACTTCCTATATTCCCAGGCGCAAAATCAAATCCATCTTCAATAGTTATCTCGAAATCATTATACTTTACATCTAAAGTAACTTCTTCCGTTTGATCGGTGAGGCATGGGAACGGGAATTGGGTTTCCTTTTTTTTGGTAACAGTTACTATCCCCGTTAGCTTACGAGTATCTAATCTTGGCTGACTATTAGGGTAGTTACTAGAACCAATACCACCTGCTATTAACTCGGGGATTGAAATTCCAGGTTGGTAGGGATTTAAAATTGTACCCCAAGTTTTTGGGGTATAGTCAAGATTAAAAATGTTCGACGAAGATATACTAAGGGTCTGACTACGTATAGTATTGCCATATTTATCATAAAAATCCTGCTCTCCTTTAGAACTATAGTTAGGCGTAACATAATATAAAAATTCAGTTGCTTCTTGTTCGCTGAAACCCAATTTTAATAGATCGGACTTGCTTTGGATATCATAGGAATCAGTTCCATCAGGGATAACTCCACGTCTAATAATACTATCAAGCTTATTTTTAATTGCTGACACATAATTTTTAGTAATTGCTTGATTTCTAAATCCAGCAATTGAACTAATCGGGAAGCCTAGAATTGTATTATTGGAAATACCCTCAATAATCTCTCTAGCATCATAACCAGATTTACTACTTTTATAATGATCGTTTCCTTGGTCATCTATCCGATGTGTAAAAACTATGGGTAGTTGATGTATAGGGTTTTCTTTTGTTGAATTTAGATAATCTTCAACAAGTTGCCCGATAGTTGTTCCATAAGCCCGGAAAAAGCCTAATTTACTATCGTACAAGGGATCTGGAAAGATATTAATCGGCGACCATACATCTTGTTTGTAAGACCTTTCTATCTCATCTAATAACTGTGGTGCAATTTGTGACTTCACGAAGTTTGGAGCTACATCGTTGAAAACAACACGTTCTTCACCGTTGACTTCAACAATGTCAACGGGATAAACATCATCATCTTTGATTTCAACTATCGCACCGATTGGATCGCTTATAACAATTTCACCCTGACCAGAAGTATAACGAGCATTACTGAGTTCAACTTTAAACTGCTCAAAATCGCCAGAATCAATATTACTTAACTGATTATTGATATCATAACTATAAGAGCTTTCATAATAACTACTTTCTATTAGGTTGTCTCCTAATATTTTTATGTCAATAAATTTTTCTGTTTCTCCTGGAGCAAATACAAGTGTGCCAGCTACAGCTTCGTAATCTAAACCACTTGTTGCAGTTGCTAAATTTTTGATAGTAGTGAGTGGCTTAGTTTGGTAGTCAACTTCTACTGTTTGATCGAGAGAAATATCTAAGAGGCTTTCCCTTTTTATTTTTATTTGTACTGTATTATTAGTTCCTTCATTGCCTTCTTGAACAGAAACTAACTGTAAATTAGCAGATGAAGTCGTATTTGATAGTTCTAAAACAGGTTGGAAAGAAGTTGTTGTTGCTGGCAATAATACCGAAGTTGCAAAATGTTCGGGTATTATTACCGTTGGTTCTAAAGAAGATAGCGTATTATTAGTTAGCTCAGTCTGATTGATATAAGATGATAATGCAGTATCAGAAAATCCAATTGATGGCTCTAAAGTAGAAAAAATAGTTGAATTTCCTGCTAAAGAACCTAATTTAGTAATTTTCACTGGAATAGTGACAAAACTATTAGGAGCTAAAATGTCAATCTTATCAATTAGAGGATCGACTTCCCAGAGAGGATGATCTGCAAAATTGAGTTGGAAATTCTCTGCTGCAATTAACCCATGATTAGCAACGGTGTAGTTAATAATATTAACAGATTCGGTCAATTGAGACAGATCGTACACCTGTGGATCAATGGTTACTACTGGTGCAGGGACATTAGCTTCAAAAACTGTCTCTAAAGTAAATGTGTAACGGTCTTGAATTTCTGTAGGTTGAACTACCCACCGATAGCGAACAAACTCCCGTTGGAGAAAGATTTCTTTCTCAGTTTCCACCCCAGATTTAATGTCAACCGTAGAAAAAGAACTTTGATGTCCGTCAGCCATTATTTGGAGATAATAACGCCCCTGCTTCACATCGTCAAAGAAGACTTCTCCTGTTTCATTAGTAATAAATTGAGATACAACTTGATTGGTAAAAGGGTTGATTAGACGAACTTCCGCTTCATCAACTTGTGGTCTTCCCTCGACATAGAAGGTGTACTCATCGACTACATCAACCCGTAAATCTCCAACTGCTTCCGAAAGCGTCCGAAACTGAAACGGTAACGTTAAATCAGCACTATCCCCAGGTGCATCAAGAACAATTGTGCCTTCATAGAGTGATAGTGGCAAATCTTCGCCTGGTGTCAACAAGAAGGTTAAAGTTGTTGATTCACCACGCGCTAAGAATGGTATTTTGCTAGGAGAAGCTAGAGATAACCAGGGGAGGTTGGGTAACAGAACATCAACATCTTGTACTGCGGATAACCCTTGATTAGTAATTTGTACATCAACACTAGCTTGGTTTCCTCGTACTACTCCTCCCTGAATTAAATTTGTGTTTGCCACTAGGCGAGGTAGGGGACGAGCTAAGTTAATAGTGACAGGTAAGATAGCTGTTACGCCTTCACCACTAGAGAGACGGATGTTGAAGTTGTCTTGAACTACACTTTCATCTGGTGCGAGGATTGTGTAGAAAAGTTCATTTTCTCCATTACCCGATAAATTAGGTAAAACTTCGACTTGGACTGTCCAGTTGTCTGGTGCGCCTTCAACTTTTGCTGTGATACTAGAAAGCGGGATGTCAGAAAAGTTTTCTAAGCTAACTCCCTCAGTGAAGGGTAAACCAGCGAAAATATTGTGGGAAATTCTAGTAGGCTCAAACCCCATTCCCAGAATGTTAAATTGGTCTTCTGGTGCGCTATCTTCTTGAGAATACCCTTGGTAGGTAGCGTTGACTTTGTAAGTTCCACCTTCTCCTAGTAATGGAGTAAAGAAAGTTTGAAAATTACCTTGAGCATTGGTAATCGCTCCTAATTCCCGGCGGAAACCGTTATTCTCAATAATGACAGTGACAGGGGCAAAAGCGACAGGTGAACCATCAATATTACTAATTGCCCGACCTTGTAAATTAATCGGCTTCCCTGCTACTTCCGTCTCAACATCCGTTGAAACCGTTGCCGAATAGGTCGCCATCGCTTCAAAAGGAACAGACACAGTGGTATTATTGCTCTCTGCGGTACTCCCGCCTTCATTCACCTGTGCATTACTGTCTGTTGCAGCAATCAGATAGTATTTACCTGGCTTATCGGGCAAGGTTAACGAAACTGACTTTTCGTAACCAGAATTAACAGCAACTGTTCCCTCAAAGGGATTTTCAGCAATTAATTTATCATCCGCACTTAATCGGTTATCAGTAGATAAATAAACCCGATCCACCCAAGTTCCTGAAGCATTCTTCAATCCCTTATTCTCGACACGATAAATAATCGTTGCACTTTCTTTTATAAACCCAGAAGGAGTAGAAATTTGGCTAACAACTAAATCAGGGACATCTACGTCAGAAACATTAATTGGCGTAACAATCGAATTAAACCCATCGGCTGATACCGTAATCTCAACGGTTTGAAGTCCATCAGTTTCTCCGTCTCGTATCCCAGTAACAATAAAGTTAGCAGATGCTTGATTAGCAGCAATAGTAACTGTATTAGGTACAGTTGCTTCGCTGGTGTCGCTATTGGTTAGGGTGACAACTAAATCTTGATCGGTAACAAAGTTTCGGGTAATGGTAGCAGTAGCAGTTCCCGTCTCGCTGATGATGTTTTTATCGAGGGTTAGAGTTAGGCTAGGACTTTCATTATCCGTTACCTGTAAAGTCCCACTTCCCGCACCGTCGTTGAGGGGAATATTTGTCTCAGGATTGAGTGGAGTAGCGGTAATGTTAACGGTTTGAGTGCCATCGACAACAGCATCATCTACCGCATTAATACTAAAGATAGCAGAAGCTTGCCCTGCGGCAATTGTCACCTGTTGGGGTACGGTTGCTTCTGTGGTGTCGCTAGAAGTGAGATTAATCACTAAAGGCGTATCTGTAACCACATCACGGGTGACGGTTCCCGTTGCTGCATTATTACCCGAATTTTCCGCAATGATATTGGGATTAAAAGTGACAGTTAATTTAGGTAAAATATCATCATCAATAATCGTAACCGTTGCACTGCCTTGATTCCCAATGGTTGCGCCACCAGTCGGGTTAATTAGGTTAATAGTAAAGGTTTCATTGCCTTCAATTTTGGCATCATTCCGAATACGAATGGCATTACTACCGCCTAAACTTGCCAATTGAACGGGGACAAGTTTACTGGTTTCGCCATCTGCTAAAGTGACGGTAAAAGTGCCGTTGTAGAAGTCATTATTAACTGAATTAGCCGCACAAACACAACCTGTCGCCGTTCCATCGGCAAAAGAGATCGTCGTACTAACAATTCCCTTGCTTCCTCCCGTGCGAGTGACAATGATATCCGTGACAGCAGTACCATCTTCATTTACGGTAAACTGGAAGGAACTAAATTGTAAAACTCCCGGACTAGCGATCACCGTTTGTACGGCTGAAAATTCTGAAGTGTTACCTTGTGGATCGGTTGCAGTTGCCGCAACCACTGCACCGACTGGAACTTGCGTGGATAGAGAGACGCTAAAACTTGCATTCCCGTTGTTATCCGTCGTTACCTCAACAAAATCCAGATAGGTTTTCCCTTCCCCATAACCCGAAGGATCGGCAGAATCATTGGCAAATAATTCAATCCGATAGGTTTGATTGGGTTTACTATTAAGAATACCCTTAATGGTTGTCTCGTTGCTATTAGTCGTTACAGAGGTAATAATAGGATAGTTTTGTAAATTATTCGCCCCCGTATCCGTATCTCCCTGATCGTTGGGCGTTACGCCATCGCCACCGAGATCGATTCCCAGTCCGCTGTTACCGTAGATGCGATTCGACTCCAGACGGTTTCCCGTTCCCCTCAGAAGTACGCCCTGGAATTTATTAAATGCGATCGTGTTATTGCGAATCGTTGCGTTAGTAGCGCCATTTTCATCGCTGACACCCCGATCCTGATTGCCCAGATTTACCGTACCGCTACTATCGGTCCCAATAAAGTTATTTTCAACAACTGTTCCTTGACTGCCTCGCAGAACAATACCTGTCGATAGATTCCCAGCGATCGTATTGCCACGGACAATAGTATTAATAGCACCAGGCAGATCGACCCCATCATCTCCATTAGGCAAGGCAACCGTTCCAGTCACATTGGTGCCAATCAAGTTGTTCAGCACCTGATTGCCCGTGCCATCAAAAACGCTAACAGCCGTCCCAATATTGCCAGAGATCAGGTTATCCCGAATGATATTATTATTATTAAGACCACCGAAAATGCCTATCCCCGCGTTGTTAGCTAAAGCAACAGTTCCAGTCGCATCAGTCCCAATGTAGTTCCCTTCAATGGTGTTATTGCCATTATCTTGCAATACGATTCCTGTCTGAAAACGGTTGATAACTAATCTTTTAACTGTGCTATTTCCAGCAGAAATGGCCAAGCCCACTGCATCGGTTCCAGCTTGAGAACCATTCAACTCGATCAGGGGAGTACCGCTATAACCAGGTTGAGTCGTCCCATCGATGGTTACGGCTTCCGCAATTGTGGGCAAAGCAGATAGAGGGCGAATTGTCTGGACTCCACCGTCTCCAATATTGAAGACAATGCGATCGACTAAAGAGGTACTGTTTGCCTGCTCGATCGCCCATCGGAGAGAACCAACACCACTGTCATTGGTGTTAGTCACAGTAATTATCTGCTGTTGCTGTTCGACATGAATCACCTGCCCATTTAGCGTAATTACCGCCTTGTCATCTTCCGCCTTTAACTGCTGTAACTGCTGACTCGAAAAGCTTTCCCCTTGTACCAAAGCTGAGAAAATCGCCCCTTCATCCCCAGCACTATCTTGTGTGTTGAGTAAACTATCAACTCGATGTCCAAATTCTTCTAATAACAATCCTCCAAAAATCTCAATATTCCCCTGATTCCCCAGCAAAAACTCCCAAGACAAATATATCCGGTTATTTGCTGCACTATAAGCCCCATTCGCTCCATTTAACTCGGCTAAATTGCGAATTTGTATCTCTGGGAAAATACTGAAATCTCCGGTTAACCAGGCTGCCCTTAAAGAGTTAACTTCAACACCCTCCCCAAAAGCTAACGCCATCTTGTGAGCAAAATCCGGTTCAATGGCAAAAGCTTGTAACCTTTGTTGTACAAACACCAGAGCTTGTTCTAGAGAAGTTAACAAAACCGGATCAAGCATTAAAGAAGACTCGACATATAGATTCTTGCCGAGGATGTAAGTATTATTCATCTTCTGATCAATTTTTGTAGGTGGAATTAGGGGTAAAAAGATTTAACTGATGCGAGAAAAACAAGATAATAAAAAATAGTTGCCCGTAGGTTTGAGACTACAGGCAGATTGATTTAAAAAGAAAGTGCCATTTCAGGGAACACAGAGACATTAGTTTGTGCAACTGACGGCAAGAATTTTTCTGTAATCAGCTTCTGGAACATAGTTATAGATTCTTGCCAGTTCTGAACTAATTGTTGTAAATCTTGCACTCGTTCCCCTTGAGTGTCACCTGTTAGAGAATAATTGAAATTACCAGAGAACAAAATCGCTGGCACTACCTGCTCTGGAAACTGAATATTCGCCTGATTGATGCCTAAATTCAATTGTCCCTGTTTTAGAGGATAAGCCAACTGCAACGCAGCATTCATCTTTCCTTCACCAAATTCCTGCCATGAACCAGGAGACAACAGGTTATTACACAGATACTGATAAGTTCCTGACTCCGAATCAAAAGTCACAAAACCCCTAGGATTAATTCCCACAGATTGATATTCAACTTGGGACAGTTTTTCTACCAACTGACAAGCAATTTCTGCTACTTTCACATCCGGGTAATTCTTCGCACCAATCACCTCAGCGATAGTGATACGGTTAGGCTGGGCAATGATTCCCAAGCCATTATTAAACAAAATCTGAACTAAAGTGTTGGTATATACTGGTTGTTTTGCCAACTCCCAATCTGCTGGCACAATCCCAGCATATTTGAAAAAATCTGGATTTATAACTGTAGGATTGAGATTTTTGGCAGCGATCGCGATCGCTAATTCTTGAATTTCCAAACCTTTACTCATCATATACCTACTATTTTTTCACATCACAAAATCTGCGTACCTGAGATACACGCATATTTTCAGAAGCCATTGCATATTTTCCAAAGGCATACAGCCTTTAAAATTTAATACCTGGGAGATTTACTAGTGTTAATAATTACCAAGTATTGGATTTGAAGTATTTCGTTGCGTGTAGCAAATTTAGCAAATATGCTCAATAAACGTCTATAGGATTATGAGTATCCAACGAAAACTTCATCATACCGCTGAGAAAAAACATAAATTTTGAAGAAATAATAAAGAACAAACAGTATTAATAACTAACAATTTCAACGTAAGTAACGAAGATACGGGAGCAATGCGATTTTGTGGTGCGATTCGTTGCTTAGAGAATCACGGTGTAAGTCCGTACATATCTAATCCAGTGAAACTTAACGCAAGTTAAGCACTGAACTCTCAGACAGATGAAGGTGTAAGCCCTTCCAGTAAGATTCATACTTGACTCCCTATCTGCCTACACCGACTAAACTCAATTTTTAGAGAGTGAAGCTAGGAACAGGGCGCAATCAGATAGCCGTTATGGGCTGACACTGGCGCTAATGGGGTGTCCTCACGGTAAAACAGAGCCTAGAAAAGTAACCTATCGCTACGCAAGGCATAACACAAAAAAACCTTGATAATTTGAGAATTTTACTGCAAAAGCATTTAGGGCATATACTAACCGAACGTGACTTTGATTCAATTATTTCGCAAGTAAGTCGAAGCGTCGAATCGGTGGTTGCTTCTACAAATGCTTTACCAACAAACATATTGCAGCATCAAGCTGAAATAGTCGAGCATATTCCTGGGACTATTCTCCAACAATTTTTACAAGTAGAGTTGGGAGAGTTTTTACCTGATACTGCGATTGCACAAGTTATTAAATTTACCCATTCCATTGTACATAAAGCTGTATTGCAGCCGCGACACACTTGGCCTAACCCGATTTGGGTGCTGAAATCCGCTTTGAAATTCTACATTGCACAGGCAGCTAGTTTAGATGATGCTATAGAACAGATTCGGGTGCAGCATTCTCAAGAAACAGGAGAGTTGGAAGCTGTAAAAGTCGGTGGGGTGTTAGCTCCAAATCAAGTTATTGCTCTGGATGTTAATGGTATTGAGTTAGGTCGAAGATGAGTATAAACAAAATAGCCAAGAAGTACCTGCGCTCAAGCTACAATAAGAAATCTCTAATCTCATAAAGGTACGAGATAGAATTTGATTCTTAGTTCTACACCTAGATATGAAGCCAATCAAAAAATCCGAACAAATTCTTCTCGTTAAAACTCATAAAAACTTAGAAGAAGAACAAGACGTGCAACCAGATACGTCTTATATTCCTTCCGACGTGACCACTGAGAACGATGAAATTATGGAAAATGAGGAACAGAGCTATATCCCAGTGAGCCATAATCCCATAATTTCATCCATTGGTAATTCAGGGTGGCAGATATCTGATATATGGAGGGATATTAGAGTAGATAATTTCTCTTCATGACACTCGATACGGCCTTGTATCGTTTGACAGAAACAGTATGAAGACGAGGCGTTCGTACTGCATCAGTAATAACAGATGAATCTATATAAGAGTTATACCGCGTTTTCAGCGGTGTGGCCGTATTGAAGCGATACCGCAGTTCAGCGGGAGCGATCGCTTCATTTAGGAATGGTCCCCGCGCAAATTACATCTATATAAGTAGTTGGACACAATTAATTACACAAAATCTGGGCTGAAATGCCTGCCTAGCATAGAATCAGAAGAATCAGTATTGTAATTAATTCTGTCTGGTTACTTATCTATATATATAGTTATGATTTTATGATTCGCGCTTTTGTGGTTTTGGAACTGGGACTTTTGGCTTTGGAGCTTCGACTGTTGGTTTATTCGCTGGAGCTTTGGTAGCTTTACTGGCCGTGGATTTTTTTCCAGCTTGAGTTTTATTAGTTGTGGAATGCTCTCGCTCTGACTTATCAGATCGCCCTGACTTAGCATCTCGCTCTTTTTTAATTTGCAAGGCCTCAGCTTTCATCTGTTTACCGACAACAAACCCCTTCGGAACTTCGGTTGTGGGTATCCCGATTAGGCTGTCAAAAATAAATTCCTCTCGGTTGATGTCCAGCTTGGCTTTCACAGAAATAAAATATTTATCATCTTGGACATCGGAATCTTTTTTATAACGGAAGGCCGGGACAACCGGAGGCTTCCATACTAGGGGGAGGTGCTGGGCCTTTAACTTTTTGCACTTGGCCGCAGTATCGAGCCGCGCAATCTTAGCGAGTAAGTCGTCACTATAGTTGTATAGAACTGAGATGACAGGTGTACGACAAACCGGGATGAACTGCCATAAGCCGCGCAGGAGAAATTCGTTATCTTGCAACTTCTCAAATATTCCAGAACTGCTATTATCTTCACTCTTAATCGCCACAATTTCAAACCAGATTGTTGCTGCTGCGTCTGGTTTGGGGAAATGCATAATTTTTGGATAAACTGCGAAGCGTCCAACTTCCCCGAGCTTCACGAAGTACATTAAGCAATCTTTTTTAAATTTGACGTTGTACTGTTTCCCCGCCAGTTCTATTTTGAACCCCGAGTCAAAAATTAATTTCCCCGATAAGACACCAATCGCCTGAAAAAAATTAAGGCCTGACTCAGAGGCAGATTTATCGCTGTCGTCTTCACTTGTTTCTACAGTCGTATTATCAGTTGTTGGTTTACCCTGCTCAGAGATTGGGTCTGGTGTTTCTGGCTTATGGGTTGTTGTCATAGTTTGGGAAAGTGTTTGTACGTTAAACCCCTCTTTTTACTCTACCTAAAATTAAGTACTATGAGCGTTGTTGTTTTTTTTCGCAATGTCTCAGAGGAACGAGCGCGGTGGAGTCATGGGAATGAAATTTTTATTTGGTTGCGGTTCTTCGTACCAAAAAATACCCGGAAGTGTAGTCAACTTCTTCAATGATGTTTATATCGCTAAATCCTATGGAAGATAAAAAAGGAATGGCTTTATCCATAGACCCATTATAAAGATAGATATATTCACTAAAATCTTCTTCCCCACGAGCTTCATAAAAAGCAACTTCTTTGTCCCAAAAAAATCTTATATCAATATCCCTGGGGATAGTAGAACTGATAAATTTAATCATGGGATAACTCATGCAGCAAGGATATAAAAATATTATAGGATAACTCGTTCACTCGGGTTACTCCCGCACAGCTTAAAATATTTGAGTGGAATACCCATCAAAAAATAAACAGGTATTGTTCAAGAAAACCGCAGCTATTTTTTTCACACTAACCTTCGTCTTTGACTAAAACTTGAAAGCGAACTCGCATCACTCCCATGCGGTCTAAAAATATTTGAGTGAGATGTCCTCAAAAAATAAACGCTCATACGAACGCAATGGCTAAACGAAAAAAAAGAGAGCTTAAGAGGCGCTGTGCGATTTTTTATTTGGCTGCTGCTGAGAAAATTTTTGAACCGCAGTTGAGTGTTACTCCTTCTTGTCTGAGAGTTAAACATTCGTTCGTATTCAAGTTGGAACTAAGAGTTGAACGAGAGGAGTTTGATGTTCGGAGTTGAGTGTTCAAAGTTGGGGGATGGCCTTACTGCTTCAGCAATATCGAAACATTATCGTATCGTAATAGAAAAAACAAACCGATTGGTCTGAAAATAAATCAACCGAGTATCACTCCCAAGTAAAACGGGAACGCATCGTGTCGCCATCCAAAATAAACAAACCGTGCGGTCTGAAAATAAATTGGACGCGCTCTTCGGCTCAATAATTACGAAACGATATCGTATCGAAAGGATTTTTAAAATTGAGTAATTATACTCAGTAACCCGTCTACGGGCAATATCGGGCTGATTTTGCCCGTAGACGGGCTAACTCGAAAATTTCGTTTTTTTTGCCAATTGTCGTAATAACCGTACCAAATTGCTTGATATTTTAGCTCTATCTTTGACTATAGAATTAAAACCAATTCTTTAATAAGTGACCATAAAAAGTGTGAAAACAACTCTTGAAACTTCAATAAATAGCTGGGTTGTTCGAGAGTAGTTGTAAAATCATAATTGGATAAATCGGGTTTTTATAAAAACTATTAATCTCAGATTAGCTTTCAATTAAAATATGCCTAAACCCTACGCGTTGAACTATCCAACCCGCGCTAATCTTGCTTCACTACCCACTAAAATTACACCGCGTTTAAGCTCGTGGTAACGGTTAATATCTCAAACTTATAAGTTTTTGAGTAGCGTAATTAAACAACCAGTAATAAAAACACAGCGCGGGTTGAAGTAAACCAATAAAATACTTAATCGCTCTTACTTTATCAAAAAGCCTTTAAGCTATAACTAAACGAATCCCAACTCTCCACAGAAGATAACATATAGGGTACGAACTGAAACGCGGTCAAGATAAATTTGGCTTGTTTAGAGCCACCTAGAATAGCCACGAGAGCCTCCAAGAAATACTGATGACCATTCCCATAAGCATGACACTTAGCCTTAAAATCACAGCGATATCGCCTTGTAAGACAGATTTAGGGGTCAAGAGGGGTGCGCCGTATATTCCATAGGGTGCGCCGGCCATTTTAGGTAAGTTCGGCGCAGTTTTCGGCGCAGCTAAAAACTGCGCCGAAAAATCCAAAAACTGCGCCGAGATATTTAGCAAGGGTTTCAGCGATTCGGGGTCTGAAAATTTCGGCGCAGTTTTTAGGTGCGCCGATTCGGCGCAGCTTTCGGCGCACCCCTAAAAAGGGGGAAATTGGAGACAGACCTGCGCCGAAGATTTTGAAAAAGCTGCGCCGAAGGGAGGCGAGCTGTCAGAGGGGGTAGAACTAAGTATGGAGGCGCGGGGGTAGGTGCTGTTTGTACGATTGACCCCAACAAGTATTCATTGCTCAATCTTCAAAATGCTTTCGATACGACATCGTATCGAAATTATTGAGTGGAGAAGTGCGATCAATTTATTTTCAGACCGCTCGGTTTTTTTATTTTTGAGTGGCGACACGATGCTGTTTTCTCAGAGATAAGTAAATTTGTCACGCGACAAGTTTACTTCGAGCGAGATGAAAGCGTTGTCCAATTTTTATTTGATTATTTTTGAATGGGGTACGGTTTTATTTTCTCAGCGATAAGTAAAACTGTTGTGTAACAAGTTTACTTTTAGTGAGATGAAAGCGTTGTCCAATTTTTATTTGGTTATTTTTGAATGGGGTACGGTGTTGTTTTATCGGGGACAAGTGAATTTGTCATACAACAAGTTTACTTTTAGTGAGATGAAAGCGTTGTTCAATGTTCAAACCTGACTCAAAATTTTTATCGAGAGTCGGAAAGTTAGACGTGCGTTCGTATGAAGTTGAGAACTAGGAGAGAGAGTCTGAGAAAACCACAGCTATTTTTTTTCAACTAACCTTCACGCTTTGACTCAAAGTTTAAACCTGACTCGCACGAAGCCTGAGTCGAAAAATATTTGAGTGAGATGAGTCCAAAAATTTAGGAGCGCGGTTGTTCATCATTGCTGGTTCAAAATTTTTATCGAGAGTTGAGAAGTTCAAATCAGAAGTGAGTGAGTTATCCGCTCTCGAACTAGTGAGGAAGAGTCTGAGAAAACCACAGCTAATTTTTTCAACTAACATGAGAGGCCTTGACTCAAAGTTAAAATCTTAGTCGCCCGTCATCTGAGGATAAAAATATTTGAGTGAGATGGTCTCAAAAATTTAGGAGCGCGGTTGGTCATGGAAGAAGCAACTCAAAATTTTCATTGGGAGTTGGGAAGTGAGCAAGTTGAAAGTTGAGAACTAGCTCCAGAGAGGTCGAGAAAACGGCAGCTAATTTTTTTCAGCTAACCCGAGTTGCTTTGACTCAAAGTTCAAACCTGGCTCACTCTTCCCTAACCTAAAAATATTTGAGCGCGCTGGGTTCAAAAAAAATTCTACTTTCGTTTTAATGAAAGGGACATTTACCAGTCAATGCGATTCCACCCCAAGGTTTAGACTGCGGGAAAAAATTCGGCTTGAGAATTTCATTCTTGTATTCGCGGTGAAAGACCTTAGTCGCAGAACCGCTAATCGGTGGAACAATCGCTCCCCAATCAGCGGGAACCTCTCGCCCAGATTTATTTTCGCGCTCAACATGTTTTATGAATTGGTCGGACGCTGTATGATGGTCAACAACGGAGACTCCATGTTTTGCGAATGAATGCAAAACCGCTGCGTTGAGTTCAATCAAGGCCCGGTCTTTCCAAAGCGACAACTTTGACCGCATGTTCAACCCCAAATATTTGCCGATGGTAGGCAGTAAATTACATCTGTTCTCATCTCCAAAATTCCGCGAACCAATTTCAGATGACATGTACCAACCATTAAAAGGTGCGGCCGTATAGTTGATACCGCCATTCTCAAATCTATGATCGGACACGGAAGGTAATGCATGCCACTTCAAACCCAAACCGGCGAACCACTCGAAATCTGGATGAGTGATGGGAATTTCTAATATTTTATATTTTGGAATCTCAAACAACTTAGGCATTTCGTCCGGCATCTGGATTATCAGCGGGAGGATATCGAAATGCGATAGCGAAGCTGACCTGCGGTATCGCTCTTTCAAACTCCAACCTAAGCGAGAACAAATTTTCGTAAGTTCAATCTGGTCAGGGTCGCCAATCACAGATCCATCATCGCGCTTGTACCCAGCATACCTGATGAGTAGGGGATTCCAAATTCGTATCCCTGGCTTCCCAGGCAATTGTGGCGCGAATATTGAAATCATTGATTTGATATTACCACCATTGGTCGCAACTTCAATGTGATCGACAATCGCGGTGAATATTTCTTCGGCAGTTGTGAGGTGGCGATAATCCCGAACGATTAATGTATCCCAAAAAATTCGACCAATACATCTGGTGCTATTCCGCCAAGCAACTTTCGCGCCGAACGTCAACTCCTCAATGGTCTGGTGGTAAGTACCTGTCTCAATAATATCAATAGTCACTGTTAAAAGTCTGTCCTCGAACTCGGACTTGGGTAGGTTATTTTCACTGTAATATTTGGTCAAAAATTCTTTTGCCTCGGATATAAGTAGCCGAGTGCTAGGAGTAATCACATTTTCTTCTTCAACTTGATGTTCAGATTCGAGATACATATATATAGTTAGATTTTTCAGAATGTTGAACAGGAACATGGAGAAAAAATACACAACAACTGGCGCAGACCAAGGCCGCGACTCCCATGAAATTGAACAAAGTCTGCCAGTTGGTGTAGTTATTGACAGTAAGAAATACAATCCCACCGACATTTCCGTATGCACCAACAGTCCCAGCAATCTGCCCTGTCACTTCTTTCTTGATGAGTGGGACAATGCTAAAAGTTGCACCAGCAGCAGCTTGTACAAAATATGCGGATATAGCGATCGCTGTAATTGTAAAAAGCAATACCCCACTGAAGGTAACTCTGACCCCAAAGCGATCTAAGATGATTCCAGTTATTATGCGTGCGGGAACAGTCAGCGCAAGGTTGCAGACTGAAAGTACTTTTAATTGCTCAATTGTAAGTGCTAAATCAGTCTGAATTGTAGTAGCGAAAGGTGCGAAACTAAACCAAGCGAGGAAGGACAAGAAAAATGCTAGCCACGTCATGTGTAACGTAAAAGTGGCTAAATTCTCGAAGTCAAATATTTTCATATGCCAATATGCAGAAACTGAGAATTAAGCAATTAAGACTTTATGCATCGAAGTTAAATTGCTTTAAATTGTTGATAGATGCGTTTTGAAGATAATAGCAAGCGCTTGTATAAATAACCAAGTATTCAAAGTAACAATTCCAGAAAATTATGTTTTAACGAGATTTATCCAGATAGACAATATTATTACTAATCGCCCATATAGCTAATGCAGTACGATTGCGGCAACTAGATTTTTGAAGCATTTTAAAAATGTTAGTTTTAACAGTAGCTCTACTGAGCTTTAGTTTTTGGGCGATTTCCTCGTTATCATATCCAGATGCGATTAACTCGATTATCGACTTTTGTTGTTGTGTAATTTGAAGGGAATTTCTGGAAATTTGTATGCGATTCAATTTATCATATATATCTCTTAACTGCTCAGTAATTTTAATTGTGAAATGGGGGTCAATCCATCCACCTTTATTTTGCGTAATTTCAAGAGCATCAACTAAAGTCTTCAAATCAAGATTTTCGATTGCATAGAATGAGCTAACACCTTTACCAATCAAATTGATAACTTTTTGAATATTTGTCTGGAGTGACGTAATAAAAAAGATTTTGGGTATTTTGGCAGGGTCATTAATAGCTGAAAAAATATTTTCAGTATATTCATATAAACGATTTTCATCCTCCTCATGGATTAGCAATATATCTAGAGAAAATTCGCGGTCGTGAATTCTATTCATGCTACCCAGCGGAGAGATTTTATTCAAAAAAGCACAACAGCTTGACTCTTCCATAACGATATTCAAAACGTCATAACTTTTGGTATATTGAATAGCCTTTTTAATAGTAATCTGTGTCAGACTTGAAGGCGCGATAATTCCAATATTGATTTGAACTTTATTCATCTCTTTACACCAAATATTCTTCTCTATATTTGTGATTTTCGAGATGCACTGCGTCGCTGATATCCCATTGTTGGATTTTAACTAAATTTGGCACTTGGCTGTTGATTGTATCAAGCAGATTAATATCGCCTGTAATTCTTACTATTAACCTGCAAATATATTCAGAACAGCCTAACATATTTTTAACTATCTGTTCTTCACTAAAACTTATAGATATCAAACCAAGGTTATTTAGGAGATATTCATCTTGGCTATTTGATAAATGCTTAACTCTCAGATAGTCGTCGTTTCGGTGTTCAATTGTATAAGGTATATCTATAAAAATTGCGATAAGCGAGTTGTACTCAATGATTACTATTGGATTTGATAATAAATTTTCAATATCGAATTTAATCGGATAATAAACCTTTCCTGGAAATAATTCTTCGATTCTATTTAGAAAAGAATTGACATCTTTGTTGAAAGATAAAAATTCATTAAAAGAATCATTTTCAATATTTGACTGTTGATTAGATATCAGCGCGACTAACATTTGACTATTAATTACTAAATTTTGAAATAATTCTTTCTTTAAGGTAATATTTTTCTTGTATAGCTGATTATTATTCTTTGTATTGGCTTGAAAACAAACTTTCTGGAGATGTTCTGGAAAATTTCTTATTCCAATTAATATCAAAATTACGTTAAAGCAGATTATGGTAATGAAGATATTTTTTTTAATCAGAAAAATCAAAGCGATAATAGCCACTATCCAAATGGTAGTGGAAATAGCATATAATATCGACGAATTATTAACCTGATGACTGTAAAGATTTGATGAAGTAGGGATTTTTGCTTTATTTGCGATTAGCTCTATATCCTTTAGTCCTTTCATAATGTTTCTTGGAAAACTTATATATGGATACATAACTCCCCCAAAGCTCAATATTTATCCCTAAGTAAATAATCTTTGTGTGGATATATTAACTAGTTTTTGAATATAAAGCTATAAGAATAGATACCTAAAAATAAGTGCCAAAAAATGTTTTAAAAATCACAAGATACGCGGGGATAAATACTAGATTAGATTAAAATACCAAAAAGAATAAATATTTGTATATTCTCTCTTGAGGAATAACCAAAAGATAGTCTTTCAGATGTCATTTTCGAGAAAAAACAACCACTTGGCGAATCTACTTTTAAATGAATTTAAGCAATAATCTGAAAAATGCTTAAAAGCGTGAAAGTTGTTTCAGTAACTAACCCAAATTGAAGATGCAGACCTATAAGCTAGAGAAAAAAGTACGCGCTGACAAATATATGCAGTGGCTTTTCTACGGAGCCGCATCTCTAATTTTGCTCGACTTATCGCTGTTTTCCGATATAAATTACGCCGTACTCTGCTTGATCGCGTTGACCTCCACCGCGCTGGCCTTTAAACCTTCGCGGAGATTATTGTTTACATCAACTTCTCGTGCGAAAAAAGCTTATGCAACTGTAAGCGTCGCTGCTTTTAGTTTGATATTTACTACTTACTGGTTAGTTGCTACAAGTAATCCTGCCTCCGCGCAGTTTTTGAACAACGCACAAACCTTTTTTGAAACCGCGTTTGCAAATACAGCAGGTGGTGGAACTACGGATACAGCATTATTTGCTCTTATTTTCAACGCCTTAAGAGGTGTTTTCGTAGTCTATTTAGCTATCTCAATTATTAAAGTTGTAGCCGCTGCCAGACAAGATGAAGACTGGCAGTCACTTGCACGCACACCAATGATTATCTTAATTAGTGTCACATTAGGGGATGTTTTAGCCGGATTAATTATTGGGCCTGGTGGTGGAGGCTAATCATTAGCCAATAACGCAATGTTTATTAAATTCACGGCTATTGTTGCAGAGTAGAGTCAGTAAAGTGAGCAAAAAATTCAGAAGAGTAAATCCCAATTTAGGTGATACTCCGCGTATTGGACCCTTTCCTGCGAACCAAGTTCTTCCTTGGGCTGCCATTTGTTTTACTTCCTACTACCTGTGCAATATTTTTACACATATTGGTTGGGTATGGACTTTTGGGTTAGCAGGGTGGGGCATTGCAACTTGGTGGATTCTGACTGGCAGTAAGCCGTGGATATTTATGAGTAAATTTACGCGGCTTCCAACTTGGACGCGAGGATACGGCAGATATCAGTCGCTATTAGAGCTAAATAAGCGAAATGAGCAAAAAAGAAAAAAAACAAAAGGTAAAAATAGGCTCTCGTAAAGTAGATAATGGTGGGTCTTCTAAAAAACTCACACCCTTTGAAGATGAGTTAAATTTAGCCTCTTTTTTGCAAGTTAATCTAAACGGGCGCAATGTAGGCGCTTACGTTTTACGCAAAGGCGAAAATAGTTTTAAAATTATTTATGGGTGGGAGTGTGTAGGCATTCATTCGAGTCTTACTGATGAGCAGATAGACCCGATATTTGATGCTATCGAAAACGGCTTAAAGGATTTTCCTAGTAATGAAGAACTAACTGTTAATTTAGGTTCTTTTACTAGCGACTACATCAGGCAAAAGCAACTAGCGGAATTAGGGAATAGGGCGTTTAGCGACGAGCTACGGTATTTGATTTACTCCGAGCGCGCGCGGGTGCAAGAATTAACTATCGCGGGTTTAAGAAAACCAAAGTATTTAAGACTCTATGCTTCGTTTACCCACGATACAAGTTCGGCAGAAGCGAGCGACAACATAGAAAAAATACTTAACTCGCTCGAAATGTCCTGGAAGAAGTTTACGGGTGAGTACCGGGACATCCAAGCAACCTTAGTCGAATCGCTGTTCCGTGCGTCTTTTGTGCAGGGCTTTGAGTCTTGGGAACAATTAATAACCAATAAAGTTGGATTGAACGTGCGATCGCTTACAGCCTCGGAGCTATGGCAGCACCTTTGGGTTAGGTTTAACGAAAGCGACCCCAGAGCGATACCCCAAGTTCTAAACTTGAGCGATAACGGGTTGACAGAGGAAATAAATACCTCTTTCCTACCTAGCACGTATTTGATGGAATCCGAAAATTCTATCCCCCATGCGGATAGAAAATGGATAGCACTGAATAATAATTATGTGGGTGTTCTTACGTTTCTTGAAAAGCCTGGTGGATGGGTTGACAAGAACTCTCAGCTTCGTTATTTGTGGGAAGTTATTGGGCGGGATAAAATTACTGACACAGAAATAGTCTGCCAAATTTCACGCGCCAATGAAACGCTCGTGAAAACCAACATGCAACGAAGCACCAAACAAGCGAATACAGCTTCCGCTTTTTCATCGAAAAAAGGTGATATTGATGTAAAATCACTTTTAAACATTGAAAAAGGTGTTGACGCGCAACGGTCTTTATATGAAGGTGCGGTTCCATTTTACTGTGCTTGCACTTTTCTTGTATATCGTAAAAGTGTAAAAGAATTAGACGATGCATCTAGGTATCTACAATCATTATTCTTTCGCCCTGCATGGGTAGTACGTGAAACAGAATATCCTTGGCGGACATGGATTCAGGCTTTGCTTTTGAAATGGGAGCGTTTACTTGCATCACCCTTCAATCGACGCGATGTTTACTTAAACTCAGAAGTAATTGGATTATTACCTTTAGTTCGCACACGCGGTGGGGATTCTTCAGGTTTCGAGTTAATCGCGGATGAAGGTGGAACTCCCATACACGTTGACCTGTATAAAAAGCATCGAAATATCGGATTGTTCGGAACTACGCGCAGTGGTAAATCGGTAATTGCTTCTGGGATTCTAACCCAGGCATTGGCTCACAATATACCAGTTGTGGCGATAGATTTTCCAAAACCCGATGGGACTGGTACTTTCAATGAATATACCCGGTTCTTTGGCGATAGGGGTGCTTATTTTGATATTGGCTCAGAGTCAAATAATTTATTTGAACTTCCCAATTTAAGTGAACTCGATGGACAACTCCAAGAAGATAGATTTGAGGATTATAAAGATTTTTTGTGCGAAGCCCTAATTGGAATGATTTTAGGTTCTAAATCATCAGGGGGTACAAACCGAAAATTAGCAGATACTGTTCGTTCGGTATTGACGCTGGCGCTAAAAGCTTTCTTCGCTGATGATTTTATTAGAGATAGATATGCGGCTGCATTTCTCGGCGGACTAGGTAGCCAAGAATGGAAAAATACACCAACATTGGTAGATTTTATAACCTTCTGTTCGCTGGAGCGGCTGCAAGTACCTAGTCATTCAACTGAAATTAAAGAGGCTTTAGAAACAGTAAAACTAAGGCTAAGATTTTGGCTATCTAGTCGCGTTGGTAAGGCTATTTCCGCGCCATCAACCTTTAAAATCGATGCTGAATTGCTAGTATTCGCACTACGGAATTTATCTAACGAAGACGATGCTGCTATACTAGCATTAAGTGCCTATTCAGCCGCGCTTCGCCGAGCGTTATCTTCCCCGCGCAGTATTTTCTTTATCGACGAAGCCAGCATCCTTTTCGAGTACGATTCAATCGCTAATTTAATTGCAAGATTGTGTGCTAATGGTGCTAAGAGCGGAACTTGTATTATTATATCCGCCCAAGACCCCGACACAATTTATAAATCATCTGCATCTGCTAAGATCCTCCAAAACTTAAGCACTAAGTTAATAGGAAGGATTCAACCAACAGCTATCGACAGTTTTGTAAACATCTTAAAATATCCCCGTGAAATTATCACGAAAAACTCGACGGAAAGCTTTCTGCCGAAAAAGGAAAGCATATATTCGCAATGGCTATTGGACGACAACGGCATCTACACTTATTGTCGATATTATCCTGGTTATGGTCTTTTAGCTGCGGTCGCTAACAATCCTGACGAGCATTCAGAACGAACGAAAATATTAGCCAAATATTCAAGTAAAGACCGACTTTTGGGTATGAACGAGTTCGCGCAAAGTCTTGTCATTAAACTAAGGAGCTAGCATGAAATCATTCAGTTTCCCTTCGTTAAAAAAAATCAAGAAACATTTTCCCAAATATCTATTTGTTGCAGGCACGTTAGTAATTGTATCTTCAGGCAACGCCAAAGCCTTTGATTTAGGCGGCTCCATGTTTAATCAAATATTTCAACAGCTAAGTAATAGTGTAAATCAAAAAGTACAAGCCGCGCAGAACTATTTAAATACTTACACACAACAACAAATAGCTTCGTGGGGTCAGCAAGCTAACCAATCAATAAATGAGGCAATATCCTCATCAACAGGGGCACTGGGACTTCCCGATATATTTCAGGTTAAAAATACCGCTAAAACTGCGACCAATCCAGACTCAACAATCAATATTAGCGACCAAGCGGTAATTGATGCGATTAGCAATGTAACGAACGCCAGTGCATCTTCGATTTTATCACAACAAGGACAAGACCAAATTAAACAAGAGTCAGATAGAGTCGCAGGATTAGTTCAAGATAGTAGCACTGTTGCTGGCAACGTTGATGCTTCTAATAACATTGCTCAAAGCGCGGATTCAACTCAAGATGTAGTCAAACAACTTGCTGCACAAAATGCCGAATTATCTAAACAGCAAGCTCAATTATCTAGTGTTACTGGCGCTGTTAATTCCAATTTACAAACTTTGAACCAACAGCAAGCAGTTGCAAACGTAAATTTAGACCGGATTAATCAAACTTTCTCTGGTCAAGTACAGCAGAAAAATCTAGAAATTCTTTCGGCGGGGAGGGAAAATTATACTCGTGCAGCTAGCGCTCGTTTATTTTAGCATACTGCCAAGAAATAAATGCCCAGCCGTGTGCTTAACTGCTCGTGTGTGTCGATGATCTAGCTGTGACGGCTGGGCATTTATTTTTATGGATCACTCTTAAGGATATTTTGAATGCAACCTCCATTTATCCCATTTATTTTTTTCTCTCAAATTAATCCACCTCCTGCTAACGGCTCTCCTATATTAGATGACGGCAAAGCAGCGGCTGAAGCGACTGCGGCTGCATTCGATGGGTTGTGGAATGATGTGTTAAATGGAGGGCTTTATAAAGCGATTGTTAGTATCGCTATTTTTTTCGCCGTAGTCGCTTTATGTGCTTGGTTGATTAGTTGGTATAAAGCTTTATTAGAAGGCGACGAACCACGGGCATTTGGCGAATTAATTTGGGTAGTAATTGTTATTTTTCTCCTTTCAGGTCAAGGTGCGCCTCTTCGAGCTTGTACATTAGGTATGCGGCAAATTGTTAATAAAGCAAACAACTCTTTACTTGAAAGCACCGCTGCCAACATTAAATTACAAGAAGCTTATCAACAGGTGGTAACGAGAAGCGCGGCTCAAGATAATGCTCAAGCAATAATATCTCAATGTGCGTCTATAGCCGACCCCCAAGGAAAAACCGACTGTATGAACAATGCGATTGAGAAGGCAAAGCAGATGGGTTCTGCTGAATCGGATCAAAGTTGGTTTGATTCGTTTATTCAGAAGTTCAGTTTTGCTGGATTCGATTCTTTGGTGTCTAACGCTTTAGTGTTTCTTGTCCGTGGCTGGTTAATGGCGATTGGGTTTGCATTTCAATGGACTATAGAAATTTCACTTATACTTACTTCGCTACTCGGGCCAATTGCTGTTGGTTTAACCCTCCTCCCAGTAGGTGGAAAAGCAATATTTGCTTGGGGTATGGGGTTTTATAGCGTTGCCTTCACCAAGCTAAGTTACAACATAATATGCGGACTCGTCGCAACCATTGTTATAAATTCTAATAATTCTGACGGAATATTATTCGCCTTTATTACAGGTATTATTGCCCCTATCCTTTCAATGGCAATTTCGGCTGGTGGTGGTATGGCAATTTTCAATAGTTTGACTAGTTTAGGTGCAATGGCAGTGCGTGGTGCAGCCGCAGCAGCTTCGGGTGGGATTAGTGTATTTGTTGAATCGGCAATGAAAGAATAACTTAGTATTAGCAAGAAAATGAAAGACTCTACATCAAATAATTTAAAATTCCTTGAAAGCCAATCAAAAAAAGTCTCCCGTTCCGACACAATTGGTTTATTTGTAATTGGCGGTCTTGTTTTAAATTCGATAATTTTGCTATTAGTTTTTAATATCACAGGAAAAGTGGGCAAGATAGCTGATGCCCCACCCCCAACTCTAGTACAACTTGCTGATGGAACTTCGATAACAGCGGCAACGTTAGGTAACAAAGAGCGATCGCCCCAGGTCGTTCAGAATTTTGTCCAGACGACCTTGGTAAAAATGTTTACCTGGAATGGCACTAAACCAATTCTGGCATTAGACCAAGTTGGTAAACCGGAACCGGATACGGGTGTAGATATATCTGTTGAGAATGGAAGTGGCAAGAAACGAATTGCGTCTGCTGCATACCAAGCATCTTTCGCTTTAAGCGAGGATTTCCGAAAGAGTTTTATGGGGAAGGTAGCAGATTTAACCCCAAGCGACGTTTTTTTTAATCAGGGCGCGAGATCGAAGTCGAGTGTAATTTTACTACCTTTACAAATCGGCGCACCAAAAAAACTTCAAGATGGTGAGTGGTCTGTACCTATGGTTGCGAATTTGATGTTTATTGGTGGAAAATACTCAGCCAGTGGCGAGATTATTCCATTTAACAAAGAAATATTTGTGCGGGCAGTGGAGATTCCCAAGTTTGCGAACAATGGGTCTGCGGATGAAACATCTCAAATAATTTATTTAGCTCGTCAAAGCGGATTAGAAATATACGCAATTCGAGATTTGCAAAGAGGCGCACTTTAATGGAAGAAACTACTCAAAGTAGCCAAAAAATCACACACTGGACTGAAGACCGTCTTTCGAGCTTGGTAGGAATGAATCTTCCTATCAAAAAGGAAGAAACGGCGGATTTCGATAATACAAGCGCGGTTTCTGAACCTAATCAATCTTCAAGCGACGATGATTTCAATAAATCATTATTTGCGGACAACCCTGCCGATAATGCAACTAAAAAAACTTTATCTTCAAACCCCTACGCTAAATTTCTTGGTGTGGCATTACCAATCGCAGGTATATTTTTTGCAGTTGGATTAATTTACACTTTAGCAACAGGGGGGCTGAATAAGAAAAAAACAGAAATCGTAGCTACACCAGTACCAACTCCTACCTCCCCTTTTATAAAGGGTGATGAAACTGGGAACTTAAAAACTGAGGTTGCGCTAGGAACTCAAGCACAGCAAATTAACGCTTTAGAGGAATCCAAGAACAAAGCGATCGCTCAACCACAACCTCAAATAACACCAACTAGTAAACCAATTGCATCTAGACCGCTTACCACATCAAATATATCTCCTGCTCCATATCGTCGGGTGGCAACAGCGCCAGTCGTGCCAACCCCGGTTCAAGTAATCCAAAGAGTACCACCGAAATTAGCTCAACCTAGAGTAATTCAGCCTAGATTTGAGCGTCGAATTTCTAGTTTACCTTCACAACCTACAGTTCAGCGCACAGTATCTCGGATTGTCTCAAGACCATCGCCAGTAGTCCGACCGATACAGCGTTCAAACCCGCGCCTTAGAAATACTTTTACTCCCACGCCTTTACCGAGCGTTTATCCTACTATACCTACTAATCGGAATAGATACGCATTACCACCAGCACCACCAGGCCGCGAAGAACTGGTTTCATTGCTCCCACCTGAAAATCGGTCGCCGCAGTTGCAGAAACAAAGATTAAAAAGTATTTCTTACGGTAGCATCACTTATCCTAAATCATCTCAATCAAACACAACTAACAATAATTCTTCGTCCAAAAATTCCAACTCTAATTTAATTTCAAATAGAGCTTCTGAAGAATCACAAGAAATAAATAATTTACTTAGAGAGACTAATGCGCTAAGATTCCGCGCAGGCTCTTATGCACAAGGATTGTTGGCTACTCCTGTTTTTTATCTTGACCAGAAAGGAAGTAGTGGAAGTAATACAGGGAATGGATTAGATAATTTAACTTATGCTTTATCTTTAGAAGAAGGATTAAAAGGCGCATCTGGAGATATTGTGATTCCTGCTAATAGTTTGGTGATTATTAAAGCCACTTCTATTAATAATTCGGGTTTGGTTAATTTAGGTGTTGTCAGCTTTATTTACAACGACCGCGAATATCAACTCCCCAGCGAAATGTTTTCAGTACGCGGCGCGAATAACAAACCTCTACTAGCGTCAAAAATCAACACAGGTGCTAATTTAACTGGTGCTGAAATTAAAGAAGCTGTTTTCGCTTCACTAGCGAAAGTCGGTGATGTTCTGACTCGCACTGATTCGACTTCCACAATTAGTAACGGTGGTGTAAGCACAACTCAAACAAGTGGCGGAAAAGATATTTTTGGTGCGGTTTTGAGTGGCGGATTTAATTCTATTCTTAAAAGGGAGTCCGATAGCACTAATAAACTGATAGAAGCGAATTTATCTAGACCGCAACTTTGGTACGTGTCCAAGGGTACTAAAGCAAGTTTGTACGTCAATAAATCTTTCAATCTCTAGCTAAATGCAGTTTTTATATATGAAAAGATTAGAAAGATTTTTGGGTTTATTTGGTTTTTTGACAACTAGTTTAGCGTTCATTCCTTACAGCTTTGCTCAAACACCTAATAATACAAATATGGAAATTGAGTTGAATTTTGTAAATACTCGAAAAAACGAAACTAGTTTTACCCTTACTACACCAACTACAAGTTATTCAAATGTCCTCAAGAAGGTTCAATTCAGTGATTTATTAGGTAATTCCCCCACTCCTTTTGAGGTTGTAGTCCCACCCAGCGGTGTAAATATAAGTTTAATTGGGACTGAATGGTCGGTTAAAAAACTTTGGTTAGATTCGCCAGGTTTTAGCCTTGATTTTGATGGGTGTTTATCAGCGAATTCTAGTTTGGATTCTCGTTCTAGTAACAAGTGTGAATCTAGCGCGGCTCAGGTTTTGCACATTGTTCCAGATGAGGATAGCAACTCTCCTTTCTCAATGTTGACAATAATTGTAAGTTCTTCACCAGATAGCGACCAAAATGAAAAACGAAAGCTTTTAATTATCAGGCTAACGAAGGGTCAAAGTAGTGATTATGTTGCTTATAATTACGAGATTTCTGACAATTATAATCTCGAAAGTATAACTACCAAAAAACTAAATATAATCGAACAAATAAAAGAGTTTCGCGCCTATTCTCGCGGTGTTCAAGCCGCAATCGATAAACAATTTATAGTCAAGAACGGTTCATTGCATCAAAAATTAAAAGCTTTCTTGGTATTTTTGCAACAAGGAGATTCAATTGATAGCGCTGCGAGTAAAACTGATATTGATTTCCAAGTCATTGAAAAAATTCATGAGCTTGGACTTAATTAGCTAAAAATATACACCTATACCTAATTCACTAATTATGAAACTTTTCGCTAACTCTAAAAGATTTATTTCAATCGCTAGTATAGCAAGTATTTGTGCATTGCCCATCGCTAGTGTTAAAGCCAATCCATCATCAGTACCTCAAGTTCCTGGTATAAGAGTTTTGCTACCCGATATCAGTAAAATGAGTTTCGGTTCCTTACCTAATTTTACATCCGGTGGTAGTATCAACTTCGGCTCTTATGCACAGCAATATTTACCGGGAGATTCTGCGATACACTGGAAAACTGGCGATGCTCCAAAAAACATTCTAAAGTTAGGCTTTTTTGAAGACTCATTTAATCTTCAAAGTTTAAGTCTGGATAATATTTCGCCAGGAGCCTCTAACTATGCATTGAAGCAGTTTGGTTTGATAAAAAAACAAACTCTCGATAGCTTGGTCAAAGCTATTCCGGATTTACTAAATATTCCTGCTAGCAATATACCCCCAATCGCAGATTTACTTACTAGCGCGGGTATAACTAATATCGACGCGCCACTATCATCTATATTATCTAACTATGATGGCGCTGGAAGTTTGAAATTGGGCGACATCGATTTATCCAAGTACAAAGTATCAGAAATACCAGGACTTAGTAGTGTTAGCTTAGGTTCGCTTAAGGATTGGGAAACTTCTACTATTAGCAGCATCCCCGGTTTATCTGAATTACCTTTTACCCAATTCCCTAATCCATTGACACTAACTGGCACAGGAATCGGGATGATTGACGTTGCATTTTCTTACAAAGAAAGTAGAAGAGTGAGAACCATATCAGGAAGCGATCGCGCTGGATTCAAAGTTCCCTGTACTGCAAACTGTGCGGGTTTTGAGGTGAATGGAAATCAGGCAATAAATGGTTCATTCTGGATTTCGGGGAAAAAACCAGCCCCCTGGGTGTCAGGTGGGTATGGTGTTTTAGGGAGCGTTGGTGGTGGTGAAGAACCTCACGGCAGACATCCTTTTGGTAAGGCTTTTAAGGTGGTTATTACTGATACGAGCGAGAAAAAAGGTACTGTCGATTTCAGTGCTTATATGCGATTTTGCAAGCGCGGTTGGATAGACCTTGGCTGCACTCCCTATATAATTGGTCCCATTCCGTTGTTTCCCGGAATTAAAGAAAAAACCTGGATTCCCCTTGGAGCTTCTAAATCTCCAACTCATAGCGAGTATTCGCTCTCATCTGTAGCACTTACCGAATCATCAACACCTAGCAATTCGCTTGATTTGAATCTCAGGGAATTTACAGACAATCAAAGCCTTTCTTACTTAAAAAAGAATAAGTTAAATTGCATCACACGCAGGGGAGGGTTCTCCGTAGACAAAGGTGGACAGCCGTATTTGGGAGATCCAAAAATAAGGACGACTTTTTTCGTTGACGGCTGTCCACCTTTGTCAAGGTCAGGTGCAGCGGGGATATCTATCAGTCTATTAGCAGATGCCCTAGTTTCTGTTGAGGGTGACTATGCTACAACAGGGATTTTTACCTGTGATGCGGCAGCAAACTGCGGCAGAAACTTAGGCGCGGGCAAATTTAATTCGAGTCAAGAATCTACTCGCCAAGCGATCGCATCGAAACTTGGCGGTGATGAATTTTTGAAGCGGCTTGATAAGGGCGAGAAAGTATCGGGTGTCGAAGTGGTTCATTTTTTGTCCCCCTATGACCAAAAAAAGCTGATTTCAGACCGCCTACCACAATTGATTGAAGTCGCAACTAACCAAGTTGCCGAAAAATCAGAAGTACCGCTACACCAACCCTTGACAAATGCGGACAGCCGTCAACGAAAAAGCGCGAAGTGGGCGGCGTCAGTTTCTGTCCCGTCCAACTTCGCAAGAAAGTCGTCTAAATTTTTGGATCTCCAAAATACGGCTGTCCGCATTTGTCTACGGAGAACCCTCCCCTATACAACATCAAGCATTATAGAAAGAGTCGGACAAATTTACTTCTCAGGAAGTGGTTCAACCTTAAATTCGACTGTTCAGAATTTCAAAGGGGTGTCGGCATTGAGCTACGGAAAAGATGTAGCTAGCTACTATGCTTCAAACGAATATTCTGTAGACAATTGCAATCATGAATAATGTAAATATGAAACTAATAGTTGCCAAATATAAGTGGCAGTTATTAGCTGGATTATCAGGGATTATTTTTGTTTTAATTGCGCTCGTGTTCACAGGTAAGAATGAATATGATATTCCCAATAAATGGGTTAGTGGTAGCTCTAAGATTATTCCTTTACAGGTTCGAGATTCGATATCTCGCGCGGGAGTAGATTGGGACAAAGTTCTTGTTTTAGTGATACCAGGAAAACTAAAACCAAGTTACCTGGTTAATCTAAATTCCAATGCATTTTGCGGTACTGGTGGTTGTATTTATCATATTTTCAATGAAAACGGTGACGTAACTTTATCCTTATTAATTGATGCAGCGTTACCCAAAGGCTTTGATTCCTTGATTGTATCCGGCTCTGATAAAACCAAAGAATGCTTCGGTATTCTTCAAGCTGCTTCTGAGACAGCAGTAACAAGAAACGAATATTGCAAACAAGATGGCAAATTCTTCTTAATAAATACTTTTGTAGAGGAGTTAAATACTAAAAATGGGAAAAACAACGAAGAACCTCCCAAGAAACCATCACCCACACCAACTTCAACATCAAAAGCAATCTAAAGTTGTTTCTGTGTCACCAAACACAAAGCAATCTTCACTTGGAGATAATTTAGGTCAGGCGATTACATTCATGAAATCCACCCAGGGGATTATATTAGGAAGTTGCCTTGTTGGGTTTGTTTTACTGCAATTACTTGGCGGTAACTCAAAAGGTAAAATTGCAACAAGTTATTGGGGTGGCGGGAAAGAGAAGAAAAAAGCTGCTGTAAAAGCTAAAAAGCAAATATCAAACCCAACCCGTAATAATGTCGCATTATATATTGGAATGCCTGACTTTCAGCGTGAGAAATTAGAGCAATCTTGGTACGAGCAAGGGTTACTCAAATCAAAACCCAACAAGAAAGGGGTTGTTGGTAAAATGTTTGAAGCGGTAGGTGGTGGGGTGAAAACCATGTTTTTCGCTGACTCCCAAAGGGGAACTTCTGTCAGTGGAGGTGCGGGAGCAGGTAAGACTTTTACCGTGATTGACCCATTGATTCGCTCTGCTCTTGACCAAGGGTTTCCAGTCGTTCTTTATGACTTCAAATTCCCGGCACAAACCAAACGCACCGCTGCTTATGCGATGAAGCGTGGTTATAACGTGAAGGTATTCGCACCGGGGTTTCCTGAAAGCGAAACCTGTAATATTTTTGACCTAATTCGAGATGAAGAAGATGCGGTGGCTGCGGGGCAACTCGCAGAAGTGATTAATCGCAATACTAATTTGGGCGGTTCTGACAGTGGAGATAAGTTTTTTCAGGATGCCGCTGCCGCGCTGATTCAAGGTATTTTTCTTGTAACTAAGCTGATTGAAAAGAAAACGGGAACCAAAGATTATTGCGATTTGATGATGGCTTCCGAGATTATGAACCTCTCAAAGTTCCCACAACGCATGGGCGCGGCTCGTAATCGTGGCGATTTGAATATATGGGCTGCCGAACCATTAAAGCAAATTATTAGCTTGGCTGACTCCGAGAAAACAGTCGCGTCAGTAATTGGTACAGCACAGCGAGTATTCCAACTATTTTTAAAGCGCGATTTTATCGGTGCATTTTGCGGTAAGACGACCATCCCGCTTGATTTGGACGGGAAGCAGCTACTTATATTTGGACTAGATCGGAATAATCGCGATATCGTCGGGCCACTCTTGGCTGCGATTCTACACATGGTTGTGACTCGGAACATCTCACGGGTAGTTCCGCGTAAAGACCCACTTGTGGTCGCCCTTGATGAGTTACCTACATTATATTTACCACAGATTGCCAACTGGTTCGCTGAAGGTCGAGAGGATGGTTTCTGCGGAATTATTGGGTATCAAACTTTTCCTCAATTAGAAAAAGCATACGGACGCGAAATGGCACAGACTATCTTCGCAAACACCGCGACTAAAGTGATTTTTAATCCCCAAGACCACACCAGCGCGGAAGTTTACAGCAAGTATTTAGGGGAGCAAGAAATCAAGTTTAAATCCAAATCGCGCAGTACTGGTAAGGGTGGGGGGAGTACTTCTACAAACGACCAACAACAAAAAAGACCGTTATTAGAACCTGCTGAGTTTCTAAAGTTACCAACAGGACGCGCGGTAATTATTAACCCAGCTTATACCCGTCAAAAAGAAGCTTATGTTCCTTTAATTGAATCAGTAAAAGTCCCGAAAAGTGATATTGCTGAGATGTCTTGGTCTGAGCAGAAATGGTCGGAAATTTTTGAGCGAATTGGTGCAAATAATCGCAAAAATCTAGTCTCTGATGCAGCACGCAGTATACAACTCGAACAGAGGCATAAACTTGCTGAGAAACTATTTCCTGAAGAAGCCTCTAAGAAAGTTCCAACTCCTGAAGAATTAGCTGAGATATTTTAATTTTAAATTATGGCGAAACTTAAAGAAAAAACTGTTGAAGTATTGAAGGCTAATCCAAAAATCAAACGTTTAGTCGCAGTTGCTCGCAAAGAACCTAAATTCCAAACTGAATACATTCCCCAGGTAATCGAAGCATTTGACCAAAACGGCCTTGTTTGCGGTATAGCTTGGGGTGAATTTTATTGTAGGGAACGCGATTTGGAACATGAGTTTGACTTTGTTGCCTGGTTTTTTGATGGTGCGTTGGGTGTGTTTTACTCGAACCGCGAATTATTGGTTAATCGAATACCGCTGCACCCACTATAGACTGCATGTGGACAGGCAAGTTTTACGGGATCTTAAAATTTAGACGACATTTTTGGTTGATTTTTCCCTATTTGGTAGCCTGTCCACATGCAGTCTAAGAAGAACCCTCACCTAAAATTACTGTTAAGGAGGAAGAGTAAATGCCACCAAAACTTGACGATTATACTGGTGTTAGCGAACATGATGCGAGACATCTTCAACAGGAATATCTCGCGACTTTAGCGGAATTTCAAAGATTAGTTATTGAAGCGATTAAAGCGTTACTTAAACTAACTCAAAACAATAAACCAAATCCTGACCGACCAGTTGAAAATGAAATTTATTTGATGGACAACAACGAAGTTGTTGCGGGTTGGGTTAATCAAACCTATGTTGATAAAACTACGGAACAATTCTGGAAAGAACTGGGACAAGTTCTTGCAACCCCAGCAGGAGAAAACGCTCCGGATGCTGGTGCCAAACAGATTACTTTAAACGGTAAGGTAATTTTGCAATCTGACGCTGAGGGCAATGTTCTTGTCAATGAAGTTTTGGATAATCCGGAATTACGCAAGCAGCTTGGATTAAATATTCCAGGCATTATCGCGCTTATGGAATTGTACGAGCAGCAACGTAAACAGCAGACTAATCCGGGCGAGGAATGGGAAGAAAATCAAGATTCCGAGGGTTATGTAGAACCAGATACTCAAGAAGCAAGTTTTGTTGATTATTGGAATTCAGAGTTCGATGATGATTCGTTTATGTACGAACCTGATATATATGATATTCCTTTTTCCGAACAGGAGGATTTCTTCAATACAAGTGATTTTCAATTGTCTGCTGAAAACTTCAATCAAAATAAACCACAGACTATTACTACTCCGATACCTCCACAAATTGATACACAAGCGCGGTTAGATAATTTCCGCAACGCATTGAATAACGGCGATTTTGAACAAATGCGTGCTTCTGTTGCTGATTTATCAAAGTCAGAGAAAGTTGCTATTTTCCAGCAACTCAACGAATCAGAAAAAGTGAATGCGTTTGAATTATCTTTAACTAATAACTTAAATAATCAAGCAGTATCACCAATTCAGAACTTAGACTCTCAGATTCAATTCTTAAACACACCTCAAAGCGCTGCACTTAACCTTGACAAAGTTGGACAGCCGTCAACCAAGATCCACGACAACAAACAAAAAATTTCAAAACACGGGAGGGTTTTCTTAGAAAAATGCGCGGTGCCTTCCACCAACGATGTCGTCCAAATTTTAGGATCTTCCAAACAAGGCACCGCGCATTTTTTAGAAGGGTGCAGCGGCTGTCCAACTTTGTCCACGGAGAACCCTCCCCCAGTCAATACAAATAACCAATTCAATAATTTGGTTCGAGAAAACATATTTGACAAATTAAATCGAGTTTGGAAGACATTCCAGGAAAGTCTAGAAGAAAATTTTGGTAAACAACCTATAAATCGAGAAGCTAATCCTTTACTGATTTCAGAACAAGCACAGAATATCAGAGAAGAAAGAGCTTTCATCAAAGATATTTATAGTATGGTCGAAAACCATCGAAGAGAGAATGATGATTTGAGTGAATCTATCAGCTTGACAACAGAAAAGTATACTATTAATAATTACAAGAATCATTACGAAGTTGAAAACAGCGCGGGTGAAAGAATTCTAAGTTTCGATAATACCCTCACAGGTTTGAAATTAGAATCATCTAACCTCAGCGATTCAGCACGAGCAGATTTTGTAGACCTATCTAACTCGCTGAAAATGGGCAAACAATCTCAAGCGTTTTTATCAGTTGGCGCATCTGAAACAGAAGCGATGGTCAGAAGTATTAATATTGCTAATTCTTTAACTGATATCGCTCAACAATCAAATTCAAATATAAAAGTAGATGGAGCTAATTTTAATTACAAGTGGACTTCTAAACCTAATGGTGAAGTGAATATTTGGAAAAAAAGTGGAGAAGCTGACGAACTTATTTTATCACGTTCTAGCAAAGGAGAGATGCAATTCAATATGCAAGAGAAAGATATGAAGCATTTTGAAAATGCCGCCCAATCGCTTCAGGCTATGGCTGTTAAACCCCAAACAAAGATGTCAGGTAGATAAAATGCTAAAAACTGATATTTCCCAAAAAATAGATTTAATTTTTCAGACAACATCTAGCATTGTTTCGCTCTCAGTGCAGCCGCTTGAGAGAATGAATGTAATATGCGACATCGCAAATTTTAATATTAATAATGATACCACGCCATTGTATTCGTATATCTGGAATCCAGGCTTTGGGCAATTTCGCTCTATTTCAACGAGCGCGACTGGCGAGCATATGGTCTGCAAAATAACTGTCGCTAAACATGAAACGCCTAGACTTAATATTATTGAAGCACTAGAATTTATAACTTACAGTGATGAACCTGGATTGTATTTTGTTGAATACACTGGGGCATTACTTGCTAGCCGCGACAATAAAAACAACGCCCAACTTGAATCAACAATCGTCAATTTATTTTCAGAGCTAAAATATTCAACGGTAACTAAAAAGGTTGTATTAATCAACTTAGATAACCTCGCGCTTCCGGTTTATCTCATGGATTTAATACCAGAAGTTAACATCCCACTGCCAAGTTTTTTTGTGACAACTAAATTAGTATCAAATTTAGTCAGTAGTTTTGATTTCAACAATGAAGAAATTACAACTATATCCACAATGGCTAGAGGGCTTTCTACAGAAGAAATAAAAGCCGCGATGAACTATTCAATTGTCACCTTAGAAAGTTCAACTTTGAACCCAAAAACCCATATTGAAAATGTCTTACTAGAAAATAAAATCTTGAGACTAAAGAGGCTGGGTATGCAGCTGATTGAATCGCCTATAGTTCCTGATGTTGGAGGCCTGGACAATCTAAAATCAATAATTGATAAAGTCAAAATTGACTACTCAGAAGACGCACGCCACCATAAAATTCCTCTTCCAAAAGGTTTGCTACTTGTTGGGCCACCTGGTACGGGTAAAACGCTCTCAGCCAATGTAATAGCCAAAAAGTTAGGTTTTCCCCTAGTAATCGCTGATGTTGGTTCAGTCGTCGAAGGCGGCCCTCAATTTCTGCGCGAACTAATTCAGCGACTTGAAGCTATGGAGCAAGCTGTGGCCTATTTTGATGAGTTGGACAAATTATTCACGATCGACAGCGGTGGTGAAGACAATAACAGCGGTCGTACCCGCGCTATTCTCGGTACACTTCTCACTTGGCTGCAAGAAAAACGTAGCAAAATTTACGTCGTTGGTACTTTAAACCGACTAAAGGCACTCCCCCCAGAACTTACCCGAAAAGGGCGATTTGACGAGCTTCTTTATGTTGATTTTCCCAATGCAGGGGAACGCCGCGATGTTATGCGGCTTCATTTAGCGCGATTTGACCATCGATTCAAAAAGGGGGAAGACCCTTACTCTTTGTCGGAGTGGAGGAACATTATTAATAATACCAATAAATGCACATCTTCTGAACTCGCTGCAATAGTCGAAGCTGCCGCTGCTCATCTTTCCCGTTCACTCCTAATCCGGGGAGAATCTGCAAATCTCGAAGTAAGTCCTAGTAGTTTACTGACTGAAAGAGCGCAGATTACACCCCTTTTCTTCCGCGATACTGACCGAATTATTGCGCTGGAAAATGAAGCGCGAATCTATTGCAAACCTGCAAGTTCGCCCGATAACTCTGCCTACGCGCCGGAAACTAGTTCTTTATGGGGAGGTAAAAAATAGTGATGAAAGCTACGGTGGGCGTTAAGCCCAAGTATTTACAATACAACGATGTTTTTGGATTGATTCTTGGCGCGACAATCATTTGTATTTTGATGTCTGCGGCATTTATCGCTGTTCAAAAGCGATGCAATAACCTTCCGTTGTCTGCCTATACTCAATGTTTTCTCCCGGCAGAGGTACTAAAGTGAATAAAAAATATTGCTTCAATATAACTGCATTCATGAAATATTGGAATATTTTTGGTTGCGTTATCGCGGGGTCTTTTGTGAGTTTAAGTTTGGTATTAGCTATTAACACACTGCGCGATAGAAAACCGCAGATTCTACCAATCAAAGGGATTCTAAAAACCGGAAATCAGCAAATATTATTGGAATACGCGGAGACAATGGAGCAAAAAATTAAAGGTTTGTCTTACAGAAAGCCACTGTTAGATAATCAAGGTATGTTGTTTATTAATGATAAATCTACAATGGTTTCGCTGTGGATGTTTGGAGTTAATCAAAACTTAGATATGTTCTTTCTCGACAATTCTAAAAAAGTTACTAAGGTTGTGTTAGCAGCTACACCATGCCATTTGAAGAAGTTCTGTACTATATACTCAGGCGAAGCAAATTATATTTTAGAGCTTCCTTCTACAAGTAAAAAGGCGCGATTCAACGTTGGGGAAACGCTCGATATAGAACCTATGAATGTGCGTTGAAACATTCTTTCCTTTACAGATTTATTTCTACTAATCTATGGTAAAGGACTTTACACGCTGATTCCAAAGCGCTGCTTCAAATCAAATGAGCAGATTATTTCATTTCGTACTTTGCTCAATCAAGTAATCGCGCGATAGCTGTAATAAAGTGGGATTTGTAGCACTGTATTTATGTGGTGAGAAATCCGGGTTATCAGTAACGCTCAACAATCCCACCTTGCGATTGGGAAGGTGGGATTATTGTTAAATATTTCAAATTAAATGCGGTTGATAAAGCTAATATCAAGCTTACCCACCGAACCTAGCGATTAATTCTTCTTTAGATAATTGCATTAACAAGGGGGTAAATTCGGATGGCGGCAGCGCGAGAATTGGTTGAATAATCGCGCTTAATCGGTCATCTAAAGTGCCAAAGCGAACCTGTAGTAAATTTTCAACTACAAGGCGTTCTCCTTCAAGCTTTGCTAGTTCGCGGTCTTGTTGATAAAGTGGTTCTAATCGCATAATTAACTCCGTATCGTCTTGTTCTAGTTGTTGATTTACTCTTAAATACTCTCGCAGGTTGTAAACGAGTTCGAGCGTGTTTTTTATAGCTTGTATTGAAATTGTCGTTTGATGTACTTAGTCGCGTGAAAGCCACAGAATTCCGTGGTTGTTTATCGGGAGCAAGCTCACCGCAGGTGAGCTTCGCTATCGCGTCCTAATGATATATAATTAGTAGCGTGGAAAAAACAAGCATTTGCTAATGGAAGTAAGAAGCGAGATTACGATAAAATTCAGCGGCTCACTACCACAATCCCAGCCCGCACCAAATAAGAAAGTCGAGATTGAAGTAACCGACCAAAACGGGATAATTTTCACCGCGCTGGTGAATGGGAAAAGCTGGAGGAAAGCCGAAGGTAGTGTTGCGGAATTTGCAGACTGGGCGGGCGCGATATCGGGGAAACTTGCTAAAACAGAAAAAGGATTCGAGATAGTTGACGCAGGCGTTCAGATTTTTCAGAAAAAAGCGAAGGAAGTTGCAAGCGTTGAAGCTAGTGCCCCCGCGCTGTCCAGCGAGCCGCACATTCCATTGCTTTGACCGCTACACCAACCCTTGACAAATGCGGACAGCCGTCAACGAAAAAAGTCGTCTAAATTTTTGGATCTCCAAAATACGGCTGTCCGCATTTGTCTACGGAGAACCCTCCCCCAGGATGGGAATCGAAAATTGGGGGGGGGGAGGAGAAAGTAAATCTCTTCCAACGAGTTGGAACTTGTGGCATCGCACGAGTGCGATCAATACAACACATATTACTAGTGGTATTTCTTACTATCAAGCCTACGATGCTACGGTTATTAAGGAGAAAATGTGCCCAGAATACCGTTATAAGCCTGAAAGTTGCTATTTATAGTACATAAATACTAAGAGACATCCTTTTAACGGATGTTTCTATAATAAAATGCACAGCCGTCGTACTCAAAGGAAGTCGAAGACAGAATCGGTTGTATGACGACTGGGGAGGGTTTTCCGTAGTTGGTGCAGCGGCATTTATTTCTTGGCAGTATGCTAAATTGCTCTGCACTCATGACCCAAAACATTTTGGGTCACTTTCGTTGTAAAAATTCTTCTATTTGAACTAGTAAGCCTTCCGCTTCTTGGAGTTGATGTGGATCTTGTTCAATATTTTTCAGAGATTTTTTGAATTGCTTGTAAGCACTATCTAATCTAGTTCGGATCGGATTTTCTGAACTAGGTTTGAATACCTTAACCCGTTTTTTAATTTCAGCAAGTGAAAGATTGTTGGCGATCGCTTCCCATAAAAGTTCTTGCCTAATACCAGAGTCGTCAATTTTAGCTATCTCTAACCCTTTGGTGTATTCAATTTTTCCTTGACGAACTGCTTCCAGAATTTCTTTAGGTTTTTTTAACAAGGGAAGCCTTGCTTTCACAAAAGATTCCCAGGTAATTCCACCACAAAATGCAAAGACTGATTGGATGACCTCAAACTGAGGATGATCTAAAACGTTTTCGATGCCTGAGCGACGTTTGAGATTATCTATTTGGTACAGCAAACTTATAGCTTCTTCAACACTTCCTTCAATTGCTAAAGAAAGGAGTTTCAAAGTCCCATCTAAATCTTCTAAAGCACTAAAATCTCGACGATTTTTGTTTTCTGCAAGTGATGCTTTAAAAGCTTCAAGGTTGTCCCAGTTAAAGATTCTGACTGGCAGTGGATCGATTTCAGCAAACTCAGAACCATGATAGCGGCGTTTTCCAGCGACAAGTTCATATTCATCAGGTTTCTCATTGCTTAGTGGACGAACCCATAATGGAGAGTGAATTCCATTTGGTTTCAGGTCATTTAAAGCCCAAGCTTTTAGTTCATCCTGGTCATAGTAGTAGCGCACAGGCTGTCTACCTGGCACAAAACTGAAGGTTAGATGAATTTTACTACGGGGTATCCATACTACTCCTGAATCTTTGCCTGATTCATTTGTAATTATCTCCCTCTCGTCCGTATCAGGAGTAAAGCTTAAAATCTGTTTTAGGTTAGCAAGTCTTTGATTGCTTCCAGTTTTGCCAGTTCCTTCCAATCTTCCCATGCTTTTTTTCCTCCTCTTTTAATTTCATAAATTGGCTTCCCCTCGGCAGATGCATGCTCATAAACTTTCAACCGTTGGATACCTTGTTCTAACACAGGTAAACCTTGTTCTTTAAGCGTATGAAAAGCGATTTCCCCATCCGGCTCTGATGACGGAGGTACAACAGTTAACAAAATAGAATATTTGGTTTTTGGTGGAAAACTCTGAACCATCATATTCAAAGCACTCATTGAAAGAGCAGAAGGAGTTGTAATAGCTAAGAGCAAATCACATCCATCAACTAGCTCTTTAATTTCAGCAGAACTTGGTCGCGCAGGGGTGTCAATCACAATAAAATCAAAGTTCTCTTTTGCCATTATTCGGTTAGCTGTATTTTCTGTAGCAACTTGAAAAGGTAGATAGCCACGAGAACCCCAAACCGATGCTGAACGATTAGGATCGTAATCAATTAGCAAAACTTTATATCCTTTCTCTGCGAACAGGCAAGCCAGACACACTGCTGAGGTAGTCTTGCCCACACCCCCTTTAAAAGCAGTCAGTGTTACAAATTTGGTCGCCACAATTCTGTTTCCGTTACTTGTGAATAAAAAGATTCTACCTTGCTCTAGCCAAGTTGTTTAGTTAGAGTGATCCATAAAAATAAATGAGCGAACGTACAGAGCTAGCTTAATAAAAGATTTTATACCTATTTCTGCTGCTGACCAAACAGGCAGGGAGCAGGGAGCAGGGGGAAATAAAAAGGTACAAGCCGCTGCACTCCAACTTTGTCCACGGAAAACCCTCCCCCTAAATTCATTTATGGAAAAAAGAAAATATGTATTTCGAGACACGTAGTGCAAGAAATACTAAGTCCTTATTACAAGCCCCTCCATTTATGGATGGGGTCCCCCCTGCCCCCTTCCCCCTGCCTCTTCTTTGACCCAAAACGTTTTGGGTCATTGAATAACTTAAGTATTTATGAGCATTTATTCTGCGATCCTGTCTTCGACTCCTTTTGGGTACGACACCAACGACAATTCCGAAACACCGTCCGGTTCTACGGCAAGCCGATAAATCGTAGAAAAAAGTGGAGTGCGATTCGTTGCACTGCCAAGAAATAATTCGACCGCCGTAAACCTGCGATCCACGCAAAGTCTGCCACATGGAGTACTCCACGTGGCGAGCTTTGCGACAACAACGAATAATTCCCACTCTCCGGCGGTCGATTTATTTTTATGGATCTCCCTAATCAGGATTTAGTTTAATTCCCAAATTTAAAGCCGGATTATTCAACCACCTGTCGCCGACATGAGTATAAATTGCTGTAGTGCGCGGGTCGGCATGACCCAGTAAATCCTGCACCTGCCTCAAAGAGGCACCATTTTGAATAGCTAAAGTTCCCGCAGTATGCCGCAGTGAGTGGGCAGATAAAGTCCGTCCCTCGCCATGCTTGAGGTTGAGGGCGTGAAGATAACTATCGACAATCTTTCTAATCCCCCGCCGCGACAAGCGATAATCCTCTTCTGAGGAAACTAAATTACGTTTGCGGTAGTAAAGGTTGATAAATAGGGGAGTATTGGATGCAATACTATATCCTGCTTTCTTCCTAGCGAGTAAATAACGATCGAGTAAATCCACTAATTCCGGGATCAGAGGTACGATCCGCTGTTGTTGTTTACTACTAACAGTAATCCCCACGCCCATCGCGCACCGCACAATATCCTTGATGTTAGCGCGATGTACTTCCATCGTTCTCGCTCCTTCTAAAGTCATAATCCCCAGCAAAAGTTGGTCCCGCAGCGTCTTTAGGGAAGGTGGCTGATTCAAAGGAGCCTGGAGAAGGGCTTGAGCTTCTTGTGCAGTTAAATAAGTAATCCGTTCAGCTCTATCGCTGCGCTGTTTGGGCGGTTTGACTCCCCAAACAGGGTTTGAGTGAAGCAACCCATATTCCATTGCCGCGTCGTACATCCGACTGACGGCGACTAGTTTGAGTGAGATAGTAGCAGGTTTATATTTCTTTTGAACCAGATGATGACGGTAGATTTTAATGTTGTCTCTAGTGACATTCAGGGGTTGAACCTGATTGGTTTGACACCAGAGTAAGTATTGACGGACTTCACACCAATAAGTACGGATAGTTTCGGCACTTGCTCCCCCAGAGCCAATATCAAATTGGAGGAAGTTGGTAAACGCTGCAATTAATGAGTCAGCATTGAAGACAAATGGGGTTGCTGACTCGGAGTTTGATGGTGAGGTAGTAGCAGTTTTGTTTAGCTCATCCAATGGGGACACTCGCTGCCTGAGACTAGCATCACTCATTTTACATGAATGAGATCGACGTTGTTTAACAATTTCAAAATTTGGGGGTTGAGAGAAAACCTAACAAAACAGACAACCTTGTCCAAAACCTACTTGCTGGATGCAAAAACTCGGTGCATTTTGGGTCGGTAATTGCGAATAATCATTAGGAATAACAAAAAAAACCCACCTGAATCAACGTACCGCTAACACACTTTAGCGGTACAGGGGTCGGCTACAGTCCTTATTCCGATTAGCTTTTAATGTAGAGGCATAATAAAGACCACGAGAGTTTCTTGTTGAACTTTATTATGTTGTTACACTTTTAACCGAACACTCTCAAGCAGAGATTTTCGACATCATCAAAAAAGTTGAGAAATTGGTTATGGGGGCTATATGGGGGCTATATATACCCCAAGGAACATTTGGGAGTTGTTACGGATTTGACCCCTATATAGGGTACATATAGGGGCTAAGTGGGGTACATTTTCGCAATTTCAAATTTGTACCCCACTTAGCCCCCAAGGGGGTATGATAAGCTCTTGAGGCTGGAGAAAAAAAAGGCAGAGGAGCAAGAGATAATGTTTGCATCAAGAATGATTAGTTCTCAGTGTTACAAAAGTTAAAATCTAAAAATTTTAGACGTAAACACGGCAGGACTCTTTTAATCCTCTCCCCACCGTCTGGGATAAATTGAACAGATAACTTTCACTTTCTCAAACGTATTGACTTAGCCCTATGTCTAATATTCACATCTTGCAAAAAATTTTTCCTGCTGGCTTTGACAACGGTTACGGAAGCCTTAAACTTTTAGTCGATGGCTTTGAAGTTGTTCGTGTCCCCAGCTATATTTCCAGAGTCGAAATGGAAGACGTTCCAGGTCGGGTAGTTTTTAACGGTACTGCTTACACCGTTGGAGAATCCGCTTTTCGTACAGGAAATTATTTTGACCGCAACACCGATAACAATGAAAACAAAGTCAATAATGCCTTGTTAACTTTATTAGGTGCATTAGCACATCTGCCACACCGTAAGGCTTGGCATTTAAAATTAGTTGTCAGCTTACATGATGTTGGTCTGACTGAGGAATTACAAAAAGTACTCAGTGGAGAATATCAGCCAATACTTGCTGGCAAACAATCAGACGTGAAAGTAGAAGTGCTGAAAGTTGTGCTTGAGGGGATGGGTGCATTGTTTGGCCATCAACTACCCAAAAAATTAACCATTTTAGACTTTGGCAATGGTACGACTTTATATTCTCGTTACAACCAGGGGAAACGAGAAGTTCACACTGCCTACCCCATTGGTGTAGAAGTTCTCATTGATGATATTTCCCAAAAAATGAAACATCTAAATGGCGGAAAAATCGGGGATGCATCCAAAATCCGATATGTTTTGGAAATGGGACATACCAAGTACAGCCGTGACATCGATATCAAAGATATTTACAGTGCTTGTTTGAAAGATTGGTATGAAAAATACTTAAAGAAAGCGGTGAATCTGACACTGGATGCCAAGCACCAAGGGGATGAAATCTGGGCCATTGGTGGAGGCTGCCTGTTACCAGGATTTAAGAAACTATTGGAGAAGAACGGTTTCAAAATTCTCGACAACCCGGTGGAGGCTAATGTCTTTGGTCTTTTAGGAATAGCCAAAACTATTATGAGCAAGAATCCAACAACTACAGGAAAGTGATGATAATGAGAGACAAACAAGACTTGGCACCGGAAAAAGTTCGGATCAAAGATAGCTACCGGGAGCGGATATTTGCAGAATCACAGCAATTAGGTAAGAGTTACCTAGAGACGCTTTACTTTATCATTGATTGTTATTTTGCTTTCAGAAAGGGTACGTTTACTACTCAAGAAGTGGTTACAAATGCACCAACTTTCACACCGATTCTTACTGAGTCAGACAAACTTATTCAGCCGACTCCCCAGCAATTACCAGACGAAAAACTTCTTGATTCTGATCACCAAACCTTCAGCCTTGAGTTTGATTTGTAAGAGTTTAATCCGTAATTCTCAAAACTTGCTTGACAGTAGGTATAATATTTTCAATCGCAACAGTATTCATTGATTTGTTATCAATACAAATTACGCGATTAATAGACCAATCACAATTAGACTTTGACTCAAGAGCGAAGGCTATTCCTTTGTCAATTGCCTCATTGTTTGCAACTCCAGAATCACGCATTCGCGATGATTTATCGATTATACTATCAAAAGATATAAAACTTAAATCTACATCTACTATTTTTCCAGAACGCTGGGAAGAAGAATCCTTGATGAATGTTATTCGCACAACTCCAGGAGTAGTTTGTGCTAAAGCATAATCATATACGCGCTGTGGAATTAACAGTAAATATTCTGGTGATTTACCGTAGGTAGTTGGATTTAAATTTTTACGACGTTTAGCATCTCCCATATTAAGTACCCTATATATTACAAATTGTTTCAGAACCGGGTTTTATCTACATGAAGGGCAACGCTCAACAACCTTCTTATAAATAGGTGCAGTCTTTATTTCCGATTCCCAAACATCATATTTCCATTTTTCAGAAACTATAAATTGCCGCCCATACATTTCTTTATATTGGCTTTTTGAAATTATATCAAAATTTTTACCTTTTATCGCGTGACTAATACTCTTTCATTTATAAGAAAAATTCCCAAAAATATCTTCTCAATTTACGAAATCTTATCGCCATAAATCAAACTCAATCGTCCTCACAGATTCTCATTTTTAACGAGTAATTTATTTCTAGTAAACCGACTGTATATAACAGGGAGTTCTTTTTAAGAGTGCTGTCAATTAAGACCACGGCTAAAAATATTAATTTTGTATCTAGTTTAATAGATACAAAATTAATAATTTTCTCACCTACTGAATCAACGTTAACAACCATCTGTTTTTATTAATACAAAAATCTAGTTAAATATTACTTACAAACCTCGTGCTGCATCTCAACGAGCGCGCAGAAACTCCAAACTAAGCACACAATCATGTTTACCAACACCACAATTTAAGTGAACGCACAGCATTTAGCCTATCCGCTCATTTTTACGTTAAAAATTGGTATAAATAAGCAGCACAAAACGACTGAGATTGATTACCCCCTCAGTACACCGCGCGTTCTTTTAACAACGCTTACTTACTATCGCTGCACTTAACCTTGACAAAGTAGGACAGCCGTCAACCAAGATCCACGACAACAAACGAAAAATTTCAAAACACGGCTGTCCTACTTTGTCTACGGAAAACCCTCTCCACCGTCGATCGCTAATTCTTCAAGCGAGGCCATATCAACGAGCGCGTATATCTCTAGCACAAGTTCGACAAGTTGTTGCTGTAACCCATGTTCGATTTGGGCAAGAAATTCCTTAAACTTGGCCCAACCATGAACTAGAGCTATATCGACCAATTCCTTAACTGCTTCAACTGGGTCAGTTATAGCAATGGAAGCAATCAGTGGCAAATAAGTACTGATAATCCATTGCTCGTCATAAAAAGAATTCTCTGTACTTGGCTTATAACCGCGACTTGTAACTGCAGCCAGTGTGTTCCGAATTAATTTCACAGCCGCCCGCCACCCACCGAAATGTTTCATCAATTGGGAAATGCGTCCCTGTTTCACCTTACCGACAGGACTATGGGCTTTGAGTTCGGCTTTGACCTCTCTCTGTTTCGGCGCGATTACACCGCGAGATATCAAGTTACCGACGGCATTCATCACCATCAACGTAGTACGTTCCTCACCAGCCGCGCACATGGGTGATACTTCAATCGCTTCAGTAAGAGTATATTTTACACCTGGTAATTCGGCTAGTACGGGCGACAAATCATAATCGCCCACAAAATAAAAAGTAAGCGATTCATCTGGACGTAAGTGCGATCGCAGTCGTCCAATTTCTTGCAATATTTCAGCTATTGTTGAAGAATCGATAAAATCCTGGACTGTATAGCCACATTCGGGAATTAAGGAAACTACGTCAACAGTCGGTAAATGGTATACCAAATTAAGCATGAACAAAGCACTATTGGCACTCAGTTTGCTACGCATGCGTTTATCTTTCATCAGCAAGGAGTATTCGGCTGACATATCCCCAATATTCGCACAGGGCACACCTATGCTAATCAACGCTTTCGCATTACTGAATCTATTTATACCGCGACTATCCCGGAAGTGATACCCGTCTCCCTCCCGTGCGAACGCTTTACGTTCGATAACCTTAACTGAGTCGGCTAAATTCCCCTTTGCCACCTCAAACTCGACAATTTTTTCTCGAAGAATATCAACTCGAACTTGTTGAGAATCTCGGCGATCGCGTCCCAAATTCCCCATATCCAAAATATGCTTGATTTCCAGATTGGAATAATCGGGCGTTTCGGTTTCGATGTGCAGGATATGTTCTTTTGGTACACCCAATATCAAGCTTAAAGTATCAACCGAAATTGTACCATCGAGGAAAATGTTGAACGCAAATGCCCGTGCTAGGTCACGATGCCGTGAGTCAAACTGGTGAATTGTAAACACACCATTCTTGTATGTAAAGCAACCTGGTACGTAACCACCCCAGATTTCGAGCATGGGCACTAACCAGTTGAGCGGCAGGGATTTCAATTTCTTCTGCGTTTCCTGGTTATGCTCATTCCTCAATAATTTGTTAAGCTTACCAGTCACCTTTTTATCTGAATGAGATAATTCACTAGTGTCAATTGTGTCAGATGACTCAGTAAGGAAGTCTAAATCAGGGGATAAATTCTCAACTATTTCTCCGATCACTTCTGCAACAGTATCAGGTGCAAATCCCAGTTTTGAAAGAATATCATTATCACTCAACCCATATCTTGGGAGATCCGACTGCTTCAAGTTGAATAATTCTTGCAATACATTATACACAACAGTCAATGGCGAATTGGATGGATAATTACCAAAACCTGAATGTGTCACGGAATGTTGTCCTGCTGTTTGCAGGAAGTCTGACATACGTACTTCAATTTTTTTAGTACTACGCATCAGTTTTGATACTTCATCCCAAATTCCACCGACTTGCGAGTAGTTGTAATTTTCAGGTAAGGGTGTACTGTCGGGGTGGAGTCGGACTTGTGGGTGTTTGAGTGCCTCTACTCTTTCGGACAAGTAACCATAATAATCACCACTAGCACCTACACCTCCAGTACAGAGTTTTCGCAGAAGGCAACCCTGACAGATGACGTTTTGGCTCGATTCTAAGTCTAGGTTTTTACGACGAGCTTCCGCAAATACATCCGCACGGGCACAATTCCCCTTAACAATGTCATCTTTATTAATGTTCCCAGTTGGGTGAACCCTGAATGGTTTATTGTTGGGAGTTAGCCGAGTTTTATCCAACACCATTTGATAAAATCGGGGCGGCACATCAACAAAATTATTCTCAATCGTACTTGTGGTGGGGTTTCTGTGGTCGGCAGCAAGGTACATCAATTGCCACATACCCATGAGCGCTGCGGTCAACGTTCCAGCCGTATGCGATTTACCTACTCCAGGCACCGACCCATCAAGTGTGTACGACCACCCTTTTGATACCGCTTCTTTCCATATACTCACGCGCTCGTCGTTTTTGTAAGTAATTTTCGGACAACCCATCTCTACGTACTCACCATAACTTGGTAAGAAACCCGGTACGTATTCGAGTTTGTTTTGTTTTTTCGGTAATTCGGGTGAAAAGGTTGGTGTGGGTGGTGTACGTCGCAGGCATTTTTTAATTTTGCCAAGTTCCTGTTTGACGCTATCCCAGAAGCGATTAGGGTGCCGTGACATTCCCTCGAACTGTGCCCACGTCAGTAGCTCGTACTCACCTAAATATTCATCACCGTCCTTACAGTTTTTATCGATTTGCCCCCACCACGCAATTTGTAATGTATAGCCCCAGCTCTTCAGTAGCTGATATGTTCGGCGATATTGAAGCATGATTTGTCTGTTAGCGATCGCTGCTGCATCTGCCCAAAGTACTACCTGTTTCGTACCATCAAGCATGGTACTGGCGGCTTCAAGATATCGCTTCAACGTTTCAGGGCTGGCAGTAAAGTTACCACCGGCTGCACCAATTACCAACAGTTCACGCAACTGGGCAAGAATATAAGCTTTTAGCATCCCCTCCGATAAGTTGATGCAACTGCTTAATTTTTTACTAATTGGGTTAGTTTCCAGGGTAAACCCTGCTGGGACACAGAAAGTTAGGGGAAGTTCGCCATTTTGGAGGTGGGAGGATGCACCTTTTCTACGTCGAAGGTTTGGTTTACTGTTTGCCCACAGGTATTTGGGAACATCGTCACTGTTCGCATCGTTACGAATTTGGTAGCCAATAATCTGAGAATGCTCGTTCCATATCGGGACAATATAGCCCGCGCTGTTGTTGGTAAGGCTCCAGCCACTAATATTGACTCCCGCTAAGTTATGCGACACCTCGAAATCTAACTTCTGGAATTTATCGATACTGCGGAATTTACCCACTCGTATCAATTCCTCTGATAATCCCCGCCGTATCAAATCCAAGCGGTGGTGGGGATGGAGGGAAAGCTGGTCGATTAATTTGGTGTGCTGGTGATGTCTTTCGGCTTCGCTTAGAGATTTGGCATGCGACGAGCGTTGATTGAGTTTGAGTTGCTGTTGGCGTTGTTTGTATGCTGCTCGTTCTTCTTCCGAATACTCGCGCTCGGTGTCGGGAACGAACATCCCCCATTGCCCATTGTCAGTATCCCCGATAAATTTCCAACCTGGTGGGCCATTGATTGCGTCGTGGATTGACATGCAGAACAGAAAGTTGGGATCGTCCGCTTTCCAACCACATTTAGATTTTTCGGTGCCGCAGATAAGGCAACCATGATGGCGTGAGGTACGTAAAATCTTCATTCTGCTACCTCCACCTGATGGCGAACACCTGCAACTCGCGATTCGATAATTTCTAAATAGTCAATCTCGTCCGGTATTGTTATCGCTGCACCCAATAACCAATTCAATATGTGGCGATCGACATGTGTCGCAGATGGGTGCGAAAGTAAATGGTTTATGCGATCGCGTAATCGGGATTGCGATGATTCGTCTTCCTCCCGTGTCAGACGCAATAATTCATCGCATTTATATTGGTGGTCGTGCAAATCATAGTCCGCGCTGTCACGGAAGCATACCGTCGCGGTCATGCTTGCGATTCTTACCACCCGTCCCAGATGAAAGTACGTCGCTTTCCGTAGCATCTTGTCGGGAAAGAAGAATACGGCTCCAGGAGTGATGGCACTGGCTCGGTTTACTCGACCAACCATCGTCAATGCTTCTTTTATAGTTTTGGCTTCACCTCGGCCCACTAAATCCAGTACTGCATCACAGTTTGGCGATTTCAATAAGTCTGATGCAGGCACTATGCCAGCCGATTCCAAGTAGCTTTCAAGTGAAATAGCTTCGACTTCTTTGTTCAGCTTACGCAAATGAATACACTTCTCGATAATCGGCTTGGCACGTTGGTATGATTTTGCTGACATTCCAATCCGTGCGCCAACCTTATCAATTGTTCGTGGATTCTTTTTTGATTGGTTCTGGTCTTGAGACCAGAACCGATAATCTGGTAAAAGTGTCTCTGGATAATATTCGTGATTTTCATCAAAATCACTGCTATCTTTATCTTTCCAGCGTTGGTTCAATCCCTCCCGTCGTCGCAATGCTGCCGCTTGCTTTTCCAGCAGTTCCCACTCTTTGCCTTCGAGTAATTGCTGGTATTTGGTCTTGGGTCTGTTGCGATTGGCCGATAGTATAAAATGCTTTTCTGCTTCCAGGGATGAAAATTCGTAGCAAACTACGGGTATCAAGTCCATGCCTAAAGCGATCGCGCTGCGGAATCGACACGCGCCCGAAACGATTGTATTAATTGATTCGCGTGTTGATACCACCAATGGAACAATAATCCCGTTGGCTTCAATGTCTGATTGCAAATCGAGTCTTTTTTCGCTATCTCCGTATATGCGCGTTAATTCAGCATGTACTACTAAATTAATTGGATTGATATACTGAGTATTTTTGTATTCTTTTTTACTCTTCTCAAGTTCCTGCGATCCAAACTGGAGGGTAAAATTTTGATTTACGAAAGTCGCGGTATCGTAGTCGGCTAGTTCATGCATTGGCCGACTACTATCATCTAAGTCCCGCGATGAGAATTCCTGATCTGAATTTTCTTGCGACATTGGGATAATTCACGCTCTGCGCGTGGCTTGTGGTTTCTGCTTCCAGGAGCCACAATCCCCAAATCCCGAAACTAATCTTACCTCTACAACAAAATATCTCCTTTATCACGAAGGTGGTGGTTCACCTTATCCAGTTTGCTTTCCACTTTTACTTGCATTATTTTCGTTATTTTTGCAAGGATTTCTAACGTCACCGGGAGCCAAGGTGCTATAGTTAGATTGTATATAAAATTATTTGGTGTAGAAGATAGTTAGCCGGAAGGAATTTGGGCAACTGTGTTCTCCACTTTTTTTATGCGGTTTTTATGCTAGTATAAAATTTTACTGGTATGTACTGATATAGGTAGACTCCGACGGACAAAAGCGTTTGGGAAATCTGCCGCATCATTCTAAAAAACGCGGGGAGGGTTCTCCGTAGACTCAGGTGGACAGCCCTGTTTGGGAGATACAAAAATAAAGACGAGTTTTTTCGTTGACGGCTGTCCAACTTTGTCAAGGTTGAGTGCAGCGGCAAAACCAATTTTTTTTCTAATTCCATAATGAAAAATGAAACCTAGACTACAATTACAAGATTTTACAGCAAGGCGGTTCCCGATCGAGATTTTATGGGAAAACCTTATACCCAAGCGGTTTATCTAAGTATGGCGCGGGTTAATAAAAATAGCAAATTATCGCGTTGTGGTTGAGGGTAGCCGAATAGATAAGAGATATTTTATGCATATAATCATTTTTTATTTACGTGTATTAACGGAAATAAAGTATGTTAGTTTTTAAGGATTACATCTTTTCGTTTGAAGAGTAAGAAGCCGCCGCAATAACAAGCGTGGGGTTCTTACTTGTAATCCAAAGTACGAAAAAACCAATAATTAAAGCTTACCCAATGCCAAGGGTTAATTTATTGGTTGTTTGATGCTTGATTTTCAATACTACCAGCTATTCAAAAAAAAACAACCCAAACTAATGTGGTTTTGAGCAATATTTGTTGATGAAAATAAATCAAAATATGTATTCATAAAATGGGTGCAATAGTCATATGGCTGATTTATTTGTATTTCATTTAACTTCTTCAATAGAAATATATTTATTTGTGGTCGTCAAATTATCTAAAAAATTATTGTGCAGTAGAAAAATAAGCAGGCCGCAAATTCCCATCTTCGTTCCAGGCTTCAGATAGTGCATCGCGGTGTTTTACGGTTTGATGATTTCAAATCTCAAACTCCCCACAAGAGCGATCGCTTTCCCAACCCCGCAATATCCTCTCCAATTCCAACATCCGCTCTACATCGAGCGCGGTCAAACCACCCCCCGTTGCCTGTGTATCTGGATTTAGAGGAATTTGAGCAATTTCCTTCCCAGAAGAACGGGCAAGTCTCAAAATTTCACCATCTTTATGTAAGGTGTAATATTTACCTTCTATTTCTTCACCCCCCATGCGTTCCCACAATACACGAATCGCGGGGGCAATCGCCGACGCATTTATATCTTGGTTATTAACCCCGACCATTTCACCCTTGGCAGCATAGACAAGCGCGGGCAAATCGCGATCGCTTTCATAATCAACCCCGCGCTTTTTTAGTAAACCAGGGAAACTGTAAGATGAACCCAACTTGTTACCAGCTACTCTCACCCCATCCATCTCAAAAGCGATTGCTTCTTTAAAATTACCCAAAGTGCTAAACTGAGGATGGACTATAACACCGCGTTGCTGTAATCTAGTAATTAGCTCAGTTACGGTTGGATTATCTTGAGTCGCTTCATCTATAATGTCTGCCAATAATTGGGTGACTGGTGGTTTGTTGCTTGGGTGCTTTTTTTGCTTCCTAGTTTGGGCTTTGCGATCGCTTACAGTTGCATCAATATCATATTTTTCTTTAAGTTTGACGGCCACGCTTTCACTACTACATGGCGCGGGTTCTAAACCAAACTCTTTCTCTAGTTTCCGCACCACAACATCGTTACGCCGATAATCCCAAGAATCGCTGACTACGCTACCATCCATTCTAATTCTGCTAACTACTATATGGATGTGTTCGTGATTAGTATCGTGATGCCGTGCGATTATGTACTGGCTACTGGCTGACTCATCACTCAAAAAACCCATATTTTTGAGCCATTCCTGGGCTATAAGAGCGAACTGCTCATCATCCAAGGTTTCATGGTAATCATCGCGGTGGGGAATAGCTATAACTATGTGACCACAAGCGCGCTGGAGGTTTGGGCGGAATTTTCTAGCAGCCGCGAACTCGGAAGCCAATTGCCTGGACGTTGTGCCGGCCATGTTCCCATCAATGATTGTCGCCTTTTCCTTACCAAGTACGTATTCTAGCGTGCTGCGAAAGCTACGATTTTTTAGTTGGTTCGCAATCATTTTGAAAAATATATAAAATATAAATTTAGCCAATAGTTAATGTCGTAAACATTTCCCCTGCCATTACCCGGAGTTTTCGTCGGTAAATATATTTATTCGGTCTACCTTCAGGAATGGCCACATCAGCCAATACTGCGCGAAACCTTTCTATAAGTAATTGCTTGTCTAAGCGTTCACCTCTTTTCAATTGGCACATCTTTACACTGCGTTCAAAAGTGTATTCCACAGATGGCATTGAGGTTGGGTAAGAGGCAAGTTCTCTCAAATCGGCAAACATTTCAAGCATATTCTCAAAAACTAAATACTCAGATTCGTTAAATCCTTGGGTAAAAGACGGGATTTTTTCTCTCCATTGCAAACGAAATTCGTCTTCTGCATCCTGGTGAGTAACTTCTCTCGCTGCGTCATCAACCATAAAAACTCCTATTTCTTAAATATGGCAGGTCGGCAGATTTGCACAGGAACTTACAAAAATATTGTTGTAGCGGTCGCAAGATAATTTACGTTTGATTAATAAACTCGATATTTATACTTTTTGAAAAACATATCAAACAAAAAATATAGAAATTCAAAAATATATAGTTTTAAAATGCACCCACCCTATCTACGCTAAACTTCGGGCTTAACTAGCCACTTACTCTCTATCTCCAATTAATGTAAATGCTGCCCAATTCAAAGGTTCAGGATATTTTTTCATAGTTGTGAGCATTGCTGAACGGAGTGCAGTGGCTTTATTTGGGTTTTGCTGTAGATTTTGATAAAAGTTGGTCATCAAAAATGCAGTAGAGTTATCCGATACCGCCCATAGGGAAACAATAACACTAGGTACGCCAGCCGCAATAAAAGAGCGTGACAAACCAATAACACCATCGCCTTTAATATCTCCTCTCCCAGTATCGCAAGCACTTAGGACAACTAAATCAGCATTAAGTTTCATGTCAAAAATTTCGTTACTTGTTAGTAATCCATCATCTTTATCTGAAGGCGCAAGGGCAATAGCTCCCGGTATACCAGATTCTTTGAAATCATCGAGTAGTCCGTGGGTTGCTAAGTGTACAATACCTGCTGAGACCATCAAACGCTTGACAATGGTTTCGGTAGCGCTACTACCTGTTAAAGATTGTGTGTTCAGTGTTTGGGCAATTTGCAGCGCTTCTTTTTGTGCGCCTGGTAATGATGATAGCTGCTGAGGTTGTTCTCCTACTCCTTGAGCTACACTAGGCATTGTTGGATTTCCGACTACCAATGGGCGTTTTGTTGTTTTCGCTTTGACATTTTCTATCTTATGTTGGTGCGTTAACTGCAAAACCTGGATAGCAGGAGTAGTGAGAATGGTATGTTTTTCAATCAAATATTTACCTTCTTCATCTTGCAGAGCGGCGAAGGGAAGGAAAAACAACTCACCTTGGGGGACGAAGATGACATATTCATTTGGACTCTGTGGTAGCTCGGATGCTATGGGTTTAATGAGGATTTGATATAGTTGTTGTAATGATTTTTGGCGCTGATTTTTTGCTGATGTATCATCAGGAATGACTGCAATACCGCGACCTCTAGTTCCTATTGAATGGCGGCTTTGACCAACAAGGTCTACAAAAGATATATTTAAAGAGGATTTCAGGTCTACTTGTTTAAAAGTAATTTCACCTGTAGGCTTGACCACCCAAATGTAGAGGAGTGACGGACGTGTTCCTTCTTTACCTTGTTCTGTTAATGGAGCATTAATAATCGAGTATTGAACAATTGTACTTGAATACTGTTGAGCAATTTGTTGAATCTGGTTGATATTAGGTGGTTTGATGGCTATTTGATTTTTGCTATCAAGAGATAATCTTGAGTGTAGTAGATCCACAAAAGCTCTAGCTCTACCACGTTCTGCAATTTCTAAAGCTGGCTTGAGTTTATTTTGAGCTACTAAAGATTGTTGTAAAAATTGGTAGGAACTAGCTTGGTTTTCAAAGATAGATACTTTTTGGTCGTCTGTTAGTCCTCCTCGCAAAGATTCCCAAATTTCAACAGCAGCCAGTAGCTTTTTTTCAGCATCAAGATATTTACCAAGAGTGTTGTAAATAAACCCAATGTTGTTTAAGCTTGTGCCTTCCTCTGCCTTATCATCAGTTTCTTTTGCAATCTTTAAGGCTTGCTGATAATAATCTAAACCTTGAGAATAATTACCCTGATTAACATAAACTGTCCCAATTTTTCTTAGAGTTGCGCTCTCCTCCGGCCTGTTATTAATTTGTTTGTGAACGTCTAAAGCTTTTTCATATAACTTTATAGCTTGACTGTACTTACCTAGCTTTTGATAAGCTTCACCCATACCACTCAGAGCTTGTCCTTCTTGGATACGATCTTCTTTATAAATAACAGGGTTCAATTCCTGAAAAGAAATAACGTTACCTTTTTCAAGGTTATATACTACTTTAGAAACAATATCTTTAGATGATTCAATTGCCTGTTGCTGGTCTCTAATTTGGTTAATAATGGTTAAAGATTTATCATACAACTCTATAGCTTGAGAATATTCACCCTGACGAACACGAACATTCCCAATGTCTACAAGGATTCGACCTTCATTCAACTTGTCACTACTTTCTTTAGCAATGGTCAAGGCTTGTTGATAGGAATTTAAAGCTTTGGAGTACTGCCCTAAATTTTGGTAGACTAGACCTTGATAGTGGAGGGACATATTTGCACCCTCTCGATCGCTAATTTTTTTTTGCATTGCTAAAGCTTGCTCGCAAGACTCTAAAGCTTTGGCGTAATGACCAAGACTATTATAAATTGACGCGAGGAGAGTTAAAGTTGTAGCTTCATCTTTAGGAACACCATTTTTTCTTTGAGCATCTGCAATCCATTGCAGCTTGTTTAGGGCTTTTTGATGCTCACCTATTTGATGCAGCCCAATAGCTACTTGGCCTTCACGACGCAAATTTTCCGGTAAACGCTTCAACAACTCACGTTGATGTTGCAGTTCCTTGTTGTAACGCAGCGTATACGAACTGTACTGTTTCAACTGTTGTCTTTGCGATCGTTCTTCTTCCTTGCGCTTCTCGTCTTGTATTTTTTTCCAAGAAGGATTAGCATCATCCACTTGTGTTTTGGTGATCTGGTGACCAGCTACAGGTACCAGTAGCTGATTCAGTAGCGGTAGCTGATTCAGTAGCGGTAGCTGAGGGATTACTAGCTCTTGCTGACGAAATAGTAGCTCTGGCTGAGGAAATACTGGCTGAGGTGTTTTGAACTGTTGAGGAATTACTAGCTCTTGCTGAGGAATTACTAGCTCTTGCTGAGGAATTACTAGTTCTGGCTGATTCTGTAGCTGTAGCTGAGGAATTACTGGCATCTGTAGCTGAGGAATTACTAGCTCTTGCTCAGTAATTACTAGCTCTGGCTGATTCTGTAGCTGGGGAATTACTGGTAGCTGTAGCTGCTGAGGTATTATGTTGATTTGTTGAGGAATTACTAGTTCTGGCTGATTCTGTAGCTGTAGCTGAGGAATTACTGGCACCTGTGCCAGCTTCATCTGAGCCAAATCATTTTTTTCTTGACTTGTTTGCGCCTGTACCATCCTAAGAGTTAGGAAAATTGGCGGTAAAGAATTTCCTTTAGTGCTAGGGATGGCGGCGGAGCTTTTTTCAGGATTGACCACATCTTTCACCTCTGTTCTCGAAGAGGCAATGCCAATGTGGGAGGTCAGAGGAAGCAGCACGAGGGTAAGAGCAAAATATCTTTGAGAGTAGTGCATCAGCATTTTCTCCACTAGTCTTTTGAGTAATCATTTATATATCTGGCATGGAGGAGGTTATGCAATAATTAGATAGCAATACTAAAAAAAATGCTAATAACCCAAGTTGCTAGTTATAAATTTAGGCGATCGCAAGATACCACTTAAGGAATAAAATCCTCTCCAGGAATAAAACTGGAGGGGAAGATGCTAAATAAAATAATTGCTATCTATGCTATCATCGACGACCTTCTCAAAGCGATCGGACACGATGAAGATGTTCGTATTAGAATGAGTGATGCAGAAATTGCGCCCCCAATGAGCATTCGTACTGTCTATTCCGTTGGTCAAAACATTTATATTCAGTATGGCGAGAAAAATTAGACCAATTTTACGAAGACGCATAATTATATAGCAAGAGCCGAGTTGAATTATCACTATATATATTTTTTACACTGTCAACTTATGCAATATATTTTTTTTATTTACTAGTTATTGAGCTATAGCAACAGTTATAGTCCTTATCAGAAGCAACAGCCAGGATGATAATACTGCTGTGTTTGTATAATTAATAGTATTTTTAGATACTATTAAAGATAGTTGCAATCGAGGGATGCCGGGAGCAACCATTCTCCGGGGTGAAATGAGCGGCTAAATATCCTGGGAGCGATCGCAGCCCGAAATAGGTGATGAGCGTACCCTAATTTTAAGCACCTCAATGAAAGGGGCACTGCTCCCTTTCGATAACCGACAGTAGCAATATGGGTTTATTGGGAGCGCCGGGGCTGACGAGCCGGATGCACCGCAATATTGCTCGGTTAAGACTCTTTTGAGCATCATAGACAACGATATTACAAGGGTTCCAGCCTACTTTATTTCCTTAACCGAGCAGTATTGGGATACACCGTTCATGAGCACGTCCGGTTCTAATCGGGAGGAGCGGGAGATTATACTTCCCCTCGACCGGGAGCAATGCGGGTAGCCACAATGCCTTCTACACCTGGAAAAGTAAAAAAAGTAAAAACTGCACCCAGCTGTATACTTGTATTTTTAGTCGTCTTTACCATCATCAACTTCTGCATTTACAGTTCCGCACTCCAGCAATTGCAATTGAATTTCTTTGGTAATAGCAATTAAATCCGCTTATCGCGCATCGGATATCAAAGTCTGTGTAATACTAATTACAACTGTTGAAATTAAATTACTTAATAATGTTTTTGGAACAACGCAAACATTGTTCATTTTTAGCGTCGTTGCATTATATCAATAAATTGAAGATTTTGTTAGATTGACGAGATACAATGAAGCTGGGTTTGCTTTTGTAATCTGATTAATAGGCGAATAATCAATGATGGGAAAATAATTAACTGATGCTTTTTCAAGCACCTCAACGATTAAATGAGCAATCCAACTACTAACATAACTCCCAAAAGCAAATTTGATTTGATGCTTATAATTTTCTTCTTTAACAAAGTAATAATTACTTAGTTCCGGTACTTCATAGTTATTAAAAATAAAAAATATACCTTTTTCTCTTTCAATGGTTTCTTTTGCCTTTTCTAAAAAATCTTTGTTCCCAAGAATTGTACTTAAATATCGTTGTCTACTATACCCCTCTGATTGAGGACAAAACCTCATTGATTCACCTGCCAGAATTAACTCGCGGGGGAGAGAATTGAATTTGCAATTAGTGATTAATAAGTCATGCTCGATGAGAGAGCTAAATTCTAACGGCAAATTTAATGAGCTAGTATCCTTAAGGCTAAACAAATTACCGTACTTCCTGGGTTGTACCTTTTGTTTTCGTTTTTTTTGAGCCATAACTTTCATCTGCTTGACTAGAAGATATAGAAGCACTACAGCTTTTAATTTTGGCATAACTCTTGCAACACAGTCTAACAAACTGCGTGAGGAACTTTTGCAGAACCTAACTATAAAACTTTAAGTACAAACACTCGTTTGATAAGTTTTTTTAATACTACCCTAAAAACAACATTCCTGGATGTGTTAACAGATAATGTAGTTTGTTCAGCTTATCCAATCTGAGCCTCGCAGAGCCAGTCTGACCCGTGCCCCGAAGGGGTATCACGCGCATAGCGTGTACACGGGGCATGGCTGGCGCTTAACCGCGAATCTCTGCGGTAGAAACGAAGGTACTGCGGTAACCGAGGGATGCGGGAAGTACCGAAGGATGAGAGGAACCGAAGCGCGGAAGAAGTACGAAGGTACTGCGGACAAGAGAGGGGCGTAGGAAGCATGAGGGTTAAGTACTGCGGGATATAAAGGCAATGCGGAAAGGATGGGTAGGGGGAAGGGAACCAGGGCGCGAACGAGAAATAGCGGGAGCGACATAGACCAACCCTCATAAAGCTAAAAAACCGAGTGATTACGAACGAAAATACCAATGCCGAAACCACCATCTCATCAACGCACAAATAACGCATAGATAAAAATCAGCGCGCTCGCAATAATTTTAGATATTCGCGGGTTTAGGTAAAAAAAAACCCCATGAGGGGATTTAGAGGATTTTCGCTTGCAAACAAACCAACATTGTACTCGCGGGTTTAGGTAAAAAAAAACCCCATGAGGGGATTTAGAGGATTTTCGCTTGCAAACAAACCAACATTGTACTCGCGGGTTTAGGTAAAAAAAATAAACCCCAGGTGGGGTTTTGAGTAGTGCGAGATTGTAATTAATTCTAAAAATATCAAAAATATTCGATGATTCTGCACAAGTCCCAAAATTAGAAGGGAATATCATTTTCATCAACTTCTTGAACTTCATGTTGAGGCGCGGTGACAGCAACTACTTCTGCTTTTTTGGTCTTAGATTTGGTTGTTGTTTTAGCTTTACTTGGCGGCTTACTCGCGCTCGCGGCTAATTGAGATTTCAGGGCGGCTAACTCAGTTTTAGCAGCTTCAAGTTCCGCTGCTAGTGGTGAGGGTTGTACCTGGGGTTGAGATTGAAAATCTAATGCATTGAACTTTTCAATTACAAATACAGTTCGATTACGGTTTTTACCGCTTTCGGTTTGATAAGGTTCAGTGGTTAATCGCCCAGTTGCAATGCCTTCAGTTATACCTTTAGTAATCATCTCGGCTGCAATTTTAGAAATGCATTTAAATTTGATAGGCATTAGCTTGATTTCTTGGGTTTGCGAATTGTAAGTCGGGAACTTTGCGTTTCCTTCGGTACCGTCGTTAGAAGCGGATTTGATTTGGATTTTGAAGATTGCTAGCATGAGATTTCTCCGTTTTAATTATGAGGTGAATGGATTAGTCTACAAAATTCTTGAACGCGAAGCGCTTGGTCTTGAAGTAAAACCCCAGAAACTGGGGTAATACTTTTCTTCTCAACTATTAGACTGCTTGTTCTAACTTCCTAGCTAAGAAATTGATATTTTGAACTGAAACAACGTGTTGGCTTAGGGTTTCACCGTCGCCCGATTTCCAATACTCGAAAATCAAATTCCCTTCAACTTCGACGGTATCGCCTTTCGCAGCGTATTCGGCAGCTATTTCAGCAGTCTTTCCCCATGCTTTACAGGTAAACCAATCTGGGGCATCGCTGCCGTCTCTTCGGCGCACTGCAACTGAGAATTTACAGAAAACCTTACCGCTTTCGGTATATTTGATATCGGGATCTGAACCCAGGCGACCTGAAAAGCTTACTTGGTTGATATTCATAGTTTTTTTGTTTGGTAGTTAATTCGATTTGTTCCATAAAAGTCTTAGAGCGAAGCGCGGTCTTATGCTCCATAAAAGTTTTAGAGCGTTAGCGGGTCTTATGTTCCGTAAAAGTCTTAGAGCGAAGCGCCAACTCTACGTTCCATAAAAGTCTTACAGCGTTAGCGGGCCTTATGTTCCGTAAAAGTCTTAGAGCGAAGCGCGCGAGTCTTACGTTCCACAAAAGTTTTTGGCTTTAGCCAACTCTATATTTCGCAAAAATACAAAAACATAAACCAAAATTTTGATAGCTCAAAAAACACACAAAACACTTGCAGCATAAGCATTATGCCAAATTTCTCAAAACACAGGCGGACACAGAATCGCGCTTGTTACTGCGATATATATTTATCTAAAGATAATTAAAAATCTGAAAAAACATAACCATATGGTTAAAAATATTTTTTATGAACGATAACAAATAAGATTTTATAACCAGATGGTTAGAAACTGCGATACATATTCAACTGATTCATAACCAGATGGTTAATTATAAAAAGAATATTTGTTCACCCATAAAAATCAAAAATAGAAGTATTAATTAACCAAAAAATAGGGAATTAGACTTATTTACAAGCGCGATTTCAAAATCTATGCTGTTGGACATGATGACGGATAGATGGCGGAGGTAATCTAGCATCTCTTTTGAAATAAAAATATCAAATTATCAAAATATCTTATAGAACTAAAGTTTATGTCGCTATAAATACAATCGAATGTATATATTTGTAAATCCTTCCTCAAAACTATCAACAAAACTGCCACTGCGAACATAAATATCGGGATGAAATCAACATTTATCGTGACGTATTTTTGTACTTTCTGATAAAGAGAAGAAAATTCGACTTATAGGATATTGTCTAAAATGAATGCAAACGTAAAACAAGATGTACCCCATTTAATAATCGGATTAGACTTTGGTAGTTCTTCAACCAAAGGTTGTTATAAATTGGAACAAGGTCGAGGTACTTCTCAGTTTTTAATGGAACCAGAGGTGGTGAGAATAGCGCGTCCGACTGTTGAAAATTACATGCTGACGCGACTAGGCGAAACTTTACCAGAGAATTCGGTATGGGTGGAAGTTGACGATGAATTTAGAGCAGTCGGTTTTTTAGCACAGAGATTTCACGGCGAAGCTGGGCTTAGAGAACTAAAATACGAGCGTGCAGTATATAAAACTCTAGCGGCAGTTTGGGTTGTATCTCAAAAGCTAGGTATCAAAGGAGAAATAATTAAACTATCTTTGTGTTCTGTACTACCCCCATCAGAATATTCAGATCGAAATCGATTTGAGAGTAAATTAAAAGCATCGCTCAGAGAATTTACAGTTCCAACTGGAATATTGCATGTTCAGCTAGTGAATTTTCTAATCAGACCTGAAGGTACAGGAATACACATTGCATACCAATATGAAAACCGTCAAACCGTACTAAATTCAACAGTTTCAATACTAATGTTGGGATATCGCAATGCTTCGCTGCTGTCTGCTCGCAGAGGTGAAATTTTACCAAACTATAGTTCAGATTACGGCTTTGCTCGCTTTATTGAAGGAGTAGGTCAACGTGTCAGCGGTTTGAACTTTAGATTGGCAACCAGTGCGATCGCACAAGCAGGTTTTCCACCTAATATCAACAAGTTAAGTTCTTTACTCCGTAGTCGAACACCTCAAGGGAGGCAAGAAGATTTAGCTATCTTACTAGACGCGATAAAAATTGCGCGAGAAGATTATTTAGAGGTTTTGCTGTCGTGGTTAGCTTCCCAACAACCGTCCGATATAGATTTAATAATTTTAGCAGGTGGAACTGCAAAATATTTCCAGTCTGAACTTATTGAAAGAATAAAAGATTGTCAGGTTGTTTTTGGGACTAAAAATTTGCCTGGTGCAATTATCAAAGAAAACCATGATGAACGATTTGAGGATATATCAGAGTTGTTTCGTTACTTTTTAGTAAAGGTAAAACAGGATGAGAAAAAATAATCCCGCCAGAGAACCCAAAAAATTTATTGATTTAGACATTAGATTTCGCTTTTCCTATGACAGCGAAGAGGGTCAAATATTACACTATATAAAGAAATACCCAGCAAGTAATATTAAAAATAGTTATGTATTTATGATGCGAGCCTTTTGGCTTCCCTTTGCGGCATTGTGGTCAGGAGCAAGAAAGCATGATGTCCATTTTATGGCACTAAATTCTATCTATACTTTGATGTCACATATCGATTATATATGTAAGGAATTTAGCATTCCTAGACCATATACAAATATGACAATTGAAAATTATCTAGGTGCGACTGCCCAGAATAATTCGGTAGGTGCAGTAGAGAATAAAAAAGAGGATAAATTTGATTCGGAATATGAAAATGAAGATAACCGTTATAGTGATTTGAGTTTAATAAACGATAATTACGACAATATCTAAGAGAAACTAAAACTATTTTTTGAGCTAATTTAGAATGTCTAGTATAAGAAGATTTAGAAGTAAATTTTGGCAGATTTACTTCAAGAATCAATGACGCTAATAATTTTGACAACACAAGCGAGGTAATTATCATGTCTAAAAAGAGATCGACTTCAAACAGCAATGATTCAAACAGCAATGATAAGTTGAATACAATTGTAGGAGAAAACAAAGATTTAGCACCCGATAATTCAAGCGAAGTATTAGTTAAAGCAGACGTAAATCCTGAAGTACTAGAAACTCCAAACCTTGGTAGTTCAGATAATTCAGACGAAGTATTAGTTACAGCAGACGCAAACCCTGAAGTATTAGAAACTCCAAACCCCGATAGTTCATTAAACACGACCGCTGAAAATCCACCGATTGTTATATCACTACAACCACCGAACACAAAACTAGCCATCAAAAAGAAGTATAAATATTTGCATATCATTGATGGTGAGAAAGGTGGCGTAGGAAAATCTTTCTTCGCCCGCGCTTTGTGCCACTACTTCACATCAAAAAAAATCCCAATATTGATAGTTGATGCGGATACAACTAATCCCGATGTATCCAAGGTTTACGGTGGCGAACAAATCGCTTTCTCTGAGAACGAACGCAAATCATTTGATGCTGATCGCATTTTTGAGTTGGCACTAGAAAATAATGTTTTGGTTAATCTACCAGCGCAGATATCTAATATTGTTGACTCTTGGTACTCACGTAACAATATCTTAGATATAGCTGATAATCCTGATGTCAAAATCAAAATTTGCAAATGGTTTGTTAGTTCAGGGGCGTTTGATAGTACCTCTTTATTCAAGGATTCTCTTGAAAAGCACGGTACAAAAATTAAGCACATCTTGGTAAAAAATCTTGCATTTTGTGATGCCAATGAATGGGAGGGTGTTGTCACTGAGCTTAAAAAAGAGATAAAAAACTACAAAAATTACGGGGTATTAGAGGTAACTTTCCCCAAGCTTGCCTACAAAGAGAGGGATATCGTCCTTAAAGATGAACTTAAATTTGAAGCCGCACTCTCAGTTGATTCAGTTAAGCAAAAAATTGGAATCCTTGGTCAGCAGCGAGTTAAGACTTTTCTTGATTCGGCGATCGCCTCAATTGAAGCTGCCGAAAATACTTTGATTTTTCACAAATAAATGGACACACCATCAAAGGAAAAAAGCACGCTCGACGAACTTTTACACACTGCATCTCCAGATTTTAAGAGTAAAATTCTAGAGGTGATTAACCGCGCGGGGTACGATGCCAGCGACCCCCTTTTTATACTGCTGGTTGCGAACGCTCAATTGGAGTTAATGCTCCACCAAAGCCCCAAAGCGTTCGAGAAAATTTTCAACAACTGGTTAGTTGAGATGCGGCAAGTACATGAACTGGCCGAGCGCGAGCTACTCAACCGACAAAAAGCAGCAATAAGTGAATCTACCGCGCAGTTGGTTAAATCACATCTCAGTAATTCTGGTAATTCTACCAATATCAACTGGACGAAGTTGCTAAGTACAAGTTTTCTTGTGTTTGCGATCGTGTTTAGCCTTGGTGTAACTTGCGGTTACTTTCTGGGGGCCTTGAGCGTTCCATCTGGAAGTTCAAATAATCAATCGAATTCGGAGGTTAACCACAAGATACAACTTCCTGCAAAGGAAAACCGAAACAAGCCTATCCAGAAGTGAACTATTTTTCGATTTGAGTCTTGGTCAACTTGCTAAAATATTCCTGCTGCTGCGGACTCAGGTTGCTGATTGTAGCAACCTCACCGCGCTTACATTCGTATATTTTTTGTTCTTCTGAATTAGTGATAGCAAGAGTCTGCGTGCTGGTATCAAAGGTTATAGTACTCTTGCCAAACAGCGCGGTCTGAATTTTAGCGTCCTTATTTTCAGGTATCTCTTTTAAAGTATCAAAGCATACTTTGATTAGATTATCCTCCCATTGGTCGCGCTGCAGTGGCTGTTTCGCCTGGACAGGGTTTGGGTTTGATTCGTTAGTAGTAAAATATTCCTGCTGCTGCTGGGTTAAGTTACTAATGGTGGCAATTTCACCGCGCTTAGACTCGTATATTTTTTCATTGTTTGAATTGGTTATAGCAAGAGTTTGCGTGCTGGTATCAAAGGTTATAGTACTCTTACCCAGCAGCGCGGTCTGAATTTTAGCTCCAATATTTTCGGGGTTTTGCTTTAAAGTCTCAAAAGATACTTTAATTAGATTGTTCTCCCATTGCTCGCGCTTTGCTCCAGGCTCTATCGCTTGTTGGATTTGAGGGAAGGGTGTGATTTTACTATTAGCGTAATCGCCCAGTGGTTCGATAAAAAGACCGTATATCCTACCCTTACCTGCTTGATTCTGTGTGAGTTCCTTGGGTGAATGTTTTTCCCAATCTGCCCAAGCTTTTTGATAACTGGGATCTTGAATCATTTGTGGTGTAATTTCATACTGTTTGCCCACTCTAAAAGCGACTTGTTCGCCTTTTTTACCAACAGCGATCGCTATATCACCGGATTTTATGCCGTAAGCTTTCTCATAATCCACACCCCTGGTAGTATGAACCCTTCCATGTCCACGCATGGCTTCAATTGTAGTGTTTACTGGTACTTGAGGAGCATCGTTAAAATTATGTAGCTCGTAATTCATCGGTACTGGTTTACCAGAAATAGTAAAATTGTCTGGTATTTGAGGTGCAGCGGCGCGTGTTGCTGTTCGATTTCCGAATTCGATCAGCTCCTTGATGTTTGCAGCGGTCGCGGGTGTTTTATCGTTTTGAATGGCTTCTGTTATCGAATCAAAAGTGCGTAACACTTGAATTTCTCCCCCTGGTGTCCACTCATTATTTTTAATGGTCAAATCAACAGATGAGTGAACTATAGCGCGGGGTGGCTGGTTCGATGCCTGAAATTGTTCAAACTTTCCGCGCTCGTTATTTTTGACAGACCAAATATTTATACTCCACCTTTCCGCTTCAGTATGCAGCGCGGCATGGGCATTTTTGGAATTAAATCGGGTGATTGTACCTGAATCGAGTTTGGATTCAACTATTGGGGTAGTTCTGTCTTCTTTGGGGTCATATGCGACCATGCTTTGTTTCGCAGTTTGATATCCCCATTCTGCATCGCCAATGTTGATACTGCGAGCATCGGCATTTGCATAACTATCATCGCGGTGATAACCAATACCTTGACCCTCCCTACTTGAGAAAGTTACCAGTGCAAGTTCAGCATCTGGGTACACCTGTTTAATCAACTCCATAAGCTTATCATCTTGCACTGCGGGTTTGAAATCTTTATCCTTAAGTCCCCACTCTGCACCTACCCAAGCGATTTTTCGCCCTGGTGCATAATTCGATTTATCGTTCGCTAGCAAGGGTTTATAGTGGGTTTCTAAATGCGATCGCAATTGGGCAACTTTCTCAGATGAAATTTTACCTAAAATTTCAAGTGATGTATTTTTATTAGCTTCGCTTGATGACGAGAACGAGACAGTCTCTAACTCCCTATTGAGTACTGGGGCATCAACAACTGTAACCACTGCTGGTATTGGTTGCTGTGTTAGATTTTCTAACTGTGTTTGATACTCACTAACCGCGATAACTTCAGGCTTGGTTACATTGGCATTATCAAGCTTTTCATAATTTTCGCTATATCGCTCGTAACCGGCCTCGGTCGCAACATCAATTGGTTCCCCGAACGCTTGCATTAACTCTAAACGAATGCGATCGCGCGTGTAAATATCTTTCACCACAAAGGTTGTGATATTTTCTTCTTTTTCTACAAGAGTTAACGGGTGTAATTCTTTTTGCTGGAACCAAGCATCAACAAGGTCAACCTCATTGTTATGTACGACAATACTCCAGGACGGCGCGATGGTAATTTCTCCGGTATCCTCATCGGTAAATTTTTGATTTTTATCTAGATAGTAAATTGGGTTACTGAGATTGTTAGTAATTGAAATTTCAGGCGTTGATGCGTCTAATATTCTGCCAAAATTATTGATAAGCTCAACCTTGACTGCTTCGTTTAGCGACCTGGGGTCAACCAGTATAGTTTCTGCGTTGAGCGATAATTCGGTTTGAATATATTCCCCAGGCTTTTGGGTCAAAACTCCCCGCGCTTTTAACCAATCTTCAATTATGGATGATTGTGACTTTTCACTGGTTATACCAAGCACCGGGCGATATTCGGTAGTATCACCATTTTTATATGGGTGCGACTTCTTCTCAAATAATATTGGTTTAAATTCCAGTCGTGCGATGCCCTTGGCAACCATCGGAGATGGTATCGCTTGTCCACCCCTGCGGACATTTTTGACGTTATTATTTTCTTTGATTATTGGTTCGGAGTATCGCCGCTGCCAAATCTTCGGGTAAACTACAGAGTCAGGTTCGATTGTAATGGGAAGGTAGGTTGTAACTTTAGCTTCAACGTTAGCTTTGAATTTAAAACCCTGTATCTTTCTAACACCTAACTCTATCAGCTTATCTTCAACTTGCCGATTATTTCCAATCGCGCCTACAATTCTATCATCGATTTTTGCAACTAAAACAGGTTTAGTTCTTGACACCTTTGTATTAGGTTTTACGTAGTCTAATGTAATTTGTTGCTGGTTTATTAAAGCAGCGCGCTCGTCTGCTGAATACTCGGAATATTGCTTAAAGTTAGTAATTTTTATTGAAGTTCCGTTCGCGGTAGTAGCAGTAAGGCTAGTAGCTTCAGCCTTGGGAATAATAGCTAAAGCTCTGGTTCCAACTGGAAGCTGTGCTGATTCTTTAAATAGTGTACCTAATCTTACACCTTCTACATAAACTGCCATATTAGTAGAAGCTTCTGGATTTTCTGGTGCTTTAACTTGCCGAATCTCAATTGGAATGCTATCGCCCTCTTTATACTTACTTAAAATATTTGCGATTTCTTCCGCTTGGTCTTGCGATAATGTTGAAACTGATATTTCTTTAACTTGTAAGGTTTTTAATCTTTCTGCAACTTGTTCGGGGAATATTTTAAGCGCGGCTCTGGATATTTTTTCGCTGTAAAACCTTTCATTTTTTTTAGCTTCATCATAATTAAACCCAGCCATTTTGTTGGTATCAATCTTCCACAGCGCAGCAGCAGCAGCCATACTCGTTCCTTTTTCTTGAAACTCTTGCCTTACTTGCGTTACATAATTTTTAACAGCCTGCCGCGCTGCACTTACTTCTGCAATATTTGGTACTGTTGTTATCTGCGCGCTCCATATAATCTTTTCTTTTGAGTTTGGATTTTCAAGTCCAATGTACTTACCATCACTACCTTTCGACCAGCTATCTATTAAATCTTTGTTGCTATTTATCCAACGTTGAGTCAGTTCACCGATAAGCTTTCTCTCTGGATAACCTTTACCGTTCCTAATAACGTTGCCTTTTTCATCCTTTCGTGCTGCTGTTACAAAAATTTTCTTACTATCAGTTCTGATTAATTGAATATTTTCAAAGGTTTTCACATCACGAAAATCAAAATTTTTATAAGCCTTTTTGTCAACTGCAATTTCTAGTTCAACATCTTTCGAGTTAGTAATTGTTAACCAAAAATCAGTATTATTTTTTTTAGCATTACGAATATCATTATTTATAACTGTAACTTGACGGCTAAGTTTACTTAACCTATCAAACACATCTGATAATCTTCCGCTATAAGCAGTTCTACCATCTCGCATTTGTTGTGTTAAGTAACTTGAATCATACTCGACACCCTGAAATAGATGTTTAAATTGAACACCAGGTCTTTGCGATAATTCAGTTTCTTTGTATGTTAAATTAGTAATCCTGGTTAATGCATCTGCTACTGTATAATTACCATCATCCATTAATGAATCATTAGTATAAACCGATTCTTTTTTTCTATCTGCGAGCGCGGCAATTGGTCTAAAAGCTAAATATTCAGTACAAATTTTTAGTTTATCTTCATCACACCTTCTAGCACTTTTTTCACTTTGAACTTCAATTTCTAGTTCTTGTGCAAGTACATCAACAATATTTCGCGTAAATGCCTTAATACTTAAAAGTGCTTTTTGTATCTCTGGTTCACTTAACGGGGGAGCTACTTTTTCTTTTTCTTGCTTCAAAAATTCAAATTCACCTTGCGATATTAGCTTGGTGGATAATTTATGTTTTAAAGACTCAATATCTATATGAGGATTCGCGTTTATCTGTAATACTCTTGAATGTAAATCTTTTAAGTATTGTGTTTGTTGCTCGTCTAAATCGACTACAACATTTTTTACTAAGCTCGATTCTCCAGTTTTTTCATCTACAACAGATTTTGGCAGAAAATCTTGTATATGTTCGATTGTAGAATAAATATAGTCCAGTCGCTTCTGCTGGGGTAAATAATCGACTTCCTTCTCAAGTGCGATCGCAAGCATTGATTTGTTTGCCACAAGCCCAACGGAATTTTTAATACCTGCCAACGCTGTTTCTTCAAAGGTATCATGCTCGTATGGTGCTTTCTCAGGTGTAGTGATTTTTTTGTATCGATTTTCAGGTTGCTGGTAAAACCTGATTTCTGCCACAAACCCATCGAAAGCTGAACTGTACTCTTTTAATTTATTGTCATAAAAATCCTGAGAACCTGCTTTATCCCCAGTATATTCAGCATACCAATTAGCATATTGTTGTGCGTATCTGGCACAAACTTCTTGTTTGCTTGCGAATATGGGTTGGTCACCATCTGTATCGGCATTAAGCGCGTCGTATGTCTTGCGGCTCATTTCAATAGTACCAGGTCGCACCTCTTCACCTGCTAACCTGTTATTTGATAAAATTCCAATGACATTTGAATTTGGTACTGGGGGTCTATAAAAAACTACATCTTCTTTATCTGGTAAATGAGCAACTCTTATTTCGCCGTCAGCTAATGAGTTATTGGTTTTAAGCATCCCATAATTGAATTTTACATAAGAACCAGTAGCACAATCTATATATTCTTTTCGGATGTAATCATTTAGAAACTCAATATCTGTACCTTCAATAATTTGAAAGTGGTTTTCTAAATCAGTTTTAATCCGAGTATAAGTTTCGTTCTCTGATGCTAGTTGCTCAAATAAACTACCTGCGAAGCTATCAGATACGTCTTCATTTCCTGCTATTTGTTCTCTTACTTGGTCATGAATTCTAGATTCAATACCTTTAATATAATCCCATGCAATTTTGCGTGGATCGCTCTGGATATCGCGCAATTCTTTGAGTCTATCCTCGATGATTAGTGCAGCAAATTCGCGTCCGCTTTCAGGTAGACAGTTCCAAAATTGAATTCCAGTTCTTGATAACCCGTAAGATTGAGCAAACTCTTTCTCAGCATTTCTAGACTTTCCTGGATTGGGTATAAAATCAGGTTCCTGAAGTATTTCAATTGTCTTGTCAGAAACTGCTACTTGTGCAGCATATTTTACAACTCCCAAGGAAATATCAAGGGTATATTCACCTGGTTTAACTTTATTCTCTTTATTTTTACGCCCTTTCCCTACCTGGTCAGTACTTAATACTAAGTCATACCCACCTAAATCCTCAGTTGGGGTCAGGGTTCCTTTGACAAGACAAGTTTTTGGAAAACCAGCTTCGGGCTGCTGAAAAATAAACCCGCGCGTTTGGAACTGGCTATGTTTATCAATACCTGACTCTTTCACAAACTCCCGCGATACTCTCCCGTCACCGTCACCAACTAATAACCGCGCTTCTTCTTTTGGCATCGCACCCCCACACTCCCCTGTTTCACCATCGACTATTAATATTCTTTTTGCTTGGTGTTTTTCAATGGCAACCTTGCGACAATCTGTAAGTAAGTTTGACCCATATTGTGCTGCGTATAGTTCTTCATCGAATATCTCGGTTCTAATTGCCTTTGCCTCTTCTTGGCTTACGCTTGCGAAGATAAAGCGATCGCGTGAAGATGAGATAAGTGATTTACCTGGATGCTTAACACAATCATCTGAATTCGTAAAGCCTTCATAAATACTTCCAACATAATATTTTATGTTTTGATGAGTGTCTGGATACATCTCCTGCATCAAATTTTCTAAAACACAGCTGCTAATCTGTTCGGTAAGCTCAGTTTTCTCGTCAATGAGTTTATGCTTGCCAGTTAGGGTACAAAAATGGGTTAATGTAATAGACATCGTTTTTTACATTTTTGGATATGCTTGGAAAGTTTATTCGATACGGAGACGAAGAAGACTTACTCCACTGCGGACTGGATATAGACACAATCACATTTTTGCTAGGGGACTACAGTGATAATGAAGAAAATCCACATCTAACTGACGAAGAAGAAGAAGAATTGTTGAAAGGACTAGAAGAACATAATGAGCGCTTGTCAAAGATGACTGAACAAGAAGTTTTTGATATGTATCCATACCTGAAAAATTTTTATAATTAAAAAAATAACACCCTTAAGGGTGTTATTTCTATAAGTAATAATGCTTGCTCACACGGGTCTTTTGATAGCAGCCGCGCGGGCTATTTCGGCGATTAAATTTTTAGAGATTTTGTCGATAACAAAATAATCATTTTTGATTTTAAATTGGCATTTGCATTGTTTCAAATAATGCTTGACTGCGTGAAACTTTGCCGGATGTACTTTCAGGATATAGCTGTTCTCTCTCCGGATGTTTAAGCTAATCATCTTGGGCTTCGCGTTGAATTTGCGTAAAATTCTTGTGGCGAAGCCCATCACATCTAATCAGTCCAATCGTCAGTTGTCGGTGCTTAACGTCACCACGCTTCCTGCAATCACTTTCCAGTTGTTTTGAAATAGCTTCCAAACCCTGAGATAACGGAATTTGCCATTAATTTCTTGCCCTAAATAGTTTCCTAGTATCTCTACTGTGACGGCAACAACAATGTCGTCTCCGACCATGTTTAGGATTAGATCACTTGATTCAACTGTATGCAGGTTGATGTTTCCCGAACGGTAATTTTCCAGATCCATCGCTTTGGTTGCCGTTTCGCCACTAGGCCCGTTAAACAGAAGCTCATCGTGAAGCAGTTGATCCAAAAGTTCCACGTTACTGGTTTTCATCGCTGAGAGAAGATTTTTCTCGTTAGCGATGACCTCGGCTTTGGGTGTGGCATCCATGCTATTTGTTGTTTAATTTGACCCTAGATGAGTTCATAGTACAGGTTGTGAAGCCAGCGAGCAAGGGTGGCTAAGTCCAATTCACCGCTATAGCAAATTCTGAGTAACCACTAATCATGGGATTACAAAAAATTAAAGAATTATGTAAGTTCTCGCCATTTTCTTCACGCAATGCGTTGAGAACTTCTCACATCAAAAATTATTCATGTCGAGCGCGCAAAATATTTTTTGATTGTGACACCTTATTAAAATCCGCTTCCGCCGCTGCTGTATCAGCAGCTTTGGTATATCTTCTAAAATTATTAACCGACTTGTGCCGCATTAAAGTCATCGCATGATAAGGATTTACACCCGATAAAACTAGATTGGTCGCAAAAGTATGACGTAACTGATGCGCGTTGAATTTAAAACCAGTTTTACTCGTAATTTTTGTGCAAAGTTTATTGATTGTATCGTAGCTAATTCTTTCTCCCATATTTCGATTGGAACACGAAATAAACAGCGGTGATTCTAACTCTAAAACATTGCCAATTTGAGAGTTTTTCCACTCTAAGTAATCATCAACTAAAACCTTGCACCACTCCTCTAAAGGCACAGTTCCAACGCTACCTGCTTTGGCTTGCCTGATTTTGACACGGGCACCGTCATAATCTGCAATATTTAAACTACAAGCTTCACTAGCTCTTAGCCCATGCAAAAGCAATCCGACTAAAGCCAGATTTCTCTCAAAATATTTAATTGTTTCCAATGTCTCAAAAATCTGTTCCACCACTTGTAAACTTAAATTATTCGCCCCTGGTTCTTCAGTGTGCGGCAATTCGACTCCTACTGTCGGGTCTAGCTTTACATACCCTGAGCGAAACAACCAATTATAGAAATTTTTGAGCGTTCCCAATATTCGTTTGACCGAAGAGTCTTTTAATACACGCGCTCCGGATTCCACCCTTAACAAGTAACCCTTGAAATGAGCAACTTGGCGTGGTTCTACATTACCCCAAGCGGTATCGCACCAATCCAAAAAATATTTGATGTCCTGGTGGTAGGCTTTTTGGGATTTTGGTGCAAGCGATCGCGCGGTTATGAATTCTTCAAACCGCAGCATCCTTAAGTCCTTGACTTTTGGTGGTTCATTACCCGGTTTGATTTGGGCGATGGGGACGATAACTGGTTCGGGTACGGTTTGGCGGGTAAACATATGCGTGACTTCAGCTTGACTTTATTCATGGCATTTGAAATAATCGCTCTCACTCATGATTGAGTTCCTCCATCACGCGCAAAGCAACAGTCTTAAAATTTCTTCTACACCAGCATTTAGATTTCTGATATCAGACTTCATCTCTCTGATATCGATCTTCACTTCTCTCATATCAGATGCGAATCCAGTAGCCAAGGTCATCGTTCTGGCTATGGCAACTTGGGATGTCCCAATGGTTCCAGTCTGGATTTTTAAGTTGACTACATCCTCAGTGAGTGAATCTAGTCGCGTATAAATATCATCAAGTCTTGCATCAGTCATTTTTTGTTTCCTTACTTTTTATAACTAGCTAATTGCCTTCTCTTAAATCATTGGATGGAATGTATCCAAGGTTGGTCAATTTCTCCTTTAATAATTTGTTTACAGCCGCATTGGAACTGAGCATTTGGTCATCAGCATAATTATCAACAGCTTCTGCAATTTCAGAAAGAAACCTAGTAGAGCGTGTAGTTGTGGGCTTTTTTTGTCTTGCCATGTACGCGACTGTCATTTTTCCCTAACAAGAAGATTACCGAATCAATACTACTATATCAATAGTCATACCAATTTGGTATCACTTTAGTTGATGACTCCTTGTGGAAGGAATTCGGGATTTTGGAATAGAACAGCTAGGATTTACGCGATCGCTATTTGCTTGCGAGCGGGAGCGACAGCAAACGATAAATTTCACTCCCCGGCTGTCCATGCTTGTCAAGGTTAAGTGCAGCGGCTATCTAAATTTGGGATAAATTTAAGTATTCGTGTCTGCATATATAGGCTAAACTTGCCATATATGCGTATAAAATATTTTTGTTTCGGTTTTTTTTCACAGCACAGCTTTTAAAATTCAGCAGTCCGCTATAATTAAATTTTATGCACTACCATTTAATCATGAGTACTGGATTTAATGGGTGCTTCAAAAACCATCTTGCTGATGACAAATTCTATTTGAGGGTGTGAGATGTGCGACTAAAAGTAGAATTAATTAGGGGTGTAGATAACCTACCAGTCGAGGGATTTATTGTAAAATTGTCACAAAATCACATTGATGATTTTGCGAATTTATGGCTCAATCAATTACGTGTTATTGAAGCGGATGATAAATTTTGGGATTGGGAGTTTAAATTGGGTTTGATTGATAAAAACTCAGAATACGAGGGTTATGCTTTAGAAGCGTCCGGTAGTACCCAAGGGTTAATGAAAATAGAAACGCAACGTCACGGTTCAATTCAAGCACGCGGACAGCGGTTGGTATATATCCAATATTTAACTTCTGCGCCTTGGAATAGAAAAGAAATCCTTTCTCCACAACGGTTTCGAGGAATTGGGACTAATTTGTTACGGTACGCTCGGCTTAGAAGCGTCGAATTGGGGTATAAAGGGAGAGTTGGTTTACATTCGCTACCCAAAAGCGAACAGTTTTATGAGAACCAGCTAATGACGAACTGCGGCAAAGAAGAAGGAGAAGAGGAAGAAGATAATTTAATTTATTTTGAGTACGGACCACTGCAACAATTATAAAAGTTGGAGAGAAGGGAAGATGGAAACTGATATAACAGTTGCTCTTGCTATGGAGTTATTATTTAATCCTGAATCATTACGCGCTGCTATTAATGCAGAAGAAGATGCTGATTGCGATGTAAGTGCGGGATTGGACTGGGGGAATGAAAAAGTATTTGTAGCCTTCCTCAAAAATCCTGCATTACTTGGAAGGATGACTTCCTTACGGCTTTCTATCAACCGTGAAATTAAGCTTTTACTCTCCGAGCGTAACTTAGGAGTAGGAGAAAAAGCAGCAATAATTGTTGCGCGTGAACTATTATTATCTCGTCTGCAATTACCCTCACATAATGCTATACCAGTACTTGAATCTGTATTAATTCGCGATGATTTGTATGAAGATGAATTTATCCAGAATCATAAAGTATTGCGCGATTTATTGAACCTGCTTTTAGATGATACTGATTGGGAGGAGATAGCAACAGCAGCAGCGGGAGCAGTACGAGAGCAAGTTTTATTGAAACTGTCTTGTTAATTTAAAAATTGGGTTTAAATTTATTTAACTAAAGGCAATAACTGCTATGACCAGACCCAAAAGTTGCCAGGGTCTGGAAGTATAAGCTCGCATTTAAGTGTCTGGAATCCTTATTGGTACGTTCGGAATTTGCTAATTATTCTTAATAAGGAAGCATAATTTGTCAATTTACCTAAAATGGAAGCATAAAGCTATACGTGAGTCATAAAATTTTGCACACTTTAAACCTAATAAAAACGTTTAGCACAAGTTTACTATTCCGTAAAAAGCTTACCCAGCTTGAGTTTAGGATTTAAAAGCATAATTTGTCCGTTTGCGTTTGGAAGCATAAAGTGTCCTTTTCTGCCAAATTATCCTTCCAGTCACAACTGCGTAGCAACTTAGCTCTTTAGCAATACAAATGTAACTGTAAGGATATTGTGAGCGACTATGTAAGCATAAGTTGAGCAATATATTCTTTGAAACCCTACCTATTAAACGGGCGTGAGCCTAAAAGTAGAAATCCAGGTTTTTAAAGTATAAGTTGAGCGAACATTATATTTAGAAAGTATAAATTGAGCAAATATTTCCGATATGCACGCTCATAAATCTATAGTGTTGTGCTGACATAAACCGTAGGAAAGGCTTGCAAATTAAGAAGGCACTGAGGTTCGTCTAAAAACCTGCATTCCGGGTCCGAAAACTCTATGGCGTACAATAGCGTCGCTGACACCAGGGGCAAGATAGCCTTCCATTCCTACTGTATAAGTTTATTGATTTGTGGTGCGATCGCCAGCACTCTTACCACTCCTATAATTTCTTCTATCCTCCTTAATATCGAGCCGAGACGTGTGTAATTTCCAGCAAGATGGTCTGAAAACCCCTAAACTGTATGCCTTTGAAAAAATATTACATCAAAACCAAAAAAATCTTTATTTGCAACGAAAAATCGAACATGAGTGAGCGCATCTTGCATGAAACTACCTCTTCTGACTTGTTTGGATCGCCCTCAAGAAAAAAAAAGAGATTCTAGCGGGTTTTTATATAGTACATATGTACTATATAAATTCTTTATTCGAGATAATAACCCTTATCTGGAATAAAACTAGAATATTACTATAATCTAGTAAAATAAAAATACGGTTTTATTTTTTCCAAAATGTAGGTTCGCGCAAAAGGCGCTAATCTTCGCACAAAAGGCGCTAATTTTTCGCACAAAAGTTGCAAATTCCGTAAAAATTTAGCTGCAAAATTATCGTACAATATCAGTAAAAGTGCTGAAAGCTATTCATAGTAATGCTTTCGACCTTCGTTGAAGTCAAATCCAGAAATTTGCATTTTTTGAGCGAATTTTTCCGGAAATTTGCATCAATGTGAGAAAAAATTGCACGACTGTGCGAAAATAGATGTCTGAAACGACGTAATTTCGTTCTAGAATTTGCATCTTTTACGCAAACCGACAAAAATGGTTGAACCAGCCAAGCCCAATCATTCACCAGCCAAATGCCGCAAGTGCGCGATGTTATCAGCTGATAAAGCGAAGGAAATACATGGTGTTGAGGGCGATGGTTGTTGGAATCCTGCTGTTTGCCACAGTAGGCGATCGCATGCCCGTCACCGCGATCGCCGTAACCAAGCTCGCAATCTCAAGCGTGCTGCTGGGTTAGTCGAAAATATTGTGGTCGATATTGAGGAATTGTCTGAGGTCTTTTCAGCTGTGTTAATTGTGTATCGGCCACCAGGTGAGGAAACTCCCGTACACGCAATCGGTGCATCAATATGGAAGGGGCAAAAACTATATGCGAAAGTTCAGCCAATCCACTGCATTGGTATGGTACCAAGTCAGGCTATTTCTTATGTCAAGAAGATGGTGGCATTATTACAGGCGAACTACGGGGTCAAAAAGTTTGTAAGTGAGGAGCGATTAGACCCGTCTTTGTGCCCACTCAGACCCTGCCCGCGCTGCCCAGAGCAATCGGTGTGGTAGAGAAAATATATTTGTGGGAAATTTTACAAGAGGCATCAGAAAATCCCCAAGAAGTTGAGTGGTGCGAAATTTGGCAGGCCTTGGATACCGCACTCGTAGATTTAGATATTTCCGAGCAGCTTGCGTTGGCAGGTGAGGCAGTTTCCCAAATGTCATTGATATTTCAGTCACGTAGCAAGTTAGCGTTTGAAGAATTGGACGCGCTTACTAGCGATGAAGGTCCAGTTATGGCATCGGATGCGTTCGCTCAATTTGTCCGCCAATCAATGCATGTTGATTTTAGCGAATTTATTGAGTATGTAAAACCTTATGGTCGCAAACCATACGAAAAACAGGGCCTGGACGATATTACTTCGATTGCTGTTGCGGTTGATAAACAAGATTTACTTGATGTTTTGGAGGATTGGAAGGTCAGTCCTGTTTTGGGGCCTCCGGATGTTGATTCGGTTTTAGCGGTTTCACATACCGAAAATGTTTCAGATTGGGTGAAGGCGATCGCGCATTATTTTACGGTGGTGGGTGTTGATGTGGTTGGCTGGTCTGAGTTATGCGATAAAATCACTATATCACCAGTGGAGATATGGTTAGGACTGCTTTTGGGTAATTTCGTCTTGAGGCAAGCGGAGGGTGTCGGTTTGGATTCGTTCTATGATAGTGAAATTTTCGCGCAGTTGAATTAATCTGAGGTAGTATTATTCATTGCTCCCTACCTAACATTCTTCAAACTCTCAACACTCGAACTAAACATATCAGCGAAAATTGACATCACAGTGCGATCGCGTATCTTGATATTGGTATTCACCCCCATCCCTGACTGCAACGTAATATTCCTTCCCGATACCAACAACTGCTGACTGGATAATTCAACTTTGGCAGGGAATCGGTAGAAGGGATAAATTTGGTCGGGTGGCAATGCGTCCGAACCTATGGACACTAGCTTCCCTTTGATATCCCCAAATTCACTGAATGGGAACGAATCAATGCGCACATCAACCGTCATTCCTTCTTTAACAAAACCAATATCCTTGTTGGTAATGAATACTTTTGCTACAAGCTTGTCGTTGGGGACTATCTTCAATATTGGTTCGGTGGATGATGCAACAAACCCCGGAGATTTTGCCTTGAGTTCAAATACGGTACCGCTGGTTGGTGCTTTTATCTCCTGGTACTTCAGGTTCATCTGGGTTTGACTAATTTGGGAGTCAGTTTCGGCAATCTTTTTATTATTTTCGACAATTGCTTTAGTCAGTTGACCGTCAATTTCAGCTATTTTTTGATTATTTGCGGCTATTTTATCAAGCCAATCTTTACGGGAAACTGCTACAGTATTTTGTAATTTAGCTTTTCCACCAGCGATTTCTGCTTGTAATCTAGCTTTTTCTTGCGTCAATTGGTCGAGTTGGGATTGAGCATTACGCACTTCTTCTTGTTGTTTGAGGAGTTGAATTTGCGATATTGCTCCTTCTTTTGCTAACCCACTAATATTATTAAGAATACTCTGGTTCATTTTCAGGGTATCAATAGTCGAGGCAACCTTAATATCGGTTTGCTGAACTTGCCGCTCTAACTGGTCGATTTCTGATAGGTTTGCATTGACTCGTGCATCTAATTCTACTTCACTTGATGCAACGCGCTCTTTTTGCTCGATGTTTAACCGTCCGGTAGAATTACCATCAAATTGAGTGCGGTAAACTTGATTTTCCGCTAACAATGCTGCACGACTTTTGGTCAAGTCTATCATTGATGCAGGTACTTGTATTGAGGTAACATCAACTGTATTGCTACCTTTTAATTGCGATTTATAAAATTGGTTTTCTTGCATCAAGCTAGTACGTACTTTCTGCAATGATTCCATTTGCGCTTTGGCAGTGGTATTATCGAGAGTAAGTAGCTTTTCTCCTTCTTTAACTTGCTTGCCATCTTCAACAAATATCTCCTTGACAACTCCACCAACTGGTGATTGGACATCTTTCGTTGCACCTGATGCTTCGAGTTTACCCGTAGCAGAGACAGCTTCTTCAATTTCAGCTATATTTGCCCAAATAATTGTACCAGTAGTAGCTAACATCAATACCCACAATATTGCCCTTGACCAATTCCTTGATTGTTTAAGTATAACTGGTTGCTCAAATTCGGGGACATAACGTGGTGCATAATTGGGTGGTTTTGGTTTAATTTCATCAGATGGTTGTGATGCTTTTTCTGCTAATTCTGACAATTGCTGCATGGACACCATTGCGGGTATCGGAGAATCAACTTTACCATTACCATTGCCGTTATTACCATTGCCCGACGTATGGTTTGAATGCTGACCGTTACTTCTATCATTATCGTTATTATTATTCATAATTAATTTGTATAATTAAAAGTGTGAGTATTATTTGAAAAATCTGTATTTTCTGATCTAGAATTACTGATTAATTGCTAGGTATAATTAGCGATGAGTAACTTTTTTATTGACAAAACGAGTCTTTTTAAATTAATTACTCATTTCAACCTCCTGAAGCTTCTTGTTGTTGGTACAAACAATAATAAAGACCTTTCATTGCAATTAATTCAGCATGAGTCCCTTGTTCAGCAACTTTCCCTTGACTCATCATCATGATAATGTCAGCGTTTTTGATTGTTGCTAACCTGTGAGTAATAAATAATACAGTGCGTCCTCTAAATACAGCTTGTAGGTTTGAACAAACTTGCCTTTCAGTGGCATAATCAAGGGCACTGGTTGCTTCATCCATAATCAACAGGGGTGGATTTTGCAGTACCGTTCGAGCGATCGCAATCCTCTGTTTTTGTCCTCCCGATAGTGCCGAACCCCTTTCCCCCACACGGGTGTTATAGCCATTGGGCAGGTTCATGATAAAGTCATGGGCACAGGCTATTTGTGCTGCTTCCACTATCTCTTCTGGTGTAGCATCGGGTACTGTCAGCGCAATATTCTGCTGGACGGTGGTATCAAACAGAAGGGTATCTTGCAACACCATCCCGATTTGTCTTCTCAGGGAGTACAGTTCCACCTTGGAGATATCGTACCCATCAATGAGGATTCTTCCCGCATCAAGATCATATAGTCGGGGTATTAGTTTAGTCAGGGTACTTTTACCCGCACCACTTTGTCCGACTACTCCAATAAAGGCACCACTAGGTATTTCAATTGATACACCATTGAGTTGCGGATTAGGAGATTTAGCAAAGGAGAAGGTGACATTCTCGTATTTGATTGCACCAACAATTGCTGGCATTGGGATATTATTTATACCAGCTAATTCGCTTTCTTGGGGAGTATCTAATATGTCGGCTAATCTTTCTAACGATAATGCTGTTTCTTGGAAGTTTTGCCACAGTTGAATTAATCTTAACAGGGGACTTGTGACGTAACCGGCAATAATTCTAAATGCAATCAATTGCCCTAATGTGATTTCTTGTTTTAATACCAGATATGCACCCACCCATAATAAGAGTAAGCTAGATATCTTATTGAGGAAGTTGCTTAACGAACCAGCAGTATTGGAAGTAATGACATTTCGGAAGCTGGAACTAATATATTTACTGTAGCGAGTTTGCCAGTTCCATCTAGAATTAAGTTCAATATTCTGGGCTTTGACTGTTTGAATACCCGATACAACTTCAACTAAATACGATTGAGTTTCGGCATTCCGTTCAGCCTTGGTGCGAGTTTGACTGCGAATAATTGGTGCAAATATAAATGTGAGTAAGGCAAATAATGGTACAGTCGCAAGTGCTACAATTGTTAATAACCAACTATAAAATATCATTACTCCGATATAAACTACCGAGAAGATGGCATCTAATACAACTGTTAATGCTGTACCTGTAAGAAACGAGCGAATATTTTCCAGTTCGTTTATCCTACTGGATATTTCCCCAACGGGACGCTTCTCGAAGTAGCGTAATGGTAATCTTAATAAGTGGTCGATGACTTCGCTACCCAAGCTTAAATCAATCCGGTTGGTAGTATCGACAAATAGGTTAGTCCGCAACCAAGTAACTACACCTTCGATAATTGCCATGACGATAAGCAAGCTACCCAAGACGTTGAGGGTGTTTATGCCATTTTGGATGATGACTTTATCGATAATTACTTGGGTAATTAATGGGTTAGCTAGTCCCAATAGCTGGACGAATAATGATGCGATAAATACTTCAATTAATACGATTTTATGCTTTTTGATTGCTGGCAGGAACCAAGTTAAATCAAATCGCTTTTTTGGTGTTTCGGGTGTTGATTGTACGAGTAATACTTGTCCATCTTCACCCCATGCTTCGATAAAGTCAGCAGGCTTTTTACGAACAATCCCCTGTTCGGGAATAGCGAGGGTTAATTCTTTCTCGTTGGCATGATAAATAATTGCAAATGTGCCTTGCCAAGAAAGTAAAATTGGTGTGGGCAATTTAGATACGGCAACTGCTGGAACTTCTACTAGTTGTGCTTTTAACCCCATCAATTCGGCTACAGCACCGCATACTTCAATAGATATACTGCCTGTACGCTTGTAGTTATTTTCTAATGCACGTTTGAGTACATCACGTTTCCACGGGATATTCCACAATAATGCTAGCATTTGGAAACAGGCCAGTGTTGCATCAACTAGTCCTTTCCCGTGAATGTAGGGATATTTGACTTGTTTGTTTGTTGATTCAGTAGGTTGTTGAGGTTTTTCTGGTGCAAACGGTATACTTTCCTGGTGGTTGGGAATAATTGATGTTTCGTTATATGTTTCTTCTGCTGGTTGAGAGAATGATAATGTAGGGTCAGTAAACCCAATGAGTCGTATTCCCTTACCATTACATTGGATGTATTCTTGATTATTGGTTGGGTTGATAATACTGCCAACAGGATAGTTAGTAGTTTCATTGCTGACTACCCATAGTAGATTGGGGTCTATTTGGGAAAGGGGAGTTTTGCCTGGTGGTAGATTGAGTACGGTAGCATGGTTTTGTGATGCTAGAGCAATCTGTTTTAAGTCTTCTACAACCTTACCCCGACGATTGGTTTCTGCACCGATTAAGTCGTATGCTTCGATTAAACTCAATTGGTTGTAAAAGTATAATGCTATGTCAGGTTGTTGAGATAATAATTCTTGGAAGTCAGATACTTTCAGGGTGAGACATATCGATTCAGTGGATGCGATCGCTGTTTCGCAAGGTACACCTCGAATAATGCCTGTTACACCAATTATCGCACCTGGTTCGAGTTTTTCTAATGTTTGTGGGGCAATTGCACTATGAGGATATCCCAATAATCGTGCTTGTCCTGTCTGGAGAATATAAATATTTGCAGGTAAACTTTCTTTAACTAGAATTGCCTGTCCCATCCGATAGCGCAATGGTTCGAGTTTGTTGACAATACCGGATAATACCTTCGAGTCAAGACGGTCGAATGGTGCGATTTTGGCTAGAAACTCGTGGTAGAGGTTTATACTGGTAGTCATTGCATTATGGGAAATCGGATGAGAAGGGTTTTTCGTAGACAAATGCGGACAGCCTTCTACCAAAAATGTCGTCCAAATTTTAAGATCCTCAAAACAAGGCTGTCCGCATTTGTCAAGAGTTGATGCAGCGAAATCAGGATAACCAAACGATTTCTGTTATCCCAACTGGATGTAATAGAATTGCCAAGATGGTTATGTGTTTTTACGCAACAAACCCTGTCTTAGCATGGCTTGCGGGCTGTAGCGATGACAACAGTGTTATTACGCAATTAGCTATTAGCTATTAGCTTTTGGCTTTTGGCTAATAGCTAACCGTTAATAACTTGTGGCTAATAACTTTTGGCTAATAGCTAACCGCTAACCGCTAATAGCTAACTGCAAGTGCTAGAGGAACGAGGGGTTGAGATAATGATGGGGAGTTATCATTTTCATTTACAATCGAAATTGGCTGTTGTTGGATTTGTTCTCCTAGCCATTGTTCAAACAAGTGATTGAGTAGCATAGTCCGTGTGGCATCATCTAGCTGGGAAGGAATAAACTTCTCTAAACGCACGATTACGTACCAATTCTCCAACTTCATTGGCGGTAATACTTGCCCCGGTTTGGATGTCCCTAATTTCTGTGCGATCGCTGGATGGGGTTGCGACAGTGGTACGGGGCCAATTAACCCACCAGTTTGTGCTTCTTGTCCTAAAGAATATTCCTTAGCACAATCGGCAAATGTGGTGTCACCATCTTGGATGCGGAAGAATAGCTCCTGTGCGATTTCGCTATTGTCGGTACGGAGGAGCGAGTATACAACCTTATCGAGTTGGGGTTTGAATTGCAGAAAGTATTGTTCGAGTTTATTGCCCCACGTTGCTTGCTTAAATTTTTCTACCCGCAGTTCCCTTGTAGCTATGGCTTCAAACTGCTGTGAGGTGATACAAAGTTGTTGTTGTGCAGCGGCTTGGGCTTCAGGTGTAGTAAGCTTGTTCTGTTGGTAGAATTGTTCGATTGTAGCGGCTTTCTCTTCGTCCGTAAGTTCGATAGTAGCAATGGCATTATCGATAATTATTTCGCGTTGGAACAGCGGTAAAAATTTGTACCCAGCCATTCGGTTTAATGCGTCTGTGGCTGATATTGTTTGATTGCCAATTTGGAGTACGGAAGCCATAGCGCTCACAAGATTTGCTTGATGTGGGGGAGTTGTTACAGTTAACCTCCCGCATCATGACTTAAGTCTTGTAAATATGGCAACAGCGACCATACGTATTTTTGTAGCGTATGCGGCTAAGTAAGTGAGTGTTAGTACCTCTGATGAGGGGATATGGAGAACAGAAAGTTCAGCAAGAAGGAGGGTTTAATATTTTAGTGATGCATATCATCTGTATGTAATTCATGTCATGGGAATATCAGTATTAATATGGAGATAGAAGTATTATCTAAAATTCAAGTAACCTCTAAATTATTATGTCTAATTGTTATGTGTGTGGATGCGCGATTACTAATAATAATACTTATCAAGAGCATATAATACTTAATTCGATAGGTGGTAGACTTGTCGATCCTTGTATCATTTGTCAATCATGTGCCCCAAGTTTTGATGCAATAGACGCAGCCTTATCGAGTCACTTAAATTTTGCTGGTTTAATGCTAAATATAAAAAGGGATAGAGGCAATAATCCACATATTAAAGCAAAAGTGGTGGAAACGGGTGAGGATATACATTTAATTGCTGGAGGTAAACCCGTTCAGGTTAAACCAATTATCAAAGAAAACAAGGACGATGGCAGCATAAATATTACAGCAAGAGATTCAAAACAAATGCGAGAAGTTTTCAAAGGACTTCAGCGCAAATATTCTTTTGCTGGAGATATTGAAACACTAATAAAAAAGGCTCATAAAACAGAAGATTACTTTGATAAGCTGGTTAACTACAATGTAAATATAGGTGGCGATAAATGTTTTCGGGCTATCTGCAAGATGATAGTTAGCTTCTACATGCATAAAGGTGGCAATCGAGAGCAGATATTGCATCTTATTCCATCTATAAAAGATGGCAAACACCAAGATATTGTATGGCACTACTATCCGGTTGATAAAGTTTTAGATGTTAATTTTGAACCAATTCAAGTATTACATCATCTTTTGATAAAAGGCAATTATAATGAAAAAATAATGTATGGTTTTGTAGAATTATTCAGTACATTTAAGTTTTTAGTTTTGATATGTGATGATTATGTTGGAGAAGATTTTTGTAATTCTTATTCTTTTGATGTTTTAAGTAGAAGTGCGGTAGAATCAACCATAAATCTGAATTTGTCACGAGAGACAGTTTTAAATGCTGTAAAGCTTAAGGAGATTAAACTTGACGAGTTGAAAAATGCGTTACATGGGCTAATGACGGTGATAAAGAAAAAGCAGGCTGACGATTGTATAAGTAATATAGTCCAAAAAAGTATTGATACTGCTTTTTCTGGTCTTACATCCGGTTCTATTCCCAGCGATGAAATGATAAGGACATTAATTGATAACTTTTCCGAAGAATTTGCTAAGTTCATATATTTGCAGGGCGATTCTATTAATAATAAAATTTGAGAGTTATTTAACAATCCTTCTGTAACAAAAAGAGTTAAAGAAGAAGTTGGAAAAAATAAATACTTTCTTTCCTCCAACTTCTATTTAACAACTTGCATGTTTAATTCCCTTGATTCTTAGGTACGCGCACTTGTGTGGTAGAGTATGTCACGTTACCAGCGCTATCGGTGGCACTGTAAGTTAAAGTATATACGCGACCGTTACCATTTCCAGAACGCTCTGCTCGGAGGAAAATACGTCCATCTGGGCGAATTTCAATATCACCAGCAGTATCGCCATCACCCAAGCCATTATCGGGTTCGTTGCTGGTTATCGAGACTAATTTCACAGTGGGGTTAATATCAAAGTCATCGCTGACTTGTTTATTCACTTTGATTTCCACCATTTTATGGTTGGGTGGCCACAATTCCCCTGGTACGGCTTGTACTTGTAGGGTGGGTGACTCATCATCATCAAGAATTGTACCAACTGCTTGTGCATCGATAATATTGGCATTGATGGCTTCGCTGAGGTTAACGAAGAAGTTTTCGTTTTGTTCGTCTAAGCGATCGCCTATTATTTGTACCGATACAGTTTTCGTAGTTTCCCCGGCAGCAAAGTTGAGAATACCGTTGGTTGCGGTATAATCGCTACCACCAGTCGCCGTACCGTTGGAAGTAGCATATTTGACGCTGATTGCTTTAGAGGAAGCAGTATTGAGGCTGACGGTAAAGTTGAGTATTTGCGTACCGTTATTACCTCGGTAATAGTTTTATCGCCGATTATCATGACTGGTGGTGCGTCGTTGTCAAGGATGGTGGTTACGGCTTGATTCTTGATAATCGTTGCGTTTTCGGGGTTGGTAAGATTGAGGAAGAAGTTTTCATCGAATTCGTCTAAAGCATCACCGAGAACCTGTACCGTAATCGTTTTGGTCGTTTCACCCGGTGCGAAGGTGATTTTACCATTGTTGGCGATATAGTCAAGACCCGCAGTTGCCGTGCCATCGGCTGTACTGTAATCGACTGTAATGGGTTTGCCACTAGCAGCATTCAAATTAATAGTGTAAGTTACAGCCATCATGCCGTTGTCGCCTTCGGTGATGGTTCTATCGTTAATTGTTAATATCGGGGCTGCGTCGTTGTCAATGATTGTACTTAGAGCTTGATTTTTGGCAATGGTGGCATTTTCGGGGTTGGTGAGGTAGAGTCCGAAGGTTTCATCAAATTCGTCAATTGTGTCACCAAGTACCTGTACCGTAATGGTTTTGCTGGTTTCTCCCGGAGCAAAAGTAACTATTCCGTTGGTTGCCGTGTAATCAGTACCCGCAGTTGCTGTACCATCGGCTGTTGCATATTTGACGCTGATGGGTTTGCCGCTTGGGGTATTGAGGTTGATGGTATAGGTTACAGCCATCATACCGTTGTCACCTTCGGTGATGGTTTTATCACCAATTGTCAGGGTTGGGGCTGCATCGTTGTCGAGTATTGTTGTTACAGCTTGATTTTTGGTGATGGTGGCATTTTCGGGGTTGCTGAGATTGAGTCCGAAGGTTTCATCAAATTCGTCAATAGTATCCCCTAAAACTTGTACCGTAATGGTTTTACTGATTTCACCAGGAGCGAAGGAAACTATTCCGTTGGCAGTAGTGTAATCAGTACCCGCAGTTGCCGTACCGTCGGCTGTTGTGTAATTAACAGTGACAGGTTTGCCGCTTGGGGTATTGAGGTTGATAGTGTAAGTTACAGCCATCATACCGTTCTCACCTTCGGTAATAGTGCGATCGCCAATTGTCAGTGTTGGTGCTGCGTCGTTGTCGAGTATTGTCGTTACAGCTTGGTTTTTGGTGATGGTGGCATTTTCGGGGTTGGTGAGGTAGAGTCCGAAGGTTTCATCAAATTCGTCAATAGTATCGCCAAGTACCTGTACCGTAATGGTTTTGCTGGTTTCACCGGGGGCAAAAGTAACTAAACCGTTGGTTGCGGTGTAATCAGTACCCGCAGTTGCCGTACCGTCGGCTGTTGTGTAATTAACAGTGACAGGTTTGCCGCTTGGGGTATTGAGGTTGATAGTGTAAGTGACGTTGAATGTACCATTGTCGCCTTCGGTAATGGTTTTATCACCAATTGTTAGAGTTGGGGCTGCATCGTCATCAAGTATTGTAGTTACAGCTTGATTTTTGGCAATGGTGGCATTTTCGGGGTTGGTGAGGTAGAGTCCGAAGGTTTCGTCGAATTCGTCAATAGTATCGCCAAGTACTTGTACCGTGATGGTTTTGCTGGTTTCACCAGGAGCAAAGGAAACTATTCCGTTGGCAGTAGTGTAATCAGTACCCGCAGTTGCCGTACCGTCGGCTGTTGCATATTTGACGCTGATGGGTTTGCCGCTTGGGGCAGAGAGGTTAACTGTGTAGGTGACGGTTGCTGTACCATTGTCTCCCTCGGTAATGGTTCTGTCGCTAATTGTTAGGGTTGGGGCTGCGTCGTCGTTGAGGATTGTCGCTATGGCTTGGTTATTAAGAATTGTGGCGTTTGTGGCATTGGTGAAGTTGATTCCGAAGGTTTCGTCAAATTCGTCGAGGGTGTCCCCTAGAATTTGTACCGTGATAGTTTTACTGATTTCCCCTGGACCAAAGCTAATTGTACCGTTGGTAGCGGTGTAGTCGCTGCCTTTATTTGCTGTGCCGTCGCTGGTAGAATAGTTAGCGGTGACGTTACGCAAGCTGGCTTCACTCAAGCTGGCGGTAAAGACTGCGTATTTGTTGCCGTTGTCTCCTTCCAGGATGGATATGTTACCAACTGACATTGTGGGTGGTTTCTTCACCGTAACGGTCATAGTATCGTTTGAGACTGCGCCGTCATTGTCGGTGATGGTGAGGGTGACGGTGTATTCGCCATTTTGAACATAAGTATGGTTGGGATTGAGAAGAGGATGGGGGGAGGGGAAGAGTGGGGGAGTGGGAGAGTTTGAAGAGGAATTCCCCCCATCTCCCCATCTCCCCATCCCCCCCTCCAAAATTGTTCCATCGCCGAAGTTCCACTTGATTGTGTGGGTGTCTAAAATACCTGGGTCGGTAAATTGTCCGTCGAAGATGACGGGTTCGTTTTGGTACATGGTTTGGTCTGTACCAGCATTGACGGTGGCGGCGACGTTGTTGACTTTGGTGGACAGGGTTTGGGTTGTGGAAGCTCCGTCTTTATCGCGTACTGTCAAGCTGACAGTGTAAATACCATTGTCGAGGAAGGTGTGGGTGACATCTTTACCTTTTATGGGGTTGGAACCATCGCCGAAGTTCCAGGTGTATGTGAGGGTGTCGTTACCTGGGTCGGTGGCTGTGGCGGTAAAGTTAGCGGGTGTGCCTTCTGCGACTTCGGTTGTGCCTGTGAGTTGGGTAATTGTCGGTGCGACGTTGTTAACGGTGATAGTTAGGGTGTCGGTGGTGGATGCCCCAGCGTTGTCGGTAACAGTCATGGTGACGTTGTATGTGCCGTTATCGCTGTAGGTGTGGGTGGGGTTGAGAATACCATTTGTGGTATTACCGTCACCGAAGTCCCAGGTGATAGTGTGTGTATCTAATATACCGGGGTCGGTGTAAGTGCCGTTGAAGGTTATTGCTTGTCCTTCGTTGGCGGTGGAGTCAGTGCCTGCGTTGACTATTGGGGCAACGTTACTTACTTTGGTGTTGAGGGTTTGTACTGTGGCTGCACCATCCGAGTCGCGTACTGTGAGGGTGACGATATAGTTACCATTATCGGCGAAGATGTGGTTTACAGTTTGACCTTCAATGGGGTCGGTGCCATCGCCGAAGTTCCAAGTGTAGGTGAGGATGTCGTTACCTGGGTCGGTTGCGGTGGCAGTAAAGTTAGCTACAGAACCTTCATTGACTGTGATATCGCCGTTGATGGTATCGATGGTGGGGGCGATGTTGCTGACGGTGACAGTTAAGGTGTCGCTAGTGATACCTCCATCTTTATCAGTAACAGTTAGTTTGGCTGTGTAGGTGCCGTTGTTGGCGTAAATATGGGTAGGTGTGAGAGTGGCGTTTGTGGTGCTGCCGTCGCCGAAGTCCCAATTAATCGTGTGGGTATCGAGTATACCGGGATCGTTGTAAGTGGCGTTGAAGGCGATCGCTTGTCCTTCATCGATTGTTACGTCATTGCCAGCATCAACTATTGGTGCTGCGTTGTTGACTGTAACATCGAGGCTTTGGAAGCTGCTTATACCTTTACCAGTTGGTGGTAAAGGTGTACCTCCTGGTACGTTCCTACGAACTGTACCTGAACTAGGTCTTCCCGATTGTGGTATTCGTTCTTGAAATGCGTTAGCAGGTGGAATCAATGCTTCTGCTATTGCATCTAGTATTGAATTTGTAGAAGCATTTGTATTTTCTGACTGTGGATTAAATTGAGGATTTAAGGCAAACTTAAACTTAATCACGCGAAGAGGTTGATCTACGTCAGGAATGCTATTAATATCGGGTTGCACAGCAATAATCTGAACGTCTTTAGCATGTGAAGTTGTGCCCCAAGAAGCGCCAGCACCAATGGGTCGATTTTTATCTGAGCCACCTTGACCAATATTTGTAGGTATTCCAACAAGTGGGTTAATATCATCAAGTGGTTTTGACTGAAGGTCTTTTTGTTTAGCAGTTTCTACAGTTTTGATAATCTGCCGTACATCATAAACAAAGGTGGCATTTACACCTGGGTTTGCCACATAAAGGTAAGAATTATCATCCGATAATGTTAAAGAACTTGTTAGCCCCATCGGAATTGGTCGGGTTGCTGCTACAAGTTCAGGTGCCTGACCAGGAGCAATCCGAACAATACCAACATTACTTCCTGCACCTTGTCCGTCGATGCTTTCAATCCCGCTACCGAACTGGCGTCCATTACGCCCTGCAACAAAAGCGTATTCAATTCCAGTTTTCTGGTCGCGTAACATTGTCACAGCATAGGCTTCATTAACATCGAAGTAATCATATATACTGCCAAGCTGCATTTGGGCGTAGTCAATATTGTGAGAAGAGATAATACCATCAGGGGCACGGTCAAGTGTTATGCGGCCAAAACCTTGTGCTTCACGGTAACGGTTCGTAAAGAACATTACATTAGAATTTTCCGTAGCGGAAAGTCCTGTAACGCCTGGTTCCGTGTTTACAGTTTGGATAACTCGATTATATTTTTTGACATTGCCTCTAGCTTGTTGTGCGCGATCGCTAGGGTTAATATTAAGGATTGATATAGCACCTTTACCAGATTTTGTACTTGGGTTAGTAGCAAATAGTAAAGTACCATCACTGTTAATACTTAATTGCTGAATGCCATTTGAATCAGAAACTGAGATAGTACCGATATGTTCGTTATACTGTGGGGAGTTGGGGTTGACATCAAGAACGTAGATTGAACCAAGGTTGCGATCGGCAATATATGCATAGTATTTGTCAGGACTAAACACTATTGCAGAAGGAGTAGAACCATCGGGTAATTTAATACGGTCTATTTGTTCTGTGTCTGGGTTAGTATCTAACTCTCGCAATCCTAAAGCATCTAACACTGCAACCGACTTTGCCCCTTCTAGAGGTACGTAAATTCTGTCGTCCAATGCTGCCGAATAACGTGGTCGAGTGTACTGACCTAGTGAAAGACTTGCCAGTAAAAGATTTTGACTACCAGAATCTGCAACAACTGTTGCAGCATTTAGAGCGTTCATAATCTTGACATTGCCTGACAAAGGATTGGTGGCAACAACACGGTCAAAATGCTTAAATATTGGTGCAACTGTCTGGCTTACGACTTCTAATGGAGAACCAATGGGAGGATTAAGAACCTGTCTTACGGCTGTGACTCTAAGGTCTTCACTAACAGGGATATGATTTGGCAACTGGAAAGTAAATACTTGCTTACCGTTATTACTTTCTTTAACTTCGACCTTACTTTGTCGATATATTTTTCCAGCATATTGTAAATCGAAGACTAATTTATCAGTTGATTGTTGATTTTCTTGGTTTTGCTGGTTATTCACTGGAACTGATACCAAATTTTGACCACTAACTCGTATAAAAGCTCCTTCCAAATCAAAATCTACCTCTAATGTGTCGATTGTTGGCGTATTGGACGCTTTAAATGCTCCTGTGGGACGAGCTACTTGAGCAATTGGAGTTCCTGATTGAGATGACAACTGGGCAAGATTTAAGGAAACTCCTGTTGAAGTTGGTGGGTAAGGGAAACCAGCGACTGGGAATCTCACAATATCGGGTGTGTCAATAATCTCAGTTGATGACTCGAATTTATCTTGGAAGATGAAAGGAGTTAGAAGTAATCCAAGACCTCCCGCTATTGCTGCACCTCCAATAAGAGGAGAAGTAGCAGCAATATATGCACCTCCTACAACCAAAGCAATGCCTGCTATACCAACACCAGTTATCCAATCTGCTGGAATTTGTGCATTAACAACACGGTATGAAAACTTCGGAACCACGATTGTATATTCATTGTCTTTCTGAGCTAATAGTTCAACTCCCTTCCAAGGTGGGGAAGAAGTACGAATTAAGCCATCTGTGCCAACAATTCCCGATTCCTCAATAAACCAAGCTGTTTTTAATGTGCCATCGTCCGATGGTAGCTGCACTTTACGCATGAAGAAGACTTCTTTGCCAGTCTCAATTCCAAATGTATTTGGAATAGCTAATTGCACAGGCATATTAAGTTCGCCTTTACTAACATCTACCTTAAATGCTCCAGCAAAGGTATAGTTTCTTCTATGCTTGATAGATCAAGTTTGTCTTTATTAACCTTTTCGATACTAATGGTGGCATTTTCCGTCAATGCACCAGGAGCAATCATTATCATTGAACCATCTAATGCTTGCACTACACCGCCAAAGGTACTAATTTCTGCCCCCGAAGGACGTGAGTGTTCAATACGGACGGGTAGTAAGTACTCGGCAGCACCATTGATAACAGTAATATTCGCTACGCCTTCATCTGCTAGCGCGGTAATTAAACCATTGGGGGTAACTTGCAAGATATTGGGGTTGCTAATAAAGTACTGTGTGCCTGAAATTGCTGTCTTTAAGTCGGGAGAATCTGTTATGGAGTTAATACCAACAAAAATTTGGCGTTTTGCATCTTTAACGAGCGTTACTGCTTTCGGATAAACATTAAGTCCTTCACTCTCAGCCAATGCTAAGTTAAATTCTGCTTCGTTTGTCGGTGCCCCCAACTTACCCACCCTAAGCGCCGTTACCGCAGAGATGCCATTCCGGGATGCACTCAGCACCGACACCCCATCACTCAACCCAGTTACTCTACCCGCAGACACCGCCGCCACCGCAGACTTATCCGAAGCAAACTGCAAGTATGAATCAGACAGAATCACATCCTGTTGGTCAGCAAAATCGCCAATAACCACCAAATCAGCACTTCCACCCTTATCAAGTCGCAATCCACGCTTCACAAAATCAAGATTAACCAACGCAGCATTGCTAACGTTAACATCCACCTTCACGGGTGCAGAAGTACTATATCCATCATCCGCAACCAAGCTGAAACTAGCAGCACCAAAATAATCATTATTTGGCGTAAACAACACCGATTTACCATCAGCAGCAAATTTTGCAGTCCCATTGGACGCACTAACAATCCGGAAGAATACCGCATCCCCTTCTGGGTCAGTAGCCAACTTATTCAATGCAACCGTTGCATCCAAATCAACATGGGTTAGTACGTTAGTCCCTTTAACAACAGGGGCACGATTTGCAGTAAACCCATAATTGCTACCAAGAATTTGTACGTCCTTCTCATCCAACTTCCCGTCACGGTTGAAATCGTAAGCAGAATTGTAACTACCGAAAGCGATCGCATTCCCCAACAACCCACTATCAACACCATCAACATTACCATCGCGGTTAACATCCCCCGCTACCGTCAGTTGCAGATTATACGCGCCATTCCCTACAACTTCAATTTGATTCAACCCAGCCTTATCAATAGCGTACAGCGCATAACCTTCTTCAAATAATCAATCAAATCAACATCGTTTAGAATTCGCAGTTTTGCCATGTATATACATGATAGAATTATTTTGCAAATTATTTACATATAAATATGGATCAATATTCAGGGACTAGACAAAAATCTCAAAGACGACCACGTAGATTAGATGGTAAATTTGAAACAGATTATGAAGATTCACCCAAGCGTTTAAGGTCTATTCGCCTAACGGACGAAGCATGGGAAAAACTGCTGGAAATTGAGGAGAAAAATCAAGTTACTAGAAGCGAATTAATAGAAATTTTCGCTCGTGGGGGCAATTTGTATTAAGTATTGTCCCTATTTTTTCTAAAGCTTATAGTATGTTTTTTTACTAAATTTAGGTGCTAATCATATTTTGACAGTAAATAGTATTGTCTATTCTATTGATACAAAACGAGAATATACCTTTTAGGTAGGAAATTATTGGCAAGAATAACACCCTAGATGGAGTCCGCTCGGAGTTATCCCTAACTCAAGCTGAGTTAAGTCAAAAAGCTGGGGTACATGTCCAAACTATTCGCAAGATTGAATCGGGTAATACCGGAAGACTCAATCAAAAAGCGAAGTCCGGACT